>Ga0307492_10000563_pt1 | contig 15670 bp, 15 predicted proteins | sample SI3LmetaG_FD_202365 | JGI IMG/M metagenome (GOLD analysis project Ga0307492, IMG submission 202365) | Sea-ice brine microbial communities from Beaufort Sea near Barrow, Alaska, United States - SI3L | ecosystem: Environmental > Aquatic > Marine > Coastal | place: USA: Alaska | collected 2017-05-06 | reverse complement strand
CTTGATTTTTGAAAGCAGAAAGCCCAAAGCAGACTATGTTGATATCGATGTGTCTGCGACTCAACCGTCAAATGAGGTGTCTGAGGTAATGGTAGAATGCCGAGTATGGGATGGGCTGTGACAAGTGTTTGAGTTCTACGATGGTTCTCCAGAAGCCGAAGAGTCACTTCGATTAACTGCCGCATTTTTGAATGATAAGGCAATCATAGATCGAACATGTTTGATAGAACCTGAAGCTCGATAAAGCCCCGTTTAGAAGACGCTAGGCGCCTTAAATGGATCTGCTATTTCGGCTGGTCGATGATACCCTGAGTGGCCAGGAGAAACGGCCGGAATTAGGTGACTGACACTGAAAATGATCAGCTGATAGTTCAGGGTAAAGTCGGCTCGATTGGTAACTAGTCGCGTTTATTTTCTGATCGATATTTTAGAAAATAACTCTATATGTCATAGCTAGGCGGGCAGATCAGTCAACCCTTTTAGTTTTAAAGTTTTAACCTTACCTTGAAAATATTTGGAATGAAATTAATCTCAATTTTTAGCGTGTTATGCCTTATCAGTCCTCCAACTTTTGCTGAACCAGTCAAGGGTGAATTTGATTTAGGTTTCCTCAATACACAAGGTAATTCGGACACTCAAACAATCAATTTGAAATTAGCGTTAAGCAAAGAATCCGTTAACTGGCATCATAAAGCCAATACTAGTTATTTTAGCGATGAAAGTAATCAGATCAAAATATCGGAAAAGTATGAATTAGGTGCGCAATCAGACCATAAGCTAAACAAAGATGAGTTCTTATTTATATTAGGTAATTACGAAAAAGATCGTTTTTCTGGATTCGATTACCAAGCTTCTCTAGGGACCGGTTATGGCTATAAATTTATTAATACCGATGATCATATTCTGACGTTTGAATTAGGACCAGGTTATCGAGTGAATGCAATAGAAAAAGGTAATGACGAAGAAGAATACACCATTCGAGTGGCTGAATTTTTCGACTGGAAGATAAGCAAAAACGCTAATTTTAATCAATACCTTGCGATTGAATCAGGTGATGAAAATACAATCACCAAATTCGGAATAGTCATCACATCAACTTTAACTTCTACACTGTCGTTAAAAGTAGGCGTCAATGTCAAACACACCGATAAAGTTCCTGCCAATACTGACGATGTCGACTCTGAAACCTTTGCATCGATTAGCTATTCGTTTTAACTGCTGCCCGTTAACTTTCAAAGTAAAACCATCTGATTCAAGTTGACACTATTGTCACGAGGCGGTATTGCTCGAAGCAATGCCATCAAGCCCCTTTATCAAACAAATTAAGCTGCCATCGTGCCTTATAGATGTCGGTAATGGTAAGAGCAGACAATTTGGAAATTGTTAGTCGGCAGCTATATCACTTCGCGACAAGCAAATCTTTTGAACACGCGAATTAGAAAAAATAACATTGATCATTTATTCCAGCAGCCATACCCTACTATTAACCGAAACTAAACTGAGTGTGCGAAAGAATTATTATTTTAGAAGTACCAAATATCTTGTTTACTAATCTAGCCGACCAACTTCTTCCGCTACTACCGCGAGACAATCTCCCATTTGGATTAGTCCGGGAAAGTGACGTGAGGTCAATATGCCGTTTCTTTTTGCATGATATTCGGATGGCTTTGCACCTGTTCGATCAGCTGGCCAAACTCTCGCAATCAAATCTCCTTTTTCTACTGGGTCTGCCAGGTCTTTCATATATTCAACCAAACCATCACTTTCGCTGAACACAAAGCAATCACCATCAGGCATGTCCAGCATGGCGCTTTCAGCTGTCTCCACTGCCCCCTTTAGAATGCCGGCATGAACCAGCAAGTTGCGCACACCTTTTTTAGCGATCGCGTTCGACCTTGCAGTAGATGATCCTCCACCACCTAGTTCTGTAGAAACAAAAATCTTACCTTGCTCTTCGACCGCAGTGTCATACATACCATCGCTATCGATCTCTAGCATCATCATCGAGTAAGGCGCATTGAATGCTTCCATCGCTGCAACACAATCGGCCTGTTGTTTTTTGTCATCGAGGATATGTACCGCAGCAAAAGGCAGGAAGTCGAGCGTTTTTCCGCCAGCATGAATATCGAGTACATAGTCGGCCATGGGAATTAAATTACGTTGGAAATAATCAGCAATTTTTTCAGTGATAGTGCCATCCGGTTTACCAGGAAAGGTGCGATTCAAATTACCGGCATCGATGGGCGATGTGCGCTTGCCGGCACGAAAGGCTGGATAGTTAAACGCAGGAACGATTATCACCCGCCCTGTTATTTTAGTTGCATCAAGACTATAAGCCAGGTCTTGCAGAGCAACGGGACCTTCGTACTCGTCACCATGGTTAGCCCCAGTTAATAATGCGGTAGGACCTTCACCACTGCGCACCACACAGATGGGTATCATTATCGCCCCCCAGGCTGAATCATCTCGACTATGGGGCAGTTGAAGAAAACCATGATGAATGCCATCCTGATCGAAAGGCACGGTAGCTGAAATAGGGCTAGGTTTCATCGGCTTAATCTTTAATTAACAATTTTCGAGGCACATTGGCAAGGCATTCAGGCCCTTTTTCACCAATGACAATACTTTCCGTAATTTCGAAACCCCAGTCGTCCATCCATAAACCTGTCATAAAATGGAAGGTCATGTTTTCTTCCATAACAGTCTTATCACCAGGGCGCAGCGACATAGTGCGTTCGCCCCAGTCAGGCGGATAAGAGATACCGATTGGGTAACCCGCCCTATTATTTTTCTCGATGCCATGCTTTTTCAAAACGGTGAAAAATGCGTTAGCAATATCTTCACAAAGGTTACCTGCTTTGGCGACTTCGAGACCAGCATCCATGCCTTCCAGAACAGCTTTTTCAGCATCGAGAAAAGTTTTTGAGGGTTTGCCTAAAAACACACTGCGCGACAATGGACAGTGGTATCGACGATAGACACCGGCAATCTCAAAAAAGGTGCCTTCGCCTGTTTTCATCGGCTGATCGTCCCAGGTCAAATGTGGCGCTGATGCATCTTCACCTGATGGCAGTAATGGCACAATGGCTGGATAATCTCCACCGACACCGATGGCATCATCGTAGCGCAGTGCGGCGTCATAGATGTCGGCCACCAGATCACACTTTCGTATACCGGGTTCTACCTTGTCAAAAATTCGTTGATGCATGCGCTCGACAATGCGCGCGGCCTTGCGCATATAGTCTAGTTCTTGTGGTGACTTAACCGCTCTTTGCCAATTAACCAGGCCAGTGGTATCTGAGAATTGGGCATTGGGCAAATGCTTTAGTAGCGAGGCAAACGCAGCCGCAGAAAACCAGTAGTTGTCCATTTCGACACCTATTTTGGCCTTGCCCCAGCCCCGCTCATTGATGCGTTCCGACAGATAATCCATGGCATGACGTTCTGTCGATTGAACGTAATGATCTGGGTAGCCGATGATATTATCGTGCGACATGAACGCGGTTAATTTCGCACCATTAGCATCCTGCCCACGTCCGTACCAAACTGGCTCGCCTTCAAGCCCTAATAGAACACACTGGTGAACGTAGAACGACCAACCATCGTATCCGGTCAGCCAGGCCATATTAGAAGGGTCGGATACAATGATTAACTCAACGCCTTTTGCTTGCATAGACAGTCGGGTTTTAGCGATTCGGCGAGCGTACTCGTCTCGATCAAAATTTAGTACAGGCTGTTTCAAACCAATTCTCCGTTTCGTCAAGTTTATTGTTTCAGCGTCAGTAATGTATACCGAGATCGAATAAACGTCCATAGCCTTTCGGCTTAAGATCAATACCCGCTCATAACATCTTTACAAAATAAAGCAGTAATGGTGGTCTCGACGTCAACACTCGGGAGGCACTTTGATGCTTTTTCAAAATAACAACGTAAGACTGATAAGCCAATACCACCAAACAGGCAATAAAATATAATCTTGAAATTGTCTGCAGGTAACGTTATTGGGGATTTGCCGGAAGGCGCTTCGCTTTTGCGGCCTACGCATTTTCCTCCATTAATGCTATTTAGGTACGAGGCCCATATCATCTAGTGTTAACAAGATTTCCGTTTTACTTGTTTCCTTTACATCCTGCCAATGTGGATTCTCTCTCGAACCCAGGATCGCATAAATAGAATTGAGGCCAGTGCCTCTCACTTCTTTTTTCAGGCTAGCATACAACTGATAAGGGTCGACATTCAAAAAGTCTTCGACTGAATTTATATCGACTAGCGCGAGGATTTCTTCACTTTTAGGACCAAACCCTTTGAGGTCGCGTAGCCTTTTCTGAGGGGAGGATTTATCCGCTGCCTTCATTGATCGGTGACTACAGGCAGCTCGCCTGGCAGACCCCACTCACTCCAAGAGCCATCATAAACTGAGATATCCTCATAACCAGCGACAGTTGCGGCTAATGCAATAATACAGGCGGTCACTCCCGAACCACAGCTACAAACAATGTTATTGTTGGATGACACCATTTCTTCGAAAATTAGCTTCAACTCGGAAACCGATTTTAGACAACCGTTTTCGATCAGACTGGGGAAAGGCAGGTTTTTGGCATTTGGCATGTGTCCCTTTCGTAATCCTGCTCGAGGCTCTTCTACTTCCCCATTAAACCGAGCTGCTGGTCTGGCATCTAGTATTGAAGTACTTTGCTCATTAATGGCTTCGAGTACCCTGCTCGCATCACAGAACTGCCCCAGTAGCTCTCGCGCAATAAAGTCACCTGTTTCATATTCTTCTGTAGGAACCTCTTCATTTACGTCATAACCGCCACTTTTCCAGGCCGGTAGTCCGCCATCCAAAATCGCACAGTTACTAAATCCCATCGCTTTAAACATCCACCAGGCCCGAGGGCTGGTAAACACGCCGAGGCTATCATAAATGACAACAGCGCTATCCTGATTTAAACCCAGTGCTTGCAGAGATTCAGTGAAGTGATTTTCGTCACACATCATGTGTGGGAGTTCTTTCTTGTTAGAAAGAATGTCGGCACAGATAGATTGATCAAAATCGAAAAATCTCGAGCTTGGTATACGCTCAGCTTGCCATTCTGATTTTCCATTGCGACCAGTAGCAGGCATATGCCAGCTCGCATCAAAGACAATTAAGTCCGGATGGCAAATATTTTTCTGAAGCCATTCGATGCTCACTACCGCAGGCTGCACTCGCAAATTAGTCATTTAATTTCCCCTTGGAAATTCCGTCAGATTGAATCGACAATATCGAATCAATCGTAAATAGGCAAGTGCATACAGTGACCTTTATTATGATTTAAGGACGGCTCCCTACTCGACCAAGCCCCGGCAATTCGATAGCCCAGTCGAAGACATCCCATTCGAAATTAAAGCCCAATAAACTGACTTCGATACCTTCTTCATACCCAATAGAAAGGCTGGCTAAACCCAGTAGAGAAATTTGGACGCCAGTACCACTGACAGATCGACCTAACAGGTTGCCTACAGGTCGGTAATCTTTTCCAACCGCTGTAGAAGGTAAGTCGAGGGATAGCTCTGGCACTGCCAATCCGAGGTAAGCAATGAATGTATTGCTATTGGGTCCGGGCCATAACCGATACTGCTCTTTATAGGGGTAGTCAATGATAGCGGCGTCAATTTTATTAATCATAGCTTCAACACCCGCTCCCCTATGATCGACCAACAATGTGGCTTCATTGCCGAACCAGTTTGCCCGATCATAGGCACCCCAACGATTCGAGCGTAAAGCAGTGGATGACCAACGCAGTTTCCAGCCGACTATCTCATGCCGATTGTAACTATTCGCACCAAGACGCTTCGTTACTATCCAAGTGTGAACTGCGAGCATTCCTTTTTTACCCCAGGTTCTCGCAGCATAAACTTGAACCACTGGCTCAGCGAACTTATCTGGCAACGGCGCAGTTTTCAACGAAATAGATTGCGATGAGTCCATCACAGCGCCCATAGAAACACTCAATAGGCCATATAAAATGAGGCCATAAATAATTTTCCGACGCCAGCTTAATTGTGAGATTTTAATGCGGTTCACTAGAACTTATGTTTGACAAATAGTTAATCAGACTGGCATTACGAAAATACGTTCAGCAGATATTGTGATCGGTCGAAAGACCATGTAGGCAAAGCTTAACGCGTCCTGCTCTCGCCCCTTAACGGAACGCCGCATCGCGACATCCGTGTCGGCAAAGTTATTTGGAAAGCTAAACCGCCTAACTATATAATGTATTCAATTGAAACCGGATTAATCATGGAAATAAAAAGTAAGGCCAGAATTGGTGTTTTCTTTGCCCTCGCAACAGCCATTGGGTTGGGTGCGATCACGACTCAGGCAAAAATAATTTATAGCGATGGCGGTAACGCGTTAACCGTCATGCTGGCTCGGTTTGTGATTTCAACTTTAGTATTCGGCGCAATTATCTTAATCAAACGCAGATCGTTCAAAGTTGAGCGCCAACTCATATCGCCCTTAATACTGATTGGCGTTGTTTGGTCAGTGGCAATGATTTTCTACATGCTATCGGTCGAATCAATTTCGGTTAGTCTGGCGGTATTGATCTTGTACGCCTACCCGATGCTGGTGTTGATAAATGCAATGCTTCGAAAACAACTGAAGCCGTCGATTCAACTTTTATCAATATTTGCCCTAGCCTTTATCGGCTTGTACCTGGCGCTGTCTAGCGGCGAGATGAAACTGAGTGCCATGGGATTAGTTTTTGCTGCATTGGCGAGCATCGGGGCCGCAATAACCTTTATTAAAGGCGCAACTGTCGCGCCACTCGTCAACCCTTTGCTAATGACCTTCTGGATTAGTTTGATTGGCTTAGTCATTATTCTACCTATTGCTTTTACGCAATTTTCATTGCCTAAATCGAACACCGGATTGATCGCCCTATCGACTGCAACACTATTTTATATGGTCGCAATATTGTGTCAATTTCAGGCGTTGGCCAGGCTTCCTGCGGCAGCGGCGGCTTTCATCTTAAACCTCGAACCAGTCGTCTCTATTTTATTGGCCGTATTCATCCTGCACGAGTATTTGAATAATCTTCAATGGGTCGGTATTGCCCTGGTAATATCAGTACTGCTGGTTTCAATCCGTATTAAACCTGGGCAAACATAACGAAAAGAATCAGCAGGGTGATAAACATGGATACGGTTTCGCCCTAAATCCTTCGCCAAATTACTGGCTGCATCGGCTTGCTTTAACAAATCAGTATAATTACTAGTGGCTTCGGTAATCGCAACCATACCGATGCTTACCCCAATTCAAACGTTCTTTCTTACCAGAAAAAAGGATACTGCTTGATCTCATCAAACAGTGCCTCTGCGGCTCCGTGAGCTTGATCAAGTTTGCAGAGCTCCATCACTACGCCAAACTGATATTACCGAATTGGGCTACAACACGATACCTACTGATACAGCTCATCTTGGTCGACACTCAGTCTTCTTCAAAGCAGCCCTGGAAATAATACTTAGTAATAATGTTTTTCTGTTCTAGTTTTAACTCCAACAATCTGATTTGGGTTGTCCCTGTGGTTAAACCAAATGATTAAAATATGAAAGACGCTGTATGTCAGACATGCATACGGTGATAACCTTGCCTGACGTTGAAAGGATAAAATTATGACTAAAGCAATACAAATACACCAAACCGGTGGCCCCGAAGTTTTGAAGTGGCAAGAGATTCATGTTGGTGACCCAGGATCAGGTCAAGTTCGCTTGAAGCAAACCGCCAGTGGTTTGAACTACATCGATGTCTATGGCCGTACTGGCCTATATCCCGTCGCTGGATTCCCCGCCGTTCTTGGTATGGAAGCGGCTGGCATTGTCGAGGCGGTTGGCGAAGGTGTCGACTCTCTGGTGGTTGGTGACCGGGTGGCATATGCCATGCAAATAGGGTCTTATGCCGAATCACGATTAATCGAAGCTGATAAATTAGTTAAAATCCCCGACAATATTAGTGATCAAACAGCGGCGGCAATGATGCTTAAAGGCCTTACCGCACACTACTTACTATTTCGAACATACCCTGTTAAAAAAGGAGACACAATTCTGGTTTATGCCGCATCAGGTGGCGTTGGTTTGATTTTATGTCAATGGGCAAAGTTACTCGGCGTCACCGTCATTGGCTGTGTTGGATCGGATGAGAAAGCAGCACTTGCTAAGGCAAATGGTTGTGATCACACCATTTTATATCGCAATGAAGATATACCGTCCAGGGTTCGCGAGTTGACAGCAGGTAAAGGTGTAGCAGCTGCATACGACTCGGTAGGCAAAACGACATTTGAAGCCTCTCTGGATTCCCTTCAACCTTTTGGCGTTTTAGTCACCTATGGTAATGCTAGCGGCCCTGTTGATCCATTCAACCCAGGCATACTCGCGCCCAAAGGATCTCTGTACGTGACTCGCCCTACCCTCGGAACCCATATCGCCACGCGAGAGTTATTAGAAGAAGGCACCAATCGCTTATTCGAGGTCGTTGGCAGTGGCGATGTGTCGATACAGGTTAACCAGAGTTTCGAACTTAAAGAATGCGCAGAAGCACATCGGGCATTAGAATCGAGAAATACGACAGGATCAACTGTACTTGTAATTTAGAACTGTTGGGTTTTTTCGCATAATAGTTCATAAAATATGGGCGGATATTCTGATTAGAGCTCTCGATTTAATCTGAAATATTCGCCCGTTACCACCACTGTTTGAATTAATAACCAATTTAAACTTATACCAATATAAGCAATGACTTAGGTTATTTTTTTGGAAAAAATTCTTACTAAATAGCTGCAAACCTAGCCCTTTCCCGTTCAGAAAATGAGACTTAGTTCATAATATTTTCAAACAGATCATACAAGCCGCTGAACTGTTATGATCAGTTTTCAATTTATCTGTATCTGTTCAGGTAACAGTTAATCCCTATAATACTTTGCATAACTTAACCAACGCTGCTTAGGAGCACTTCAATGAATACAAATACTGTAAAATCTCATTACATCGAACTCGGTTCAAGCTTGCATACTTTAGTGCAAAGCGTTGAGTCATTCTTCACTCCAATCGTTGCAACTGTTTCTGTTTGGGCCAGTCGTTCAAATGATCGTCAGCAACTGTCACAAATGAATACACGTATGCTTGCTGACATCGGCCTCAATCATGGCGATGTTGCTAAAGAAGTAAATAAGTTTTTCTGGCAGAAGTAATTTTTACCCCGCCCTTGCGGGCAGCTAATGTTTGCACTGTTTTACCCCTCTCCTCCTTGTAAGATTTTTTTGGCCATGGATGGCCAAGCTTTTTTCTCTCACAAAGTTAAATAACTGAGCTGACTCACGAAAGTCTGCGCCGTCTCTTAAAGCCTAAAGACAACGAAAACCTGATGATACGGGCCAACTAAATCATGCGGATAAAAGAATGATATGAAGATGTTATTCATTAAGCATTTATCGGGTTCTGGTTCGTTTTTCCAGCAGTCGACAAAATAATGCATAGAACCGTAGGGCAGGAAAGCGAAACGTCACCCGCCGCATGTCTCGCCCGATCAAGCATCTAACCAACTTCATCCTTATACACAATAAAAAAGAAAAGCCGCTAGATACCGACATCGATAACGCCTGCATCGCCTCATGCCGCCTACTTTTGGCATTTTACTACTTAGGAAGACCTAACAATAACATCCATGTGAATATGCGCCAGCATAACAAATCAGCCGATATTCAACCGTTAACTTTAATGACCATACTGTCTCTTACCCCAATCACTTATCCGTATATTGCGTAGCCAAAACGCCTTAGTTTTTTGCCCGCCCAACCGAAGATTCGAAGTTAAAAAACGACTCACATCGCGATAATTTGAGCCATTACCCTAATATGCGTTACTGCTTAAGGCGATAGCCTGTTTTAAACATCCACCATACGATGACTAAGCATAAGATTAAAAAACCAATCACCATTGCCAAGCTAACACCAACACTAACATCGGCCACCTCAAAAAAGCTCCAACGAAATCCACTGATCAAATACAATACAGGATTAAATAGTGTTACCGTTTGCCAGGCTGGCGGCAACATGCTAACTGAATAGAAACTACCACCCAGAAAAACCAAAGGTGTTATCACCAACATCGGAATCAGCTGAAGCTTTTCAAAATTGGTTGCCCACAAGCCAATGATAAAACCAAACAGACTAAACGAAATACAGGTGAGTATCAGGAAAGCAACCATCCACACCGGATGTGCGACATTCAAGTCAACAAAGAAGCCGGCCGTGATCAATATAATAACACCTAAAATTAATGACTTAGTGGCTGCCGCACCAACATAGCCAACAACAATTTCAAAAAATGAAATTGGCGCTGACATCACTTCATAAATTGTCCCAGTAAATTTGGGAAAGAAAATGCCAAACGATGCATTAGCAATACTTTGGGTTAATAGTGAGAGCATCACCAGGCCCGGCACAATAAAAACAGCATATGGCACGCCTTCTACCTCTTGAATCCGCGAGCCAATTGCCGAACCAAATACAACAAAATATAACGAGGTTGAAATCACTGGCGACGCGATGGTCTGCATCAGGGTGTTCCAGGCGCGTAGCATTTCGAATTTATAAATAACCTTGATTGCCTGAATATTCATGCGTCTTTCCTTACCATACTAACGAAAATATCTTCCAAGGAGCTCTGGCTAGTTTTCAAATCTTTCATCGAAATACCCTGGTCACTCAGATTTCGCAATAGCCCCGTAATGCCAGTACGATTTGACTTAGTATCGTAAGTATAGGTCAACTGACTGCCATCGGCCGATAGCTCGAGTTGATAGGCCTCGAGGCTTTCTGGTATCGATGTAATTGGCTGCTTTAAATCAAGCACCAATTTTTTCTTGCCTAGCTTTTGCATTAGAGTTTTCTTGTCTTCAACCATAATTATTTCACCGTCACTAATAATGCCCACACGATCAGCAATCTCTTCGGCTTCTTCTATATAGTGTGTCGTCAGAATAATAGTCACACCCGATTTATTCAGCCCCCGAACCAAAGCCCACATGTCTTTGCGCAGCTCAACGTCAACTCCCGCTGTCGGTTCGTCAAGAAATAGAATTCGCGGCTGGTGTGACAACGCCTTGGCAATTAACACTCGTCGTTTCATACCGCCAGACAGGGCGCGAAGCTCAGAATCCTTCTTATCGAATAAGGACAAGTCTTTGAGTAAGCGTTCGATATAAGCTGGGTCAGGTTTTTTACCAAACAAACCGCGACTAAAGTTCACTGTATTCCACACCGTATCAAATGCGCCCAGTGTCAATTCCTGGGGCACCAGACCAATTAAACTTCGGGTTTCTCGATACCCCGTAATAATATCGTGACCGTCAACAGTCACTGAGCCAGAGCTAGGTGAGACAATGCCGCAGATAGTCGAAATTAGCGTTGTTTTTCCCGCACCATTCGGGCCGAGTAACGCGAGTATTTCACCTTGATATATATCAAGATTAATATTTTTGAGCGATTGATGACCAGATTCGTAAATTTTGCTGAGTTGAGATATTTCGAGGATAGTTTTCATCGCACGATTCTACTATTTGACTAACGCTATGCCTACCTAAAATAGCGCTTTTTATAGAGTCTCTTTGCTTTGTATTCTACTGTTATAAATTTATACTGCGCTTACTATCAACTCAACCACCGTGCTAATCATGACTAATTTTAATCTACACGCAGAGCCACTGCAGGATAACTGGCTGGATGCTTACGGGCATCTTAATGAAGCTTATTATTTAGTGCCGTTCACAAACACCACCTGGAAGTTACAAGACCAATTTAGAATTGGCGTTGACTACTTCGAAGAAACTGGCTGTGCGCTGTATACCGTTGAAACCCACTTACGCTATCTGGACGATGTGCGTGCACCTGCCATGATCGAAGTCGAATCAATCATTTTAGGATCTGACGCGAAGAAAATTTGGTTCGCTCATAAAATGATCGTCGATGGCAAACTCTGCGCCACCGGAGAATTCATGGTGCTGCATTACAACACTCGGGAGTCACGCACAATGGAAATGCCAGCATCAGTTCAAGCTGCGCTAAAAAAGGCAGAGATAGAGCAAAAACCCGACTGGATAGGTCGACAAATTAGCCTGGTAAAAAAGTAGTTGATTAACACTATCAATTAACTCAAAAAAACATAATTATTGAATTCTTTGGGCCTTGTTGCTTCTGGGTAGTAGTAGTATGAAATTTCTGCTGATTGCTTGCCTTCTGTAGCGCTGTATCTAAGCTACAAAAATGGTACGCAATGAAGTTTCGAATTACCAACCATCAGACTGACGGTTGACCAAGCAAGGACGATGCTACTTTTTACATAACTATCTTCATAACGGACCTGATTGAAACAACAAAAAGAAGGCTGACGGGCGTCAGCCTTAAATACTAAAGGAGTTTAGGGAGTAGAGCTTAGTTGGGCAAAATTACCTGATCAATGACATGGATAACACCATTACTAGCTTCGATGTCAGCTGCAACAACCGTTGCACCGTCGACCATTACGCCGTTAGTGGCATTCACATCTACCATGCTGCCTTGAACTGTTTTAACTTCAAGACTCTTCCCAGCGATATCACCGGACATAACTTTACCGGGGACGACATGATAAGTTAGAACTGCAATTAATTGTTCCTTGTTTTCAGGCTTAAGTAGGTTTTCAACAGTGCCTGCAGGCAGAGCCGCGAAAGCAGCATCAGTAGGTGCGAACACGGTGAAAGGACCGTCACCCTTAAGAGTATCAACCAAACCAGCAGCCTTCACTGCAGCAACTAAAGTATTAAAATTGCCAGCGCTAACAGCGGTATCGACAATATCTTTTTCCATCGCATTGACGCTAAAGAAAGTTAACGGAAGCATCGCGAGCAAAGTAATTGTGAGACGTTTAAATGCATTCATTAGTAGACCTCCACAGTCATAAATATATTGTTTGCTGAATACTTACGACATCAACTCAATATCGGATCACAACTATTTTGCATTCAAGTTATTTCCTCCAAAATTTCTGTTTCATAGTTGTTAACTGGATCGGTATGAACCTTCTTGTATATTAACAGCCAGGAAAATATTCATATGCAATGCTATTGCCAAAGAGATATGAGGCCCTAATTTAAGAAAACATTAATTTGGGGTCAGTCAGACTTATCACCAAAACTTAGCTTTAAAGTCGGGTCATTAACATTGTAAAGAGCTTTCAGTGATTAGTTTTTAAACTGCAATTCAGCCAGTCTTGCGTACAAACCGCCTTTTTGGCGAAGCTCCATCGCATTACCCGTTTCCACAATCTCACCGTTTTCCATAACAACGATTTTATCGGCCTTTTGCACGGTGGCTAATCGGTGAGCAATAATCAGTGTTGTTCTCCCTAGCATGGCGGCATAAAGCCCTTGTTGCACGAGTATTTCAGATTCAGCATCAAGTGCGCTCGTCGCTTCATCTAATAATAATATAGGCGCATTTTTTAACATGGCACGCGCAATCGCAACACGTTGTCTTTGCCCCCCTGATAAGCGTGTCCCTCGCTCACCTAAGAAGGTGTTGTAACCCTCTGGCAATTGCGGCACAAACTGTGCGACTTGTGCCGCATTGGCAGCGGCGATCACTGCCTCATCCGTCGCATCAGGTTGTCCGTAACGAATGTTTTCTAATACATTGGCAGAAAAAATAATAGGGTCTTGCGGGACGATAGCAATAAGGCTGCGTAAATCAGTTAAGCTGATGTCACTAATATTTTGGCCATTAATGGTAATACTGCCAGTTTGTGCATCATAGAACCGTAACAACAATTGAAAAATGGTGGTTTTTCCAGCACCTGATGGTCCGACCAAGGCCGCGGTTTCACCTACCTTAATATGCAAGTTTACGCTGCTTAACGAAGGCTTAAGCGGCCGCGATGGATAGTGGAAATAGATATTTTTAAATTCGATATCGGCCTGCAATTTGTTCGCTAACGGGTGTGGCTTCGCTACTTCGGTAATAGCTGTTTCTGTATGCAATAATTCGAGCAAACGTTCAGTGGCGCCAGCTGCGCGCATAATGTCACCCCATACCTGCGCCATTGTACTGACGCTACCGGCTACCATGGCGGCATATAAGACAAATGATGCCAGATCTCCACCGGTCATCACGCCTTCACTCACCTGGCGCGCGCCTAACCATAATACAAAAATAATCGTGCCCATTGCGGCAGTAATAATCACCACGGTAAGTAGCGCTCGAACCTTTACACGCCTGATTGCGATTAAAAAACTTAACTCCGCGCTATTAACAAAGCGGCTAGTTTCACGTATTTCCTGGGTATAAGATTGAACGGTTGGCATTGCATTTAAAATCTCACCTGCCATAGCTGAGCTATCGGCGATTCGGTCTTGCGATTCACGTGAGAGTTTTTTGACTGAACGCCCAATTAACATGATCGGAAAAATCAAACAGGCCATTAGGCCAATATTGATCGAAAACAAGTAAAAGCTAGTCACGGCAAGCATAATCATGCCACCTGTAAACTGAAAAAGACTGCGCAAGCCCATCGACGCCGAACTACCCACAACGGTTTGAATAAGCGTGGTATCACCGGTTAAGCGAGACAGAACTTCACCGGTTTGTAAGGTTTCAAAAAACTGTGGCGATTGCCTTAATACGCTGCCATAAACTGCACTACGTAGATCCACCGTGACGCGTTCACCTATCCAAGAAACAATGTAGAAACGCGAAGCAACCATGAGCGCCCAAAAAGCGGCTAAAGCAAACAGTACAACAAACTTAGTATCAATATCAATCGTAGGGATTGCGGACTCAGTTTTGCTAAAGCCCACATCAATTAAATCACGAAAGGCCAATGGCACTAATAGTAGCGCTGCAGAAGCCAGGCATAACAACACAAAAGCAATGCCCACTTGTATGCGATAAGGCTTTAAAAAAGGCCATAAATCTTGTAACGAAACAACGCGTTCTGGCTTGGGCCTATCTTTGTTATTCATTGTATTTGCTTGCGCCATGGGCTGAGGTTTCTGTATGTAGATTAAGGTATGTCAGTAGGGTAACTTTACCGTGCGGACTCGTTAATTGGCAACCTAAAATCAACTGGAATAAATCAATCAAATCTACTCATTAGCCAATAACACTTTCAGCCTAGAATCCTCGGTTGGGCCCGAAAAATAATGTGCAGAGTATTGGTACGTAGAGGGAATTTGAAAAATTCGCTGTCACGCTCCTATCGCGACAGAAGAGTATCCATGCTCAAAACCATATTGGTGATGAGTCTTTTTTCAAGTCCCCCTTGAAGCTCGATAATGTTGCCGAGAAAATTTCATTTGCACTGCAATAGCCTAAACAAGTTGGGATTGCGCGGCTAGTTTTTGCTCATTTCCTAATTTAATATTTAAAGGATCCAGAGAACCCAGGTTTATCAATTTTTGATAACACCGGATTCTCTGCATAATTCGCCCTATTGGTCGAGAGTCACCAGACAGGAAACTGCTGGTAAACCAGAACCAGCATTATCATAATTAACGATCACGTTTCCAAGAAAGATATCAGGATTTGCGGTAGTAAGTTCGCTGATAGTTATCGTAGTACTAGGAGGCGGAACCAAAGTGGCACAACTACCATTAGGA
>Ga0307492_10000562_pt1 | contig 15684 bp, 14 predicted proteins | sample SI3LmetaG_FD_202365 | JGI IMG/M metagenome (GOLD analysis project Ga0307492, IMG submission 202365) | Sea-ice brine microbial communities from Beaufort Sea near Barrow, Alaska, United States - SI3L | ecosystem: Environmental > Aquatic > Marine > Coastal | place: USA: Alaska | collected 2017-05-06 | reverse complement strand
GTTGAGACCAAGGTTGAGACTCCCGTTGAGACTCCCGTTGAGACCAAGTTTCCCGAGGTTCCAATTTCTTCCCGAAGCTGGGCTGACATCACCGAGGAACAGCAGGTGGAAGTTTCCAATACGGAAGTTCCTAAGACTGAAACTGATGTTGAGGTTGAGGTAAAGGAGTCCAAATCGGAGTAAGTTAATTACTACATAAACATAAATTTTTTTTATATATCAGGCTAATAATTTTAACAATGGAAAACCCAGAGCCGTCCACGCGAAAGAAAACTCTTAATAGGGGAGGGGGTGATACAAAACATACAGAAATTCTGATTCCCTGGAAAAGCTTAAAAGACTTCTTCCCATCGAAGACTCAAGATAAATTATCGAAAATCAGGATGACAAAGGAAGGGTTGTACAGCAGCTCGCCCATAGCACATTCTATGTTTATGCGAGATTTGATTAAGCTGTTTTATCCTAAAAAATTTCACAGTGAAATAGTCGTGACTGACGCAACATCGTGCATCGGAGGAACATTCCTCGCGATGTTTAATTCTTTTGGCCACATAAATGCCGTTGAGTTAAGTCCTTTACATGCCGAAATAATGGATAATAATCTCAAAGCTCTCTTCCCCAAGGAACACAAAAAGGTGAATATCGTAAACGATAATTATTTGACTGTGTGGGATTCCTTTGAAAAGAAAAGCAACGTTACCATAATTGACCCCCCGTGGGGAGGTACAAACTATATCAGGATTAAGAATATGAAATTATATCTTTTGGATAAAGAAGGTACTCCAGTCGAACTTGTTGACATAATTAACATGGTACTGCCAAAAAATGACATAGTTATGGTCAGAGTACCATTCAATTACGACAGAAAACGACTCAAGAATGTCGAAAGTAAATTCTCAGGATGCGTTAAATTCTTAAAAGAATATCCAAGGAAAGACAAACGTACAAAAGCAAAAACAAAGATTTCATATTACATATATATGTTTTCTAACTTTGAACCGATCAAACCTTTGACATCATTGGATCCTGTCGATTATCCATCTCAAATAAATTATCGACAAATCTTGTTTGAGGAATTGTAATTTTTCTTAAATTTAAAAGTCCTTAGAAATATAGAATTTACAAAGAAAAATGTTCAGTGCTCTAGAATCTACAGATTTTAATTTGGTTGTAACTGAAAAGGCCAATGTTCTTATCAAAAAAGACCGCATGCGTTTCTCAGAAGTTTATCGTACGGTGGGGGAGTATTGTAAAAACAACGGGATTATCATAAGTGATATACACACCCTTTTGGATAAAAACAAGGACAAAGATTTTAAATATGAGTTATATTGCGAGTTCGCATTCAAACACGCAACAAACCTTTCTAATGCCATACATGGAAACGTCGGCGAGTGGGCTAAAATGAAAACTGTCGTGGGTCATCAGGAATTTGCAATTGAATATGACATGAGACCTCTAGTTGAATTACATAACCTAAATAGACCGAAGAATATTGATCTACACGCTTTGATTATACCAGTTAAGAAAGATGATCTTTTTTACATGTCCCCCGAAATTGAGATTATAGACATATATCACAAATTGTATTCCCCAAACTACGCTGAGGAGTGGGAGGATTTGGTTTCCGTTGAGGATGAACTCTTCAAATTAATTAACAAAAGAATGACTGATGGTGTTTTTGGTGGTGGAAAACCAAGCCCCCAAGATAAGACTGATTTTCAATACTTAAAATATCTTGTATTAAGCGAATTTTGTAGCGAGTTCGTAAAGGATTATGTTGTCATTGGGCATTGGGCTGTTCACGTTATGGATGCAAGTAAGGATGCCGAAGCTAAGATGAATAGTAGTGTTGAAAAATTGCAGCTTATTACGTCGACAGACATACGCAAATCTCTTGAGGATATCAAAAACTTTCTTGGCAAGTATACTAACGCAAAAATCTCTTCACGAAGACAGGATTTACACATTCCCAAAGATTTCAGAACAACTCGATACACAGTGTACATTAGTATGCCGGGAAGAGGCGGTGAGTCAAAGGATAGAGCTTTCATGGATGTGTTTGATTGTGGTACTTTTGAGTTAATACCGTACGTTCCAGTGTCATTGTCAGCAACATATGCTGACGTTAGAAAAGAACACAAATTTCAAGACCGAAGCAGGTCACCCGGGAGACACAAAGGACGCCGAAATAATAGTAGATCACCTGGAAGACACAAAGGACGCCGAAATAATAGTAGATCACCTGGAAGACACAAAGGACGCAGACGTGGCGGAAAGGAATTTATTATTAAGATAGGTAATCCATTCGTCCTTCTTCGATTTCTTATGATAGATCTTTGGATTGTACGGATGATAGCAGAAATGGGTCACTTTAATAACGAAATGCTTAAAACCAAAACAAAATACATTATTTATGTTGTTGAAAAAATTAAGAATCCCGAGTTTGGGCTCATCGACAAAGTTTTTGGAACTGATTATGTTGGTGTTTACAAGGATTATATCATTTCCAAAAAAAGAAACAACATGAAAGGAAGAATGTTCTATCCTTACTATCCAGAAAGAGAAATTTTAAACAACAAAGCTTACAGAGTTGTTTAAACGCACAGAAAAAAAATCTTTTTTTGATTATGTTTTATCTATGTGATTACTCATCGTTATCCGAATCGGAGTCAGAGTCGTCGTCACCTTCGTCGCCATCGGTTTCATCCTTGACCGCTTCCACGCCTTGCGCCTTCAGATGGTCGGAATTTTCCTTGTCCATCATGTTTCGCAAAGAATTCATTTTCGGTTTGTTGGCTGAGATTGCCTTGTAAAGGAATCCAACCTGAGCCTTCAGCTTCTTGTCTCCCTTCTTGGCTTTGAGATCCTTCTCATGCTCTTCGAACAGTTCCTCAGTTTCCTTCGGGTCCATGACGGAATGGAAGTAAGTCTGATCAGCAAGGAACTTGGATCGGAAGTAAGTCATGATGTTACCATGAAGCTTCTTCTTCTTGACAATGGGCTTGGACTTGACAGCCTTGGACTTTGGTCGGGCCTTGGTTTCCTTCTTGCCAGAAGTCTTCTTGGTTTCATTCTTTGTTCCGGTGGGAGTTTTGATTCCGGTTACATTAACCATCTCATCGAACTTCCTGGATAGATCTGAAGAGGTTTGGTAGATGTTGGAGATGTTTTCGGTACTCATGGCGGTTTGTGCCTTGATTTCCTTAACATCCTTTTGAAGACCCTTAAGTAGGGTCATAATTTCTGCAAGTTCGGTTTTGAATGAAGTCGACATGTTTGAATATATTTATAGAGTCTAATCAGTTTAGTATATATTTCACAATAGCACTTTCAATTTTTATTTATTTTAAATCCAGCACCGCCATATCGTCCTCTGGACCTGTTATAGCCCCTATCGTAACCCCGCCCTCGCAAAGGTGGTGCTGGATTTAAATAACCCCATAAAAGTGCAAATGCGAGAAGTCCAATAAATATCATTAATAGCTGTTCTTGATTGGCCGATCTCTCAGCGGCTTTTGCGGCCTCTTTAGCTGCAATAATATCAGCTGCGGATTGTTGGCCACCCTCACCTATGGCATTTCCCGTAGAAACTGTACTAGGGTCAATGTTGACATTGGTTTTAACGTTGTCGCCCCTGATGTCGATATTCCCATCTTTATCTTCAGTGGCCGTAGTCCCGCCACCACCCCCTCCAGTATCCACACCGCATTCCATAAGAATAACATTATCGTTGAATACATTCTGTTTTCCCTGGATGTTGATATTTTGAGTACAGAATGTACATTTAGGACACTGGATATCTTTCATGGTAAATGGTTTATATCCTCTAGTTGCACATTTGGTAGAATAACATTTAGGAAAAACCTTTAGACATGCTTCTTCTTTGTTGTTGGGGTCAATGATAGGTTCTTCGTAACAAGCGCATAATGGGTCGTTGGGATTTACATCACAATATTCCTGCATACGAAAATCACAAGAGCCAGTCTCCGTTTCAGAGGTACCTCTCCAAAAAGGGCCGCAGTTTTCCTTTGATACCCCGTTGCCAGTTTTACCACGGCAGCAATTATCCAGAAAATCATCCCAGTTATTAGTTAACTCAAGTTTAATAGCTTCAGCATTATTATTACCGGGCGTTTGTCCGATAGCCGGGTACCCACCGGCCTGATACTCAAAAGGGTACTGATTATAACCCGCCGCATAATTCCACATATTTGCACCACTGCATCGGCAAGTTGTGTTGGCACACTCCTTTCGCCAATTGGTGCATCCGGTTCTAGAAAAAAGCGTAGTTGCCATATGTGGCGGAATCCACATGCTGCTTATTTTATTTCCCATGTCATGTTTTCCGGATTCCAGGTAAAATAAACTGGGATAATCACCAGCTTCAAGTTCTACCGATTCTCCGGTACAATTTAGTCCATCCCAAAAGGCCGCCTTAGGTTCACGCCCCGATTTAAAAACCCTATTTTCGTATTGTTTGCATCCAGCCATTGTAGATGAGAGGTATAAATTAAATTACAATATATTATAGATCCGAAAATATAATACATTAAAAGACTGTAAAATGCCCAAATTATCGGATTTTTCGCAGGGAGTTTTAACTGCGGTTATCATAATATATATTTGCATTTTTCTATATGCATTGTGGCATGATTCAAAGAAAGATGAAGAATTAAGAATATCAAACGACACAGTCGACAGATACCACAAATTTGCTGAAGAATTATCTGATGATATGCGCAAATATGACATAGGAAACGTTGACAAGAAAAGTATAGAAGCTGTTGTAGATGGCATTTTGGAAAAAAGGCAAAAAGAAAAATCTTTGTTTCGGAGATTGGTTAATTCGGGGAAAACTGGACTTTTACTGGGCGGATTATCGGGCGGTATTACAAGTGGGCCTCAAGGAGCGTTAGCCACCGGCGTAGTATTCGGTTTGGTAAACCCTATCGTAATTATTCTGAATGAATTTTTATTCATGCCCGAAGAGTTGTCGACAACCCGGGAAGCAAAGGAAAAGCAAAAAATAAGAAAATTATTGGGTGAGTATCAAACAGCCCGACATTCGAAAGCTAGGTTGTAATCTTAGGTGTAGGATACGTATCCGCTACCTTCAAAGGGGTCACCGCCTGAAAATCCACCGACCTTATTAGTGTTTGATTCCCCGGATAAGCCCCAGGCTCCAAGCAAAAGTATCGCAATAAAAGCCAAAATATAGTACAGAGTCCAACTTTCTTGGGATGTTGTGGCTGTTGATACGGACACAGTTACTGCGGTGGGTGCTTCAACAACTTTGGCGGGTTGCGTTACAGTAGAACTATCGGAACTCACAGTCAAAGCTCCATCCGTGTCATCAATGACAGGTTCCGGTTCGTTAACGCAATTTTTCAATTGAAAAGCAGCACCGCCACAAACCTTACCACCAAATTTAGGTGCAGGATTATTGCATTCACGTGCTCTTTTTTGTTCCAATTTTCCGTCGGAATTCTTTAGACAATCAGTCCACGAACCATAACCGCTCCAGGCGCCGTCAATAGGTTTGTTGCAAGCTGCTCCATTGCAATCTTTGATTTCATAAGTTTCGCCAGTGCATCCAGTTCCACCACCCATAGGTTTGGGATTATCGCATGCTCGATTTCTTCGCTGAAATCCAACCTGATCACATTCAGCATTGCACTTGTTCCAATCACCCCAATCACCCCACGCACCATTTACAGCACAATCTTTTAAATTGCATGTGTTAATCTCGAAAGGATCTCCTTCACACGCTTTTCCACCAAGTACAGGGTAAGGTTCAGAACATGTACGTACCCTTTTTTTGTTTCCTGGACCGCATGCTTTGCTGCATGAACCCCATTTATCCCAAGCCGACCACCCACCATCGATAGGTTTGGCGTTAGGATCGGACATCCCATAAAGTTCCTTTGGGAAGATGTACGGGTAGTAGTCACTATATTCATAATGCTTAATGAAAAATCCATTGGCAATTTGCCCTTCTGGGAGGGTTAGTTCTGTCGTTGTGTTACAACACCAGCCGCTATCGGCAAATTGCCCCAATAGAACTTTGTTTTTGTAAAAATACATTTGCTTAAGCGCGTAACCATATTTGTGAGGTTCTCCGGTATATCCAATTTTCATCATATCAAATCCGTCGGGAAGATCGATAATGACAACACCATCCTTCTTCATTTTGTTACAAGATTCTATTCCATACGCGGTGACTCCACCACCCACCGGACCATAACCACAGTTCTCACCTTCGAGAATTGCCATGGGGTTGGTGTTAGTTCCTCCAGTGGGGTCAATAAAGGCAACTCGATCTCCGTTGGAAAATTCAAAAACCATTCCACCAACTCCGTACGATCCTGGTCTAATGTAAACTTTTGAGATAAAAGCATCTTCCTTGACGACTTGAACGTCTTTCTTAAGTTTAACTTTGGACATTATTATTTTGTAAGTTATATTTATGTGCACATTTTTCTTTGGAAAACATATTTCTAAAGAGTTGGGTAGTTAACAAATTGGGAACAACTTGCGTTTACAAAACCACCACCAACGGCACCAGGTTTCTTAGAAGGTCCGAACATTGCGTAGCCGCCAAGAGCCAAAACAACAATTAGCAATAAAATTAGATATATGTTGTTGTTAGTTTCCTGGGTAAGTACTGTGACTACGGTGTTTGCAGTTTCCTCAATTGGTTCGTTTGAATTGCAACTTCTTTTTTGAAGCATTTCTTCAGTGCAAGATTTTCCACTATTTCTAGGTTCAGGATTTGTACAGGTGCGAGTTCTACGTTGTTCATCCAAACCTTCTGCATTTTTCATACACGTACCCCAGTCAGACCAATCACTTGCACCTCCGTCAATAGGGCAAGGTTTTCCGCATGCTCGTGATTCTACATCATCACCCACACAAGGATTTCCATTATATTTAACTGAAGGATTATTACACGATCTTCTTCGTAGTTGAGATCCGTTTCCGCAAGATTTAGAACATTCCTCCCAAGGACCCCCACTCACCCCATCCTCCGTGAATAGGACAATTTTGGGAATTGCAATCTTTGGTATCTACACCAGAACCACTACATTGTTTGCCATCACCATTTACTTCAACTTTGTCAATTTTAATAAAGTCTGGCATTTTTCTGTGTAATGTTTATATTTACGTGAACAAAAAAAGAGGATAAAATTTCACACGCTAACTTTACTAAATTTAATAACCCACAAACGGGGATTTTTCATCAGCTGTTGGAAAATCAGAATGTGGAAAACCTTGATGCATACCACCAATAGTTCCCGTGGAGTCCACTGGCCACATAGCATAAGCCCCAACCACGACAAGAATCAAAATGATAAACCAAATCATAAAATTAAAATCTTCTTGGGTTTGTGTTGTGTTGATTACAACCGATCCAGGCGATGCATCCCCAACGGGGGCCGCAGGTTTTACAACCGCTGAATTATCAGCACCGTCAGACCTAACACAGCTTTCAGTTTGCAATTTCGACCCTGAGCAAGGTAGTCCGCCATGTTGGGCAGCAACACAAGTTCGAGTTCTAGATCGCATACTAGCGCCGTCAACCCCCGCAATGCAAGAACCCCAACTACTCCAGTTATTCCATTTCCCATCAACAACACTCACATTAACGGGACTTTTCTCAGGCACAACCCAAGTCATGCCATCAGGATTCCGCCATACACCAACTTCAAAATTTTCATCAACAGTAACCAAAGATTCCGTTTGTTTAAGACCGGTCACCGAAGGAATAAGCATGCTACCGACTACAACTCCATCCTTGTGAAATTCTAATTTATTAATTTCGTACGTGTTGTCTTCCATGGATCCGCTGCTTGTAACAGCTATAGTATCTAAACCACCTGGGGTGGAAACATAGGATACAAATTCGTGGTGGACATTCATGCACATAACAGGATTTGGGTTCTTAAATCGCACGTAGCAAGTTGAAATGATTTCCCGAGGTCCGTCGCCATATCCATCGACATATTTAATATTCGGGTTACTCAAACTAATTAGAGTTTGATCAGACAGCAGAAAATCCACACCTCTGAAACTACCGTTAAATTTTCGAGCCATGACCATTCTAATATGAGTTCCTGGCTTGAGGATCTTACCTTTTTGAATAAAAGTTGCCATCTTTGTGTTGATTAAGTTATATTTATGCTTATATTTTACGAAAAGTGAAAAAACTATATAAATAATATACCCATATAATATATATTGACTATTCAGAAATCATGAGCGAAACCAAAAATAACAGTGTTGATAAGAAATCTCAGAAACATCGGTTGATAGGAGATCCATCACTTAGAGCGGATGACCTTCTATTGATCACTGATGCTGAACTTCAAGCCAAGACTCTGGTGGATCACCACGTTGAAAGTATGAATGACTTATACACGAATGGTATTCCCCAGATTATCACTCAAATTTTCAAGATTGAGAAGGATATCGAGAACAAAAGGACGAATACCCCTGAAGATCTCGAGATTGAGAAAATTCATGTTGTTGTTCAGTTCACCGAAGTGTTTTTGAGTCGACCCACGATGATTAACTACTTCTCAGGGAAAGAAGAAGTCTTGTATCCAAAGGTTGCTCTTCTTGAAGATAAAACTTACAGTGCTAACCTTCGGGTTAATGCCACAATCAAGGCCACTGCATATCTCAAGAATGGAACAACCAAAGTCAAAGAAGATGAGATTAAGAACTTCAAGATCTGTCGGATTCCTATCATGGTACGTAGTGTCATGTGCAACACATATGGTTGCTCAAAGGAAGCTCTTATTAATCTAAAGGAGGACCCCAACGATCCCGGCGGATACTTCATCATCAAGGGTGTTGAGTGGGTTATTGATTGCATTGAAAACATTCTGTTTAATCAGATTCGTATCTTCAAGAACAACTACAACAAGGAAGTCATTCGTGTAGAATTCATTTCCAAACCTGGTGATTCTTACCAAAATATGGCCTTCATGATCATCCGATGGCTTAACGATGGTCAGATTACCGTTGAGATTGTACGAGACAAGCTTCGCGGCATTTACATTCCGTTCTATCTCGTGTTTCGAATGATGGGGTGGACTACCGACAAGCAAATCTTTGATAATATCACACATGGAGCTCCGGAGAACGATTCCATCTCCAAGAACATGATTAACTATCTCCGAACTGCATTCAACGCCAAATACCCAATCATGCAGGCTGGTCGTTATACCTACAAGCAGAACGAAGTTCTCAAGGTTATTGCGGATGAACTTAAGCGTGATAGTTTGAAGTATCTTGACCTCGATGAGAATCCCGAGGCGTACAAACAAGCATACAAAATCATCCACCGTGAGTTTGACATCAACATGCTTCCCCACGTTGGACATACTCCTGAAACCCGGCATCGCAAGCTTCGTTTCTTGGCCTTGATTATTCGACGAATGTTCCTTGTTAAGATGGGTAACTTACAACCAACGGATCGTGACTCTTACATGAGTAAACGAATTCACCCAGCTGGCGTATCTTACGCGAAGCCCATGAAAACATATTTCAACGCTTCCATCGTTCAGCAAATCAAGAGACGTCTGGTGAAAGATTTCAAGGCAATGAGTTTCAGTCAGATTAACCTCGCGGCTTCCGTCAAGTCATCCGTGTACGGTGCTGATTTCGAACGTTTGATTACTCAGGCGATCACTTCAGGAAACCGCGCGCAGCTGACCGTGAATGTCCGTCGTAAGGTAACCAATCGTTTATCTTCACAGTTGTTGAATCGTCACAATCAGCTCAGTGTCTATTCTACGCTCCGGCAGGTCACTACAACATCCTCAGATAACTCCAAACAGTCCGAACGTGCGAGCGAAATGCGACGTGTTCACATGACATTCATGGGATACATCTGCGTAGCTCATTCCCCCGAGGGAGAAAAGACTGGAATCAACAAACAGATGGCCATTTCGGCAACTGTGTGTAAGGCATCTTCTTCTGAAGTCATGAAGGATATGCTTCGTAGCGATCCCATGGTTATTTCAGATTCCGATATTTATCCCGAGATGATCAGTTCGCAAAAACTGTCGAACGTCTACGTTAACGGTGATTGGATCGGATGCACCAAGGATACCCTCGCATTAATTGCCAAGTACCGTACAATGCGACGAAAGCTCCAGCTTAATCCTTACTTGACAATTCACTGGGAGAACACTCAAGACGAAGTGTACTTCTGGGCTGATGTTGGAAGGATGATGCGCCCCTTGTTGATTGTATACAACAACAAGAGAGATCCTGAGGAATTCTCCCCAGCAGATCAAAAGAAGCCATTCCGCCAAGGTCTAGCTTTGAACAATACTCACATCAAAGAACTCTACCAGAAAAAGATTGGAATCAACGATCTTCTGAAGGAGCAAATCTTTGAGTATATTTCCCCAGAAGAACAAGAGAATTACTTCCTCTGCCCCACTTTGGAACAACTTGTGGATGACAAGGATAACGAACTCAACGAATACACTCATTGTGATATTTCGCAGAACATCCTTGGAATCACAGCATTGACGAGTCCGTACGCTCACCACAACGCCGTTCCTCGTTTGGCATACCAAACTTCTCAGGCTAAGCAAACATGCGGACTGTTCGCACTAAACTGGCCGTACAGATGTGACAAGGATACTTTCCTTCAATATCAATGCGAAACTCCCATCATCCGAACGCTTTCCAACAAGTACACATTCCCCAACGGATCAAACATCATTTGCGCTATTATGTCAAACACAGGGTTAATTATTAGCCCCTGTCGCAGCAAAATCTGCGGCAAGTCTACGTGCAGTAGGCTACATTACTAAATTGCGGGGATATCCCGAAATCGTGTTAAACAAATAAACAATCACTCCACTCATCACATTCACATACACAAAATAAGTTTAACACGCTTAAATCATCAACTACCGCTCTGCTGTGGAAACACTTCAGTTGCACCATGGGGAGACTCATGGATATGGTTATAAAGTTGATGTAGGGACAATCCGCATCCAAGCCTCTAAGTCCGTGGGTTCGCAAAACTGTGCGAACCTAATGATAGGATACGAGGAAGGTTCAACGACTTTATAGTAATGGGCGTGAGAGAGTTTATCAGCTCTCGCGTTCGTGTTTCATGAAACACGAACATAATCGCTTAAGAGAAAGTCTAGGCCCGCCGGCAACGGTGACCAACTGCGTAGTCTTCACATACCTGCACCTCTGTAAAGAGTGTATGTGAGGCCGAAGGTTGGGTATACAATGATCCTGGAAGGAAATAGCCAGGGGAGTTAGGTATTTCGATAATGTCGAAGATTCATTAATATTTAGCCAAGGAGCGATTGATAGAGGTCTGTTCAACGGATGCAAGTTTACATTCTACCGAACTGAGCTTGAACAAAAAGAAGAGTTTGGAAATCCTGATGCAGCAACCACAACCGACATCAAATCAGCATCGTACGAGAAACTTGAAAACGGAATTATCAAGATCGGCACTCGTGTCGAGAAGGGAGATGCCATCATTGGCAAGTACGTTCGATTGAGCAAGTCCGAAAATGACAGTAAGTTCCTGTACTCAGATCGCAGCATCATCTACAAAGATGACGAGCCTGCAATTGTTCACAATGTCATCGTTGATCGTAACGAAGATGATGAGCGATTCGCTAAGGTGGCTCTGCGAAAGCTGCGACCAGTGGTCACTGGTGATAAATTCTCCAGTCGATCCGGTCAGAAGGGAGTATGCGCACTGTGCATGCGTGATTCAGATATGCCTTTCGTTGGATCAACAGGTGAGAGAATTTCAGTTATCTTCAACCCTCATGGATTGCCTTCCCGACGTACCATCGGAATGTTCTACGAGATGCTTGTCGCAAAGGCATGCGCGAAAAAGGGAACTCACGCGGATGGCACAATCTTTAAGAAATTCGATCAGGAAGCTGTTGCTGACGACTTGGAAGCAATGGGAGTTCAGAGATACGGTTATGAAAGACTTGTCAATGGAATGACAGGAGAGTACATCGATGCTCTTATCTTTGCAGGTCCCATCTACTACCAAAGACTCCAGAAGTTCGTTGTTGATGTTGTTTACTCCATCACCCAAGGTCCGTCAGATGCGATTACATTCCAACCTCTGGATGGTAAGGCGTCGTCAGGAGGTCTTCGAGTTGGTGAAATGGAACAATGGTGCTTAACCGCACATGGCGTCTCCCGCTTCATGAGTGAGAAATTCCGAGACCATTCCGATGGTTATGATTACTACGTATGCCGATGTGGCCGTCAAGCCATCGTCAACGTCAAGAAGAACATCTACAAGTGCAAGTACTGCAAGGATAATGCTGATATCGTCAAGGTGCCCACCACTTGGTCCTCCAAGCTCTTCATGCAAGAGATGGACTCCATGAACGTCGGCGTCAAGATGCACCCTGAACCTTACGAGTACGAGAACTTCAATATCAAGGATTTCGACGATGTCGTTCAAAGTCAAATCAAGATCGAAGATACCCAAGCTTTAAAAATGCGAAAGGAAATCGCAAAAAATGTAATGTGAAAATCTTTGATTAAATTAATAATTAATTTTTTCATCAAAATACTCAAAAATGGAAAACATTTGAAATTCCCAAAAAAATTGAATGTTTGTCTTACTTTTTTGGGTATTTCAAACCGTCCCATTTTTGAGTATTTTGATGAAAAAATTGAATTTTATTTTGTTTAGTCATACCGATAACCCTTTACAACTCTCTCTCTCTCTTGTTATCAGTATCACAATGTTTTCTTCTTCTTTCTTACCAACTTGGCTCACAGGCACCAAAAATCCCGAGGATGAAACAGTCGTTTTTAATCGTGTTTACCGAGCCCTGCTCTGTGAACGTGTCATCATCGGCTTTATTGTGATTCTCAAAGTTTTGAAGGTTGTTCTCTCCATAGGAGGACACTTTGAAATGTTAAATTCCTGGGTAGCAGTACCAGTCATCGTTGTGATCTACATATCCATACTTTCATGCGTGGTCTTCCGCAAAGTATGGCCTGTTGTCCTCGTGATTCTCGTGGCGAAGCATATTACCACGGTCATTGATTTCTACGATGTGGTTTTCGTCAGAGACCATGAAACCTGGTTGGTGCAGCTTGCGGCTCAAATCTTTAAACTACATTACGAAGACGTCGGTAGCGTAATTACGGCTGTGATACCATACGCCGAAGTTCCTGTGAACACGCAATTCATCTTCCCAGTAATTCTGCTTGTTGCATCGTACGCTAGCGTATGGTGTGTCAGTAGGGTGAAACGTAAGTTAGGTTCCTTTAGTTACACAAGTGTATTCTTAAGTAATTTAACCTGTGCTGTTCTCGGGGATTTGGCCGTGGTGTGTTGTGTTTGCTCAATGATGTTCCTCACGCTTTACGGGTACGGATTTTACGCCTGTAAAGTGCAGGGTGATCTTCTGTTGGGTTTCGTAACCCTTTCAGTTGTCGTTCTAATCTTTGCAGTGTGTCGTCTGGTGATTCAAAGCAAGTACTACCAAGGTACGTACTCCGTTGGTCGCATTGTTCGAGACGTCGATCAGGTGTGGGTTCACGCGCTTTCAGCCGTGTCATTTCCAGACTGGTTTGTGGTTCGGTTTCCGTGGTTTCACAAAGTTTCTGTTTACCACATCGGCATGGGCTTTATGGAGAACAACGCAATTGCGTGTTTCCTTAAAGCTGCTGTTGGTGTTGTGAATGGTGTTGATGAAATCTATGCTGAGTTTCAACATATCATAGAAGTGTCAACAGCTGCTTGGACCGACATGCGCTTCGCTGCTCAAGGTGTTTGGAACGGTGTTCGTGGAGGCGCCGCCGCCACCAAACAAACTATCGAAGCTCATCCCATCAAAACCGCTGTTGCAGCAGTGTTGACGGCCTCTCTTGGAGCAGTTCTTTATCGCCGCCGCCAACCACCGTCTCCACCGTCTCCACCGTCTCCACCGTCTCCACGTGACTAACTCTCTCTACTCTCTCTACTCTCTCTACTCTCTGTCTCTGTTGATAGTAACATTCCATTTCCTTTGGTTTATTCGCACGCGATATTCCATTTCCCCTTGGTTGTTACTTTCATCTCTCTACTCTCTCTACTCTTTCTACTCTTTCTACTCTTTCTACTATTTCTACTATTTCTACTATTTCTACTATTTCTACTATTTCTACTATTTCTACTCTCTGTCTCTGTTGATAGTAACATTCCATTTCCTTTGGTTTATTCGTACGCGATATTCCATTTCCCCTTGGTTGTTACTTTCATCTCTCTACTCTCTGTCTCTGTTGATAGTAACATTCCATTTCCTTTGGTTTATTCGTACGCGATATTCCATTTCCCCTTGGTTGTTACTTTCATCTCTCTACTTTCTGTCTTCCCCGAGTTTCACGACTCACGCCCCTTCCTTTTTTTCATTTCATTTCTTTTTTCTTTAGTTGTATATAATTTACTATTTTACTAAAATGTACAATTAAATTCAAAGACTTACGTCCAATTCTATTTTTGCGACAATTCTGACAGCCGTTTTTTGCCTGCTTGTCGTATTCCTATACATCCTATACAATGTCCATGTTTATGAAGACAAGGAGGGAAATACCGGGTGGGGTCCGTACTTCGACCAAAAGGGCAGCGTTGCCAAAGTGTTCATGGTAGCGGGTCTCGGTGTGTTAACTGCTCTAGAACTTTTGATGAGAGTCAAGAAGAACATGTCCGTAAGACGTGATAAAATTTACACCAAAGAAACCCACCAGAGGGTCATGACCATGGCTGCAGCTCCCGATCCTGCAAAACAAGATGAATACAAGAAGATCTTCAGTCTTTAGCTTCGACCGGTAGTCTTCTTTTTCAAAGAAGGTATTTTGGGTTTGTGTGACATTTTCCATTTTTTTGATTTCTTTTCAAAGCCAACAGTCACGCACACATCCTTGGAACCCCCAAAAGTATAACTCGGTACTGGAGTTTTCCCGGAATAATAATTGTACGCAAGATCTATAGTATGAGTGTGTCCTAAAATTATACCAGATGATTTTTGATCTCCGACAGCCTTGATTGCCTTAAACATTCTTTCCGATTCTTCTCGCCAAGTTTCGATTCCGTAAGGTTTGGCGATCACACCAGTAACATATCCTTTAAACCTCTTCTTCAAATTAGCCGGACTCATCTTCTTATCAAGAATGCTTTTCCATTTCTTTTTTGAACCTCTGTGGGAAACTGAAACAGGGTTGATAGGTTTAATTTTACTTCCTTGAAAAGAAATGGTGGGTCTCTTGATGATCGATTCGCCCAAACCGTATACAACAATTATTTTGAGATCAAGTTTCAAAACTTTCTTAACCTCCTTTATGATTTGTATTGCCGTCTGTATGCATCTGGTAAATGGCGAACAATAGATATATGTGATTTTCCCAGCTTTTAAATCCTTCGACTTCTTAATTAAATTAGCACCTGCCTCAGTTGCAAGCGCCATTCCAAAATCGGTAAGCGGTTCATCAAAGGGATTTTCCTTGTACCTAGGATGTTTTTTCCACTTCTCTGGTTCGTATGATAATTTGTAACTATGTCTGATAACCCACAGTTCTTTAGACATTGCGTTTTGTATATTAATGAATTTTTTGTTTTTTTTAGTTTGTTTAAAATAAATTTAATATCCTTCACTACTGTATTTATTG
>Ga0307492_10000561_pt1 | contig 15709 bp, 14 predicted proteins | sample SI3LmetaG_FD_202365 | JGI IMG/M metagenome (GOLD analysis project Ga0307492, IMG submission 202365) | Sea-ice brine microbial communities from Beaufort Sea near Barrow, Alaska, United States - SI3L | ecosystem: Environmental > Aquatic > Marine > Coastal | place: USA: Alaska | collected 2017-05-06 | reverse complement strand
TAAATATATGTGTGGGCTTTTCTCATCGCAGTGCCGGAAGAGATATGGGTAAATACCTTGTTGGTAAAGGATATCAGTCATTCGCATTTTATGGATGCAAGATGAAACGTGATGTTCGTGGTATGAAACGCTTCGAGGGATTTCGTTCTGAGGTACTAGAGGCTGGACTTAAGGAACCTAAACTCAACGATATTGATAGCAAATTTGGAGACCTAGTAGAAAGCAATGTCCTTGAAGAACTGGCTCTGGATTGCTTAAAGTATGACTGCATATATTGTACTAATGATGATCTGGCCATTGGGATATTGCTTACATTGCAGCGCTTAGGGAAAAAAGTACCAGAAGATCTTGCGATAGCGGGCTTTAACAATTTGGAAATCGGCCAGCTAACCTCTCCTGGCCTTACGACATCAAGCTCACCCAGAAGTGAGATTGGCACCTTAGCAGCTCAATTTGCTCTGGATAAAATAAAGGGCATTCAGCTGGAGTCGAAAATTAATGATTTAGGGTGCAGGCTCGTACCCAGAGGAAGCGCTTAAAACAGCTATTATCTGACAGCTATAAAAATAGCAAGCACCTTACTCTAGCAGTGTTTTTCATAACGCCTGCTTGGCTAGCTAAATCAGTTCTGGTTGTTCTGACTAAGCTTATCACTTGCATTGTGATTGTTCTGCTGTTCAAACAATCATATTAGAACAAATGAAAAACTTTTACTAAGTCTGTCAATCGCTTTATTGGGGGCACTGTTATTAACTCTGACAAAACGGCTCGATTTCAAACGATATAAGTAGCCTAGCTGATGCTGCGAGAAAACGTAATGCTGCTGTAATTTGTAAGACAGAAAAAATGGAACCATCTGATTGATTTCAAACTAGCTGTATCGACACTAAAGCCTGAGCGGTTGTTATTTCTGGTGTAACATGGGCCTAAAAACCTACACATATTTTATCAGATAATTATGAAAAGTTTATTTTACATTACCTAGATGACCCCATTCAGTAGGATAAAAAAATAGCATGTGGTAAGCTAGGAATTATGATTTTAGGTACATCTGAAATAATTATAGTAACCTAATTCACCTTCAATACCACAAATATAGGAACCATGTAATGACGGAAACTGCGCTGAGAGAACTCATATGCACACTGGCTAAATCCATGTTTGATCGGGGATTGACAGGCGGTTCAACCGGAAATATTTCTGCACGTACAACCGATGGTGGACTATTAGTTTCACCAACGGGCACCAGTTTTGGTCGTTTAGATCCAGCAAAACTATCTCGTTTTGATAGCGCTGGACAGTTAATTGATGGTGATCCACCGACCAAAGAAATGCCGTTACATTCTGCTTTTTATGACACTCGCAGCAGTGCCGGTGCGGTCGTACATTTACATTCCTGTCATGCGGTCGCACTATCTATGATGCCTGATGCCAACGAAGATAATTTTCTTCCACCGTTAACGCCTTATGCGATCATGAAGCTGGGGAAGGTGAAATTATTGCCTTTCTTTAGGCCTGGTGACCCAGCAATGGGATCAGCAGTTCGCGGTCTTGCCGGCAAGAGATCTGCTGTTATGTTAGCAAATCATGGTCCAGTTGTGGCGGCAAAAGACATTGAAGCGGCATGCAATGCCATAGAAGAATTAGAAGACACCGCAAGGCTAGCGATGATGATGCGAGGTATTAATGCGAACATGTTAAGCACTGCACAAGTCAACGGTTTGATTACACATTTTGATGTTGAATGGGAAAAATAATGAAATTTTCTGCCAATCTTGGCTTTCTCTGGAATGAACTTGATTTACCAACGGCCATACGTGCAGCAAAAACGGCTGGCTTTAAAGCAGTTGAGTGCCACTGGCCTTATGATGTCGCAGCACCTGACGTGAACGCAGCACTGCGAGAAACAGGCCTTACTATGTTAGGCCTAAATACTCGCCGTGGTAATGTTGCAAATGGTGATAATGGCTTATCCGCTATACCGGAACGTGTTGAAGAAGCCCGTGATGCTATTGATGAGGCGGTAAATTACGCGGCTGTAATAAAGGCACAGTGCATTCACGTCATGGCGGGTTTTGCAAGTGGGCCTGAGGCACATAAAACGTTTACGGCTAATCTCAAATACGCTTGTGATGCAGCACTTATCCATGGCATTAAAATATTGATTGAACCTCTGAATCATTATGATGCGCCAGGGTATTTCTTAACAACGACCGAACAAGCAGCCAATCTGATTAAAGAGGTTAAAGCCGTCAATCTTGCGCTGATGTTTGATTGTTACCACGTGCAATTAATGGAGGGTGATCTCAGTCACCGACTGGCAGAACTCATGCCTGTTATTGGTCACATTCAGTTTGCTTCGGTACCTGACCGAGGCACACCTGACCATGGTGAAATAAATTTTGAACATATTTTTAGTATAATCTCTGAGTTGGGATATAGCACTCCAGTGGGTGCAGAATACAAACCTGTTGGTCCAACTATAGATACCCTCGGATGGATGTCTAAATATATCTGATCATGAATTGATGGTGGAGAACGAGTTACCTGTTTCCGCTGTGCACATCTCCTGATTGTGCTGTTTAGCTGAAGCATTGAATCACGGATTGGGGATGTCTGAATATAAATCCGGCGGAGCGGCGGCGGAACAGGCCAGGAAGCTTTTTGAGTATCAGGTAATGATTATATAGTAATGGCGCTTCTTCTTTTCACGGACGGAAAGGTTGAATGTGTGTATTGTCAATTCACTCCGCCCCTTTTTTACGGGACGTCAACCTCGATTTAAGTTCGGCATAAACTGAAAATGAATAATATAGATTATGGCAATCATTGAACTGAAAAAAACACTTGAAAGGGTCAAGCCAGGATCAATTAATTAAGGATATTGTTGATCTATATTAGGAGAATGATCTCGTCAAAGACTATTACATTAAAAAGCACAACGCTGGTAATAATTTTAGCCGCCTGAATCAAATACAAAGAAATCATAGCGCGTGAGCTCTTTCCCGTTAATGGCTTCGGTAAAGTAAGATTATCCGTCACCAAAAAAGCAATCATCGAATTCAAAAAAATCAAGCAGCAAGCAGGCCAATGCGGAGTTAATGGTCTCCTATGTGGAAACTGTTGTTCGATATACTGATTACTTCGGCGACATTGATGAATTGTTTTATTTGAGCAGGGAAAGTATGTATAAGCGCGCGCTTGATTTCATCTTTAAAAGTTCATTGAAACATGAATTCGACTATCGACATTAAAGGATCATCGATGACACCGGAGACATGGGCTGAGATTTTCATGATGAACTGCGCGACGACTATTGTACTTATTTTGACTAGGACTGATATGAGACGAATACCAACAAAATCATGAAAGGTTGGTAATGTCAGAAAATTGCACTCAATCTACATTGAAATTGCTGAAGCGTTATCGACTGTCTCTCAGTTGCCGTAAGTAAAAATATACAAAGAACGCATCAAGGCGTCGAATCTGCTCAGTGACAACGGCAAAAAGGAACAGATCGTCAATGTGGTTGAGGCCTTCGTCATCGGTGTCAAATTATTAATCGACGAAATCAATCAAGTGGTTCAACTCTACGGTATCACCACGTCGGAAAAGGGCTGCGTTGCTGAGATAGTGTCTTCAGTTGTGAGCGCCGTGCCCGATGATTAGGAGCTTGTTGTTGTCATGGACTGGAGGGGAGAATTATAGGGCGTAATGAAAGACAGGCATCCAAAATTGATGATTTATTAAAGAAAAGAAAACGCTAACTTTTTACTCATTGCCTGTTTAGGCCTGAAGAAAGTCTTAGGACCTTTCCCATTCGTATATAAACATTGAGTTTGATATTGAAAAGCCTAAAGCTCTTTAGTTTTTTCGTCACGATGCCAACCTACTTTTGAAGATATTCAAACAAATATTTTCCGCTTACGCTTATCAAATTTTTTGAAGTTAATTTTGAACAGGTTTTTGCTTTTAATATGGCTAGATACCTAGTCGTGTTTATTCAAACAGAACATGATTATACGGGACACTCCAAAACCTTCAGCAATAGTCGGCCAGCCTTATCACCATTTCCAGACATTTGCTTTATTGATACCAACTCAAGAGCTTTTGCATAGTTGCTTAATAACGTCATATCTTCCGCAGCGAAGTTCTCATTAGCTTTGAGTATTTCATGTGCTTTGGTAGCTATTGTCGTAATCAGATGATAACCAAATGAACTACCACCACTCTTCATGGAATGCGCCAACTCTATTGCTTTTGTTTTTAACCCGCTATTGTTTGGTTGATTAGATAAGTCTGAAATTGATTTCGTAAAACCATTACATTGTTGTTTTAACCCAGCCTCATATATTGTTAAAAATTCAGCAAACGGACCTTCACCAATAGCGGCCATTGCGGAAGGAATCTCAGTGTACTTTTCAGTCGTTTGATCAACGATGTTCGCAACCCGCTGCAGCGCTTGGGCAAAGTTCGTAGTCCCTACATTTTTTTCAACACTAGCGTCGAGATCAATGGACTGTTGGCTCGTTTCTAATACATTAATTTGAGGCATTGAAGTATGAATTTCTTCACCTAAACATCTGTTAATCGATTTAAGTAGACGCTTTAATTCTATTGGTTTACCACACACATCGTTCATGCCTACACTCGTATACTCTCTAATATTGCCCGCTGAAATATCAGCAGTCAGGGCGATGATTGGAATATTGGACTTGGGACCATTCGTTGCGCGGATTGAAACCGTTGCCTCTAAGCCGTCCATCACCGGCATGCGAATGTCCATGAATATAATGTCAAAATCACCCGAGTTAAAAAGGTCAATCGCACATTGACCATCCTTCGCAATTTCCACTGAGTGATACAATTTACTTAAAAGGGCTCGTATCAGATATTGATTAACCTTATTATCTTCGGCTACCAGTATTTTCAAAGGACGGGTCGCTACCCATCTATCTAAAGCGACTCGCTTATCGGTTGCTACCTCAGCCCCTTTGGCGGTCTGGTAGCAAACCGTAAACCAAAACGCAGAGCCAATGCCCTTGAAACTATGAACACCAATTTGACCACCCATTAACCCAACTAACTGTTTAGAAATCGATAGCCCTAACCCCGTTCCACCGTAGGTTCTAGAGGTTGAACTATCTGCCTGAGTGAAGGCAGAGAAGAGTTTACGTTTTTCCCCATCAGTTAATCCGATCCCGCTATCGGTAACGGTAAACCGAAGCTGTAATTCACCCTTCTCGTTCGTTTCTGGTCTGACGGCAACTTCAATGTGGCCCGTACTAGTGAACTTCAACGCATTGCTGATAAAATTGGATAATACTTGACTGATTCTCATAGAATCCGCATAGACCATTACTGGTAAATCGTCATCTAATTTGATGTCCAGAGTCAGACCTTTTGACGTTATACTCGAACCAAACAGATGTATATTGTCTCGGATAAGAGATGCTAAGTGAAAATCTATGGGCGAAATTTCAAGCTTGCCAACCTCAAGTTTAGATTGATCAAGAATCTCATTGAGGATTCTCATTAAATTTTGACCAGACGACTTAATGTTGGTTGCCCAATCCAACTGTTGGGGCGATAAATCTGTATCGAGTAACAAATCTGACATCCCTATGACGCCCGCCATTGGTGTTCGGATTTCGTGACTCATGGCGGCAAGAAACTGAGATTTAGCCAGATTAGCCTGTTGGGCCTCTTTGGTCGCTTGGATCAAATTAATTTCTTTTTCTTTTTTGGCGGTAATATCCTGAAAGATCCCGAACAACCGTGATGGTGATCCATCATTGTTATACACGAACTCACTGCGATCTAAGATATAGCGAGTATTTCCCAAAAGGGTAATGATCCTGTATTCAATATCTAACCCTTTGAATTCTTCAAGGACGTCATAGAAAGCTTGTTTGACGAGCGCCTTGTCATCTGGGTGAACTAAGCCTAATTCTGCTTCAGTGCTAACAAAATAATCGAGTGCTTCAGGTACAGTCATATCATAGATTAGTGCATAACGATCGGAACAGGATACTAATTTATCTTCCTTGAGATCCCAGCACCAGTATCCCATGTTGCCCATTGCTTCTGCCTGCTGAAAAAGAGTCTGACTTCGTTGCAATTCGGCTTCGACCTGTTTTTTTTCAGTAATGTCGAAATGAATTCCAGCGATCCGCAAAGGCTTGTGATCTTCAGTCCACTCAACCACTTGCCCACTACTACGAACCCAGATCCAGTTACCATTTTTATGGTGCATACGGAATTCAGATTCATAATGCTCTAGTTCACCGGAGAAGTGCTTTTTCAGTAATTCATTCGATGCCTTCAAGTCACTGGGGTGACACAATTTTATCCATGTGTCTGTAGAGATGGGCGATAGCTCTTCTAGGGTATAGCCAGCAATATCGGCCCACCTTTCATTGTACACCCCCACTCCTGTCTGAACATTTCGTTCCCATGTGCCGACGTTTGTTGCCCAGATAATTTCATCCAAGCGTTGTTTACTATCCAACAGATTCTGTTCACTTTGTCTGTGCTTGGTGATATCTTGAACCGTACCAATGGTTTTAATAAGTGCCCCATGTTCATCCAGAACTGGCTCAGCTATTTCATGTAAGAAAATCAGTCTACCTGTATTGGTATAGCACCAGTACTGAATATCCCACCCTTGGTTACTATTGATCGCAGAATCAACGACCTGACTATAACGATCACGATCGCTCTCGCAAATAAGCTCACGATCCATTTCAACATTTGATGCCGTCCCAAGCATCTGTTCAATCGTCATATCCATAATGGTGGCATACTGTTCCGAGCAGGTAATAAACTGGCCGGTTATTTCACTCCACACCCAATAACCTACCTTGCCAAATTGCTCCGCATGACTCAATAGAATGGTGATTTTCTGTAGTTCATCTTTGGTTTGAGTAACGCCATGAAGCTCTTCTCGCAGGCGCTCATTTTCTAAAATCAGGTCGCGAGGATTTATCTTCTTATCCATGTCAGGCAATACTTAGAAACATAAGTTAGGCTTGGTCAAACTGTAATTATTTGAATTAAGTGTAATTGAATATGAAATTAATTTCAGTGACAATAAATTAGTTAGGTGAAGGGTTGATTTCAGATAAAGAGGACATAACTGAAATTAGTTATTAAATTATTTTTAAAAGTTATTACAAGTGTCAAAGACCTCGATTATTAAACCTAAAATTCCAGCAAATGAAGCCGAACGTTCGCATGCGTTAAAAGCATTACAACTGCTTGATACGCCTCAGGAAGATCGTTTTGACCGCGTGACTCGTATTGCGAAACGAATGTTTGGCGTGTCAATTTCTCTCGTTAGCCTAATTGACACGGATCGCCAGTGGTTTAAGTCCAATCAAGGGTTTGAAGTCACTGAAACGTCTAGAGACGTTTCCTTTTGTGCACATGCCATCAATCAAGATGACTTGTTCGTCATACCGGACACTACCCAAGATGAACGTTTTTTTGACAACCCACTTGTAACCGATGATCCTTATATTCGTTTCTACGCTGGCTATCCGCTGAAACTTAGACCAGGCGTTAATATAGGCACTTTGTGCCTACTCGATCCCAAACCAAGAGTTTTTGATGCAGAAGACCAGCAACTGCTCAAAGACCTGGGGGCTATAATTGAACAAGAAATCAAATCAATACAATTAGCCACGCTGGACGAGTTGACACTAATTTCCAACAGACGCGGATTTATGACTCTTGTCGACCACAGTTTAAAAATATGCTTTCGAAATCAACTATCAATAACGTTTTTACTTTTTGATCTTAACCAATTCAAACTCATTAATGATGAGCACGGGCACCATGAAGGTGATTTGGTACTCACTACATTTGCGCAAATAATGCTCGATTCGTTTCGGGAATCCGACGTAGTTGGCCGATTGGGTGGTGATGAGTTTGTTGTAATGCTCACCGATTCTGACAACGAAAAGTGTGATGAAATTTTAAATAGATTTGCTGCCGCTATTGCAGAGGCGAACGAAACTTTGAATAGACCATACAAAATCGAATACAGCGTAGGTTTAGCTCACTTTCAACATGATACCGATAAATCAGTAGAAAAAATGATTCAGGTTGCTGACGCAGCTATGTACAAGAACAAAAAAAGCATAAGGATAAAGGACTGACACTCGTCCATTGACAATATACGATTACCCGCTTGGGATCTAATATCAAAGGTTCTTAGAGCCGAGTCCTTCCAAATCCTATCAAAACATTGGATGTAATAGGGTAGGCCTCAAGATTTCATGTGCTTTAAATAAATAGTGTCCAATCTTTAGGTTATTCAAAAGGGTACTAAAACAATCACTAATTTGTTTATTACTGTCTGTTGTCTAGTCACTTGTATCTGGTTTTAATCTCTGCGATTACTGCAAACTGATGTTTTTACTTTTTCTAAAATCTTCCGTAATCGCGATAAGTACCGGAATAAGAATAAGTGTTATCAACGTTGCGAAGATTTCACCAAAAGCTAGGGAAATACGGCTAGAATTAGATATTAAGCTTGTTCAGAGGTTTCCGATAGAAGCGGTGTTAATCCTGCCGCAGTCGTTGCAGTGTTAAGAAAGATGGCCTGAAAACGTCCAACCTCCGTTTTTTGCAGCGCTACGGGGACGTCATATCCTTCTGATCTGGATTCGGTATGACGAATGAATCGTTCACCACTATGCCCGTTAATACCAACATTCCAAAAAAGGACCGCAGGCTTAATGGCATATCTATTATTAATTGTCCCAGCATTGCTCCGACAAATCCAAACGGTATGACGGACATAATAATAAAGGGTTGAGTGTATGATTTTAGTGGAATCGCCATCAGCCCATATATCAGTAAACTGGTTATTATCAGCACACGAAACAGACCCCCTTTGATATTGTCCATTTCCTCTAGTTCACCCGCGATGTTGTGGTCAAGTTAAATTGGCTGCAGAAATGTAGCTTTTCCAATATTTCGCCTCAGCCACATTGGGCGCCTTGCCCTGGTTGTGACGGTGCGGTCGAACTTGACTGTAGTAACCAATTATATAATTGATAATATCTGACTTCGCGAGGTGGATAGATAAGTAACCATTTTGTGGTACCCACTCTGACTTTAAACTCCTAAAGAAACGCTCCATAGGTGAATTATCCCAGCAATTACCACGACGGCTCATACTCTGCTTAATCTGAAAACGCCATAGGTTTTGACGGAACTTCAGACTCGTATAATGCATGCCTTGATCAGAATGAAACATGACATTGTCGGGTCGTCCTCGAGATTCAAACGCCATCGATAACGCATTACCGGTTAACTGACTATTGGGCGAATAAGAAATCGCCCAGCCTATGGGTTTACGGGCAAATAGATCCATGACAATCGCAAGATAGGCCCATCGATTACCTGCCCAGATATAGGTTACGTCACCACACCACACTTCGTCCGGCCTGCTCACATTAAACTGTCGATTCAAATGGTTAGGTATACTCAAATGCACCTGAGTAGACCTCTTGTAAGCATGTTTTGGCAGTTGGCAGCTCACGATCTGGCACTGCTTCATCAAGCGACTGGCTCAATATCGACTTAACTCAACACCTCGACCAGTGGCAATCGTTGCAATGGTTCTAGCGCCAGCTGAACCGCCACTTTCGTTAGAGATAGACTTTACTGTCCTCACTTCCTCGAGTCGTTTTGAACTCATCTTTTTATCGCGGTTAACCCAATATCGATAGCTGCTTCGATGTACCTCAAAGACGTTACAAAGTGTTTGAACCGCATAGCTCTCTTTCAGCCCATTGATCATCGAAAATTGTTCATCGAGTCTGACATCAAGAGAGCAGTAGCCTTTTTTAATATTTCTTTCTCCATCTCAATTCGTTTAATGGTCTTTTCTAGTTCTTTTATTCTACGTTGATCTGCTGTGATAGCAGTGGGGTGATTTGAAGTCCCTTGAAGTTCATTCTTGAGCTGTCGAATCCACTGATCCATATTCGATTTACCGACATTCATTGCGCTGGCTGCTTCTCGTATTGAGTAGTTTTGATCCACCACTAACTGAGCTGCTTTTAACTTAAATTCTGACGTGAAAGTTCGTCTGGTTATACCTGTCATTTTGTCACCTAAAGATCAATGAAGTAATAATATCACCTCTAGTTAGGTGGCCAAATTAACTATGCCACTTCACGACCCTGACTTCTACAGCCGGATTTTTTTCTCTAATTCTGGAACCAGTTTTTCAAAAAGACTTTGGCTTACCTCTTCTGACGAGACAATGGATTTATCGATAAAGGCTTCCACGTTATTTACTCGTTTGCCATTACGTCTTTCGATATAACCACTCGCATAACTAGACGTAAACTGGGCAACTGACATTGTGGGTACCAGTCACCATTCTGGCTCTTCAGCCTGATCTGCATGAGGTCATCCAGGGTTTTTCATGCTTGTTCATTATTCTGAACCAGCAACTTCACTTTACCATTGTTGCATTGCACGCGTTGTGCCTCAGCACCGCCAAAACGATTGCTAATTTGAATGGCCAGATCCTGCGCATTGAAGCCTATATGTTGTGCTTCTGGTTTTAATGTTAGATGGATTTCTGGTTGCCTACCCTTGAGGCTATCCCGCAAATTGCGCGCACCTTCACTTTTTGAAAGATAGCCAATTACTTCTTTACTGGCCTGATTAAGAGAGACCTCACCCTTACTGAAAAGCTGTATTGCAAACCTGCCGGCAATTTTGTCAGAACCAGAAAAACTAAAGTCAATAACACCTTCTAAAGTACCGACACGTTTTTGTTACTCTCGCAATATGCTCAAGGTATCGGCCTTTTCTCTTTCAACCGAAGGCGTCAACTCAGCGTATATTTCTTCCTGATAGGCTCCAGATACAACTTTCAGAATATGCTGTATGGGTGGACTTTCGGTAATGCCTTGTTCCACATAGTAAGCATTAACTTCATTTCCAATTCGCTCAATCTTATCCATGTTATCTATATTCAAACGATATGTGGCCCGATCATTCATTTCAACATTGATACTAATAATCTGACCAGGTACTTCAGAAAGAATACCGACTTCACTTTACCATTTGCTATCAGCCCAATGCCAACTACAGCGATGGCAATGAACAGGATAAGGACGGCATATCGCTGTTTAATCGTTCATTCAACTGCAGTTGCATAGACCCCGTCTCTGAACCTATAGAGTGTGTTTTGCTCATCGGACTGTATCAGTTGCCAGTAACGCGAAATTCGATACTTTGAGGCACTGTCATCATCAATATCGATAGATGCTAGATGTGCAGGAAGAATGAATTTGCTTTCAAATAATGGAAATAAAAAAGCGAGGATAACAACGCCTGAAAAGGTCCCAACAATTTTTCCGAGGTCATTGTTAAGTAACAACATCGGTGAAAAAGCGGCGGAAAATTACGTCGTATACCCTTCATTTCGGAAGAAAGATGCAATGAGCTATATTAATGAAATAGTCGACTTGGTCATTGTGTGAATTAAGAAGGGTTGCTTTGACTCGGCCTGCGACTATTATTCATCGGTATTGTAGTGGTCAGTTGATTTGGCAAAATAACCGTAACTTTCCAATATTTCGTCTTATGCAATTGATTTCGTCCAACACTAGGTCTCATTAAGTACTGATGTCACACAGATAAAGGCTCATAGAATTGGTGTTGCTATCAAGTAAACGGTTAAAGAACGATAAGCGGTAAGGTCTGCTCTACGGACTAAAAGAACTCAATAATACAATGATTTATTGTTTAACTTTATGTCTTTGGGCTCAATCTTCTTTTACTTAATAAAGTATGAATACTGATTAGTTTTTCAGTACATTTGAATGAATTGTCATGGCTTCAACCAATGCGAACTCCAGATTTTCTAAATCACAGAGCCGTAAATGTTGACAAACTTTGCTCGCACTCTCTAAAGACGCATGTTTACCCTGATCTGGTAATTCTGACTCTAAATCAAGACAGGCCCGTGTAATTTCAGGAAACTTCGCCGGATGAGCTGTCGCTAAACAGACGATCTTCGTACCTTTGGGCAGTGTGTCTTTTAGTGCATTCGCCCCAGCTACTGCTACAGCCGTGTGTGGATCTAGCAGGTAACCATCATATTTTTCGAATGTATCCCTGACTGTTTCTCTGGTTTCATAATCAGAAATTGCAATTGATGTAAAACCATTTCGAATAACGGAAAGAGTTCCTTCATCGAGTTCTACCTTGCCGCTGGCCTGGAACTTGTTCATCAATGCTTTCAGTTTTTCACTATCACTCCCAATTGAATAATAAAGGAAACGCCAAAAGTTGTAGGGCACAACAATATCAATTGCCGTAGAAATTGTTCGAACCAAATCTTTTTTTGTAAAGACACCACTAGAAAAAACTGTGTGGAGCGAATGGTTGGCATTATTGGCACAAATAAACTTGTTCACTGGCAACCCCATTGAGCGGGCTAGATAACCACCAAACAAATTACCGAATGCTCCAGTTGGCACAGAAAAGTTAATCTCGTCCCCCACATTTTCTACTGCTCTATAGTATCCGTAGAAATAGTGAACTGACTGCACCATTACACGGCACCAGTTTATAGAGTTGACACTAGAAAGGTTGAGCCTGTCCTTTAGTTCGTGATCAGCAAATAATTTCGCAACGACAAAATCTAGGTCATCAGCACCATCTGGGCAATTGTCCACACCAATTGGGTGCACATTAGAGGCATTCAGTGTTGTCATCTGCCGTTCCTGTTCTTCGGTAATCATTCCTCTCGGATAAAGTGGCCAGCAATCGATTGTCTTTTTTCCAGCTGAGGCCCAGGCTGCAGCGGGTCCGGTATCTCCTGTCGTCGCTAGTACAATAGAAAGGTGTTCGCCGCGTTTCTCCAATAAATAGTCCAACACGTTGATGAGAAATCCCATCGCAACATCTTTAAAGGACAACGTCGGCCCGTGAAATAGTTCCATAATGATGGTGCGTCTATCTTCACCAAGTGGCACCATATCAATTACTCGCGGGCTCTCGAAGGCGCTGTAACTATCAAATATTAGTTTTTTTAAATCAATAGCTGAGATTATAGAGCGATCTATAAACATTGATAATATTTCAAATGCAAGGTCGGTATAGCTCAATTCAGCCCAATTTTTAAACTGCGACTGGGTAATTTTGGGAATAGTTTCAGGGACAAACAGCCCACCATCAGCAGCAAAACCACTTAATACCGCCACATCAAAAGCGACTGGAGATATTCCGCCTTTAGTGCTGACATAATTGATCATTTGACTCCGATCCTATTTTAAAAAAATAGATTTAAACAGAAACCATTATCCTTTGCACCGAATTTGTAACTAAGCTGTAATAAAATACGCGTAAATTATTTAGTGGGGCCGTTTTTAACATTAACTTGTTAACGTATTCTGACTGCACCAATATGTTGCAATAAAAGTATTAGTTCTATATCTTAATGAAGTAGTTGATACTTAAATATAACAAAAACTATAGGAAAACAATGTGAAAACAAAATTAATTAAACTAATGGCTCTGGGTGCTATTGCTGTATTAGCTAGTACCAACGCTTCGGCAGAAACACTTCGTGTTGGTATGGAGTGTACATATGCCCCTTTTAACTATAAAACCGCCGAGGGTGAATTAGCCGGTTATGATGTAGACGTTGCTAAGGGTGTTGCGCGAATTATTGGTGCTGATTTGGAGTACGTCTGTCAGGAGTGGGACGGAATGATCCCTGCACTTTTGGCCAACAAATTTGACCTTGTCATTGCCTCCATGTCGATTACTGAAAAACGTATGAAAAAAATTGCCTTTTCTGGGCCCTATCGGTTCTCGACAGGACAGATAGTTGGTGCGAAAAAAACCAAGGTTAATTTATTTGATAATGCAGGCAATCCAATTCCAGTCAATTTTAAAGGCTTGAAGGTTGGTCTAGAACGTGCAACAACTTATGCTAGCTGGTTCAAAGCGGAGTTGCCTGGGGCAGACGTTGTCCTGTATGACGGTTCTGAGCCGCTTTATTTAGATCTGCAAAATGGACGGGTTGATATCATCATGACAAATCCAATGAAGGCGCACCTTAAATTCCTGTCTAAAACAGAGGGTACAAAATACGAATTTAAAGGCCCTGTAGTTGACGAGGAAAAGTACTTTGGAATCGGTGTTGGTATTGGATTACGTCAAGGACAAGAACCTCTTCAAGCACAGTTAAATGAAGCATTAAAAGAACTCATTAATTCAGGAGAACTCGAAACCTACGCCAAAAAAATATTCCCTTTTAAACTCCATAAAGACGAATGGGGTCAATAGGTATTTAATCTATTCAGGGCGACAAAATACAGTTTGTCGCCGTTTTATTTAATACTAATTTAATGTTCAGTTGTCGTCTGACAGGAAAATGATTTGGAAGCATTAAACGGCTGGTGGGATGACTATTTTTGGGGGGCAGTTATAGTTGCGGAGGTCTTCGTTGCCTCTCTGTTTCTAATGATTCTGTTTGGACTAATTGGTGCTGGTGCTAAACTTTCAGAAAATGGCCTTGCTCAACGGATTGCAAGTGCTTATACGGTCATTTTTCGAGGCACGCCAGAAATTCTGGTCATACTTCTACTTTATTATGGTTCGGCAATTACCTTAACCGCTATTGCTCAGATATTTAATCCAGAAATTCGATTTGTTGATATCCCGCCTTTTTGGGCTGGAACGATTGCGATAGCATTAATTGTTGGCTCTTACGCTACCGAAACCTTCCGCGGTGCCTTCCTCGGTGTCAATCCTGGCAGCATAGAAGCTGCCCGAGCACTAGGCATGTCGCCGCTGCAAACTTTTGTCTACATTCGTATTCCTGAAATGTGGCGCATCGCGCTGCCGCCATTTGGCAATCACATGTTGTCACTAACCAAAGACACTGCGCTCATTTCTATTATCGGTCTGAATGAAACCCTGTTTGTGGCAAAACAAGCAATCACCGTTACTGGCAAGCCCTTTACGATGTACATAGTGGTGGGAGCTATCTACCTGGGTTTTTCAACAATCATTACGATATCGGTTATGGGCATTGAAAAATTTGGCAACCGCACGACAGTAGGTGCAAGATGAGCTTCGATCTAAATCTGATTCTACAGAGTTTGCCTCAGATGTTAGCGGGCTTAGGGATTACGCTACAATTGTTGTTGGTGTCTGGTTTTCTGGGTTTATTATTGGCTATTCTACTCCTGCTAATGAGAATCAGCGGCAAATTTTATCTGGACTGGACAGCACAGGTTTATATCTATGTTTTCCGAGGTACACCAATACTAGTGCAGATATTTATTATCTATTATGGCCTGCCACAATTTGAAGCCATTCGGGAAAGTATGTTCTGGCACATTTTGCGCGAACCTACCGGTTGTGCCATTCTTGCACTGACACTAAATACTGGTGCTTATGTATCTGAAATTCTACGAGGCGGTGTGCTAAGTGTAGACAAGGGATTGCTCGAAGCCGGTTCTGCTTTGGGCATGTCGGCCCGACAAAAATTTATTTACATTACAGCTCCTTTAGCAACACGCTTATCATTGCCTGCTTATAGTAATGACGTCATCAGCCTACTAAAATCCACTGCGCTCGCTAGCACAATCACAATTACTGACATGACTGGAATCGCACGAACTATCGTTGCGGATACTTACGCACCGTATGAAAT
>Ga0307492_10000560_pt1 | contig 15716 bp, 15 predicted proteins | sample SI3LmetaG_FD_202365 | JGI IMG/M metagenome (GOLD analysis project Ga0307492, IMG submission 202365) | Sea-ice brine microbial communities from Beaufort Sea near Barrow, Alaska, United States - SI3L | ecosystem: Environmental > Aquatic > Marine > Coastal | place: USA: Alaska | collected 2017-05-06 | reverse complement strand
ATTCTTTTATTCTTTTCATAATTTGCTTACAGCCTATTGCTCTATGCCATGGGCAATAAGAGCAAAGGCGTATTCCTCGGCAAAGTCTTTTAGTTGCCCATACCTTCCGGTGTTGGAGAAATGTCCTGCTCCCATATTGATACGCATAACCAATAGATTATTGTCTGTTTTGGTGGCACGCATTTTTGCGGTCCACTTTACTGGCTCCCAATAGGTCACTCTTGGGTCGTTTAATCCGCCAGTTATCAGCATTGGAGGGTAGGCTTTGGCTTGAATATTGTCATATGGGGAGTAGCTTTGAATAGATTCAAATATTTCTTTGCTAACCAAAGGATTACCCCACTCACTCCATTCGGGAGGGGTAAGGGGCAACGTTGCATCGAGCATAGTATTTAGCACATCCACAAAAGGTACCGCTAGGTTAACTGAACGCCATAAGTAAGGGGCTTGGTTAACAACAGCACCCATTAGCTCACCACCTGCACTGGCTCCTTCAATGGATATGTTGCCTTTGGCTACATATCCCTCGTCAATCAGATGTTCTGCCACATCAACAAAGTCATTAAAAGTATTCGTCCGCTTATCTAATTTGCCATCTAAATACCACTGATAACCCATTTCATCACCACCTCGCACATGTGCGTAAGCGAATGCAAAACCTCGTTCTAGCAAGCTTAAACGAGTAGTAGAAAAATCGGGTTCAAGCCCAATCCCATATGCTCCGTAGGCATAAAGATACAGTGGCTGAGAAGCATCTTTTTTAAAGCCTTTTTTGTATACTATAGTGATGGGAACTTTAGTTCCGTCTCGGGCATCAGCCATAATACGCTCGGTTTGGAACTGACTTTTGTCATAACCTGATGGAATGGTTCTCGACTTGCGTAAATCCAGAGTTTTACTAAACACATCGTAATCATAAACACTATCGGGGGTAATCATTGATTCGTATCTGATGCGTACTAGTTTTTGTGAAAACTCAGGGTTAGTTCCTAAACTGACATTGGCCACTTTTTCAGGCAGCGATATTTGATGACTCTCACCCTCATTGGACAAAATACTGATCGATTCGATGCCTTGGATACTCTGCCCAATAACGATAAAATCTTTAAATACTTGCAGAGCTTTGAAATAGCTTGTGTCCGAACCTGCAAAAACAGTCTGCCATTGTTCGTATTGCAGCTGGTTATCTTTACTTTTCGCAATTCTAAAGTTGACGTGGGTATCATTGCTTAACATGTAAAAATAGCCATTGCCGTGGTCAACTTGTAACTTAAAGTTTTGCTCTCGAGTGTTCAGCATTTTGGGCGCTTGGTTTAAATCTGCCATGCTTACCACCGAGACTTCGGTTCTATCAGAATCACCTGTGGTCAATATCAAATACTGCTCACTGCTGGTGAGGTCAAAACCTAAGAAAAAAGCCTCATCATCTTCGGTAACTAACACTTTATCCTGGTTTTGTTTGGTTCCCAGTTTATGCACGTTAACGCTCAACGTTCGCCATTTATCCTTTTGTAGCAAAGAATAAATGAGACTCTGACTGTCTTGGCTAAACAGCACAGAGTCTGCAGCATCAACTAATTCATCTTCAAGGTATTCTTGAGTCGTTAAGTTTTTTATTTTGATTACACTGCGCTCGCTGCCATCGGTGTCAATGGAGTAAGCTAAGTAGCCATTGTCTGGGCTGATGTCCCAATCACCTAAAGAGAAATATTCATGCCCTTGCGCTAACAGGTTTTCATCAATAATGACTTGTTCAGTTCCGTTGTCTAACTTGCGCCTAGCCCAAATTTTATATTCTTTACCTGGCTGATAATACCAGCGATATTCATACCCCTGCTTTTGCCAAGGCACGGAGGTATCGGTTTCATTCACTCGGCCTTTGAATTCCTCAAACAGGGTATCAACTAGCTTTTTGTGTGGGGCTAGAAAACTCGCATAATAGTCGTTTTCAGCTTTGATGTAATCTAACACTGGCTTATCGTTTATTTCTGGATAACCATCATCTCTTAGCCAATGATAATCATCTGATAACGTTAACCCGTGATATTTCGCTTGGTAAGGTTTGACTATTGCCATCGGCGCCTTAACTTCTAACTGTGGCAAACGAACAAAGGACTCAGACTTTTTTTCACTACTGCAACCTGGTAACAAAGACAATATTATTATTCCTATACATAAATTAAAAAATATCTGCTCACTCATTCTCCCATCATAAAAAAGCAGTGGATAGTTGTTAGTTAAAAAATAGTAAAAGACAGAGCCAAGCAAAAGCAAACTTTTTACACCTCCGAGGAAAAAGAGCGCTAACGCTACACAGAGGAAAGCGAAGGGCTGATGTGGCTTTGCCGAAACAAAACAAGTACATTTATCAGACCGTAGTTCTTTTATTTTCCCCTGTGGTTAAAGAATTTTTTCATCTTTTAACACCAATAAACCAGTTGTTTGGCTATCTTCGATAAAGCCTTGAGTTGAAATAACGTGGGGCTCATATTCAAAGGGATCAGGGAAGGCTTTGGTTTCCTCAGGGAACCGGAATGGCTGGGTGCTGGCAGGAATGACGGTGTCATTAAAATATTGATACATACTCAAGAAATTATGGGCGATTTTATCTTGAGCATACAACGTGAGAGCAGTGTACAAACGCACCAGTTTTTTTTGATCAACAGCAACCTATGCCACAACAACTATCAACACCCCAACCATTACCTTTTTAATACTAAGTACTTTTTTAATTTGTTATTTTTTTTAGTAAACTTACTATCCCACCTTAAATCATGCTCTTTTAAAAACTATCTATTAATCAATGTATCCTTGAACTAAAGTCATTTACATGGATATCACTGTTTAACAAAAACGTTAATATTGATTAATAATAATAAGATTAATCAGCTGATTTTTTTAGTTTTTTTGGCCCATTCATAGTGTCAACTCTGCAGAAAAACGACAGGAAAAATCACTCCCCTTGCCGACATCACTTTTAATGACCAAACGAGAGTTGTGATGGGATAAAACGTGTTTGACGATAGACAACCCTAGACCAGACCCTCCGGTTGTTCGCGATCTGGCTTTGTCGACACGATAGAAACGCTCAGTAAGGCGATCGATATGCTCTGCTGCAATACCATCACCATTATCTCTGACACTAAACTTGGCCTGTTCACCTTCCAGAGACCATCGCACTTCAATCACGCCATAATTAGGTGTGTATTTGATGGCGTTGAAAATTATATTAGAAAACGCGCTGCGTAATTCAGATTCAATTCCATAAACGTATAAAATTGGCGATATATCAAAAAATATTTTATGTGACCTTTCATAGTTAAGTGCTTCTGCTTCAGCATGAATTTGCCACAACAATCGAGGCACATTGACCATTTTTTCAAAGGCTCTTTCCGTACTGGCTTCAATACGTGACAACACCAATAACTCTTCAATTAAGCTTTGCATCCGAATCGATTGGGAGCGCATTTCAGATATCGCTTTTTTCATCACTGGCGAAGGAAGATCGCTGCTTTCTGGCAACATCTCCAAATATCCATTGATCACGGTTAAAGGTGTTTTCAACTCATGGGAAACATTGGCAACAAAATCTTTACGCATCTTTTCAATTTGAGTCAGGCGCGTAACATCACGAATTAAGAACATCAGATTGCCATCATCGTAAGGCACCACCCTAAACTCCAATACTTTATTGGGATTAATCGGCGATATGATTTCTATTGGCTGGTCAAAACGATTAGCGTGATAGAAGTTGATAAACTGCTCATCATTAATACAGTCATACACTTTCTTCCCCATATCGTCGGGCCAACGTATACCCAACTCAATCCTTGCTAATCGATTACACCAGGTTATCTCAGAAGAATTATCAACCACGAGGGCTGCGTCGGGTAGCGCTTCTGAGCCCTGCCGAAAACGACGAATAGCCTCGCCTAAGGATTTTCGTTTAACACGATTTTTTAAATTAGCGCCATAAATCCCTTGGTAAATATGCGACCAAATACCTCGGGCGATTGGGGGGGAGATTTTTTTGCTGTGCCACAACCAATAGTTAAGCCTATAAAGCAACCAGTAATGCCAACCAAGCAATCCAAAGGCCCCAATCAACAAGGTGAGGACTAACTGATTAATATATAAACCAAGTAGCGAGCAAGACGCCAAAAAAAAGATGACTATTGCAATGCTTCTCAACCAAGGGAATGAGCGATACATTTGTGGGCTATATTCCTATTTTAAGCGATTAGAATTTATGCATTTCTCTGAAAGCTAATTGTTGGCAGCGTATATTACACTTTACTAGAAAAACGATAACCTGCACCGCGTACTGTTTGGATCATAATATCATGTGAAAACTCAGACAAGGCTTTGCGAAGCCTTCTAATGTGCACATCTACTGTTCTGTCTTCTACATATACATTAGTACCCCAAACATTGTCCAAAAGCTGCTCACGGCTATAGACCCTCTCAGCATGAGTCATAAAAAAATGTAAAAGTTTGAACTCAGTCGGACCCATATCAATAGGCGTCTCATTAGATGTCACCCGGTGTGACAGAGGATCGAGTTTCAAGCCTTGGTAATCAATGGCATCTTCGCTAGAAGTGGGGGATACACGTCTGATCACCGCTTTCACTCTCGCCACCAATTCTTTTGGCGAAAAAGGTTTAGTCACATAATCATCAGCGCCCGCTTCCAGACCTCTGATTTTGTCTTCTTCCTCGCCTCTTGCGGTTAACATAATGATTGGGATGTCACGCGCATATTCATGTTGTTTAAGTTTTTTTGCAAGTTGCACCCCTGTGCCGCCTGGCAACATCCAATCTAATAAAATCAAATCTGGAAAAGGCTCTACTATTTTGTCTAACGCGATTTGGTAATCTTCAGCTTCAACGGTTTCATAACCCGATTGTTCGAGTACAAATTTTAACATGTCGCGGATGGGAGCTTCATCTTCCACCAGTAAAATACGTTTTGCCATTTTTAAATTCCTTGCTAGAGCAACAACTTGTTAGATTATTCATATTTTGTGTGACATTTTTATTACGGTTAGCATTTTAGTCTACATTTAAGCTTTAAAAACAAAATTTTATTAGAACAAAGGCATTTAAAGCTTTGATTAAACTGTGCCTTAAAATCAATTGTTGCTCAATCAGTTATCTAGACATCTTGTTTATTTTTTTTATTCCGCATATTCTCCATCCGCTGAAAAAATTTAAGGGAATATGAATCTTGAAGTTAAACGTCAAACAAGGGTTATCCAGAAAGCTTCTAGCTAGGGTGCTATCAGTTTACTTCGTACTAACTCTAATAGTGACTGCAGGCCAAATTTTCACTGAGTATTTAAATGCTAAAAGTCATATAGAAGGTGAGCTTAAAACCTTAAAAAACACCTTTAGCACTAGCTTAACCCGCGCCATTTGGGAGCTGAATACGCCTCAAGCAAAATCTATTGCAGTCGGCTTGATGGAATTACCCATAGTTGAAGGCGTCCAGATTCGAGATGAAAACAGCAATTATATTGCCGATTTGGGACGTACATCTAAATTAGTTGGTGAATCTATTACCAAAGGTGTAGTGAGAGATCATGCTGGGGGAACCTTTGGTTATAGTTTTCCACTAATATTCGAATTTTCTGGAAGAACATCACTAGTCGGTGATGTCACTTTATATTCAAGTTCAGCCATTATTTTTAGCCGAATAGAAGTCGGCATATTTTTCTTAATTGGCAATGCCATAGTCAAAACTGCATTTTTAGTGTTTCTATTTATGAGTGCATTTCGCACTATGTTGACTAATCCGCTGAATGAACTAACCCAACAGATTACTGATTTCAACTTAGACGACCCTGAATCCTCCAAGCTTGACTTGAGTATCGATGAAGACAATGAATTAAAGGTCCTAGAAACGTCTTACAATAAACTCATCGATGAAATGATTGAGTTTCAGTCTAAGCTTGCAGGTACTCAACATGAGTTACAAAAAGCCAATCTAAGATTAGATGATCAGAATATTTCGTTAGAAGAAGAAGTAGCTAAAAAAACAGCCACGCTCAGCAGAATTATGTTGGACTTGGAACAACAAAAAGATGAGTTATTAGTTAATCAACGTGAGCTTCGCCAAGAAAACGAAAATCGACAATTTATCGAAGATGAGCTTCGCAAACGAAATACGGAGTTAGCCACATCGATGGAAACCATTCAAATGGCTAAAGATCAATTAGTTGAATCAGAAAGAATGGCTTCATTGGGTGGCTTAGTAGCCGGCATTGCCCATGACGTGAATACGCCTTTAGGTGTGAGTGTGACAGCCACCAGCTTTTTGCATGACAGAGTCAAAAAACTTCAATCTGCCTACGAGAATAAAAAGCTAACAGGCAATACCATGACCTCATTTTTGTCTGAAGCCGAGCAAACCATTACGCTACTCACCAACAATTTAAATCGTGCCTCCGATCTTATTTCAAGTTTTAAACAAGTTGCTGTCGACCAAACAAGTGAAGCAGAAAGAGAAATCAATGTCAGTGAGTATTTAACTGAAGTCGTACAATCTTTGGCACCAAATTTCAAAAAAACTCAGCATACTATCGATATTCATTGTCCAGACGATTTATCAATCAAATGTGCACCCGGCGTGTTAGCACAAATATTGACGAATATGATTATGAATTCTCTGATCCATGGTTTCGAAGATAAAACCAAAGGGGCGATTAGGCTGGAGATATCTGAGCAAGACAACAATCTTGTTATCAACTATTCTGACGATGGAAGAGGGCTAGATGAAGGCACCCTTAAACGCCATTTTGACGCATTTTTTACTACCCGCAGAGGTAAAGGAGGAAGCGGTTTAGGTACTCACATTATGTACAACCTAGTGACCCAGACATTAGGTGGCGATATTGAAGCATTCAGTAAACCTGGCGAAGGCCTGAAATACATCATTACTATCCCCGTTTAAACAATCAGTCAGTCAAAAAATTTCTGATTTTTCACATAGTAGACTAAGTTAATTCCTGATAGTCTCAATGCCCATTTTTTTAACAGCGCGACTCTGCGCAGATGGCTTGTATATTTTTCGAAATCAAGGCGGCACTTGCCGCTTTAGAATAAACACAGTGTTTACTCGAAAAGATAAACAGCCCCTAACTCTTAGCGGATTATTTTATGTGGTTTAAAAACCTAAAGCTTTACGCAATTACCCAAGACATGGACTTCAAAGAGCAAGATTTTGAAGACAAACTTGCTGAATTCAAATTTCGCCCTTGTGGCAGTCAAGAATTAGCCACTATGGGTTGGGCTTCTCCCTTTAATCAAGGCGAGACTTTAATCCACGCAACAGCGGGTAGGATTTGGTTAACCCTAAAGAAACAAGAACGTATATTGCCAGCGGTAGTTGTGAATGCAGAACTCGCAGACAAAGTTGCATTAATAGAAACCGAAACAGGCTCTCCTGTAGGCAAAAAAGCCCAGCAGGATATGAAGCAAGAAATAATTCATCGTTTATTGCCGCAAGCATTCACCAAAAATAGTTACACCCACGGTTTCATCTCTACCCAAGATCATTTAGTGGTAGTAGATTCGTCTGCAGATGGCAAAGCTGAAGCCTTTTTGGCTATGTTGCGTAAAGCCATTGGTTCGTTACCGGTTGTGCCTTTAGCAAGACATTCTGTGCAGGCAGATTTAACCTCATGGTTAAAAGATGACTCAGCGCCTACAGATATTAGTATTTTAGAAGAGGCTGAATTAAAAGCATTGGAAGAAGACGGAGCTATTATTCGTTGTAAAAACCAAGATTTATACAGCGAAGAAATCGCCCATCATTTAGACGCAGGAAAGTCAGTTCAAAAAATTGCTGTTGAATGGAATGAAACACTCACGGCTATTATTCAGGAAGATTTAAGCATCAAACGCCTAAAGTTCACCGATGTGATAAGAGAACAGAACGATGACATACCTAAGGACCAAATGTTAGCCAGACTAGATGCAAACTTTGCGCTTATGTCGGGAGAAGTGGTTCGTTTCGCGAAGCGTTTAAAAGAGATATTTAAATTGGATGATGAAAAGGTGAGCTAACACCAGGAATATTTATAAGTAGATGCTGGTCAATCCAGCATCTACTTTAGATATAGCTTGAAACTTTATAGAAAAATTTGCTTGGCACTATCACGCAGTTCGTTAAATTCATCAGACAGCACGGCAGACAGATTATCAATAATCCCTTTATCTACAGCCGCATTAAAAATCACTTCTTTATGACTATCAAACTTTCCGCAAAGTGCAGCGCCTAACCTGACCAAATCCAAGTATGAAACAGCATCAGAATTAACAGGCAAGTCCTTCCAATTCTGAGCAACATCGACAAACTCTGGCTCAAAGCCCCACTCAGTCATGATACTTGTACCAATTTTACCAGCAAATTTTTCTATCGCCACATCTAAGAATGTTGGGTTAGCAAATACATCAGCATGACGCTCAGCTTCAGTTAGTATAGGTAAGACGCCAATATTATGTACCAACGCAGCCAACATCATTGAATCAAGGTTAAGCGCGCGATTTTTGGTTTGTTTGGTATGTACTTGCAATACCGCCATTGAGCTGGCCACAATCTCGATAGTATCCGCCCAAATACGCGACATATACTCTTTTACAATTTCATTTTTGGAAACAAACAGCTGTTCCATTGCTAAAGCAGTAGCGATGTTTTTAATTTGGCGTAATCCAATACGTGTTACAGCCTGCTGTATCGAGGTAACTTTTACACTTCGACCTAAATATGCACTATTAGATATTTTTACCATTCGTGCACTTAAGGATGGATCTTGACTAACAACATCCGCCATTCCGCCTAGGTTGATATCTGGGTTGTCAGCCGCTCTCCTAACCTTTAATGCAACCGCAGGTAAGGTTGGCAGCACCAATGTATCGTTATTAATTTTTTCTATCAAAATAGTGAGAAGTGCGTTTTCTGCAGCCATATGTTTACCTATAATCCTGTCAAAACAAATCGAATACTGGAGTGAGTCTATTAAAATAGAGTCTCTTTTATCCCACCTAAAGTATTTACTGGGTGAGTTAATCTAAATATTACAGCGACTTAACCACTGGATCTAAAAAATTAACTATAAATGCTAGCACACTTTTTTATGATATCTAGATATCTTGAACGCATTAAAAGCTAAAAATTTGTTATATTTCCAGTGATTTAATATAAATAGTGCAATACAACAATAAAAAAGGACGACACAATGAAAATTCTTTCAAAATCATACATTTCAGCCATAGTATTAGTTGTTTGTTCAACATTAGTTTCATCTTGTAATAAACCAGTAAATGACAGCACGCCAATACAGCAAGACAAAGACATATCCGCAAATAAAAATGCAATGCCATCTTTGATTGCGGACTACGAAAATAGGCTCAATATTTATTTCCCTGTTACTTTGTCTGCTGACACAAGTCATTTAAGTGTGAACCAGAAACAAATGTTAGCCGTTTTAATTGAAGCATCAGTCATCATGGACGACTTATTCTGGCAGCAGGCATTTGACCAGGATAAGAATATATTCCTATCTCAAATTAAAGACTCCAACGTGAAAAATTTTGCGGCAATTAACTATGGCCCTTGGGATAGATTAAATGGTGATCAGGCTTTTTTGTCGGGCACACCTGAAAAACTATTAGGCGCACAGTTTTATCCTGCAGACATGACAAAAGCAGAATTTGAAGCTAGTGATTTCACAGATAAAAATAGTTTGTATTCCATGGTGCGCAGAGATGAAAATGGGCAATTAACAGCTATTCCCTACTCTACTTACTTTGCAAAAGAACTAACCAGCGCTTCACTTCTGTTAAAAAAAGCCGCCACTTTAGCTGAGGATAAAAGTTTTGCTGCCTACCTCAACTTACGCGCTGAAGCATTGTTAACCAACGAATACCAAGCTTCTGATTATGCTTGGATGGATATGAAGACCAACCCTATAGAATTAGTTTATGGTCCCATTGAAACATATGAGGATCAGCTGTTTGGTTATCGAGCTGCATTTGAGTCTTATGTATTGTTGAAAGATTTAGCATGGAGCGAACGACTCAGTAAATATGCTTCGTTTTTGCCTGAGCTACAAAAAGGTTTGCCCGTAGAGGCAAAATACAAAGCTCAAATGCCTGGCGCAAATGCGGACCTAAATGCCTACGATGTGATTTATTACGCTGGCCATTCTAACGCTGGTAGTAAAACCATTGCCATCAACTTACCTAACGACGAAGAAGTACAACTGAAAAAGGGTACTCGCAGATTACAACTTAAAAATGCCATGCAAGCTAAGTTCGATAACATCATGCTGCCTATTTCTGAGCAACTGATTGTGCCTGAGCAACGTCAGCATATTACTTTCACCGCTTTTTTCGCTAATACTATGTTTCATGAAGTCGCCCATGGCCTAGGTATCAAAACAGTATTAGGTAGTGACCAAACTGTTAGGCAAGCTCTGAAAGAGCATGCATCAGCCTTAGAAGAAGGTAAAGCCGACATATTGGGGTTGTATATGGTGCAGCAGCTATTAGCTAAAGGTGTGATTGATGAGGGAATGTTAGAAGATTACTATGTTACTTTTATGGCGGGAATTTTCCGTTCTGTTCGTTTTGGTGCATCCAGTGCTCACGGTAAAGCGAATATGATCAGGTTTAATTTTTTTCAGGAATACCACGCCTTTAGTAGAAATGAAGCTGGCTTGTATCAAGTTGATATGCTGAAAATGGCTGAAGCTATTGATGCACTATCAAATAAAATACTGACTCTGCAAGGTGATGGAGATTATGCCGGTGTTGCGAAGTTAGTAGCAGACAAAGGCCTGATCAAAGCAAAATTGCAACAAGACCTCGATAAATTGACGGCTGCAAATATTCCAGTGGATATTGATTTCAAACAAGGAATTAAGGTACTCGGACTTTAGCCTAACCATAAGCTTTCAAGTATTGGGCTTATTAGCAGCTCAATACTTGTATTATAGTTTTTACAACGTTTTAAGCTTGTCTTGATAAGGCGGCCAGCCCATAGCCTTACCTGCTAAGACGTGCAAATGAATGTGGTACACAGTTTGCCCGCCATTTTCGTTACAGTTCATCACAGCCCTATAACCGTCTTTAGCAAAGCCATGTTTTTCAGCTAATTTTGCTGCTACCCAATACAAATGTCCAACTAAGGCTTTATCTTCTTCTTGAATAGCATTAATAGTGGTTATCGGCTTTTTAGGGATGACCAAAAAGTGTATGGGCGCTTGGGGGTTAATATCACTAAACGCCAAAGCGAGCTCATCTTCATAAAGAATGTCAGCAGGGATTTCTTTATTGATTATCTTGGTGAAAATAGTTTCGTTAGTCGTTTGGCTAATAGATTCGCTCATAGCTTTTTCCTTCCTAAATAAATATAAACAATAATAGTGCTGCACCTAGAATCAATCTATAGATCACAAAAGGCAACATACCAATTTTGGAGATCCACGCTAAAAATAAGTAAATACACGCATAGGCACTAACAAAGGAGAAAACAGCGCCAAAGATGAGTGCATTCCAATCTACACTACTGGGGGCTTGTAAAAGGTCTAAAGTGGCTAGTAAGCCAGCACCCAAAATCACTGGTATAGACAACAAAAATGAAAAACGCGCCGCACTTTCTCTATCTAGACCAATCATCAAGCCAGCTGTCATAGTGATACCTGAACGTGACGTACCGGGAATAATAGCGATAGCCTGTGCAAGACCAATAAAAATCGCATTTTTCCAGGTGATCTGATGCACAGTTTTAACTTGAGTAGCTTTGTTATCCGCATACCAAAGTAACAAACCAAATCCAATAGTAGTGATAGCAATCACTAAGGCTGAGCGGCCGTATAATTCTATAAGATCTTTAAAGGCAAATCCGAACATCACTGCGGGAATGGTGCCAATAATGATCCACCATGCTAAACGACTATCTGCTGTTTGGTTTTTGCTCAACCCATGACGGAACCAAGCACTAGTTAAACATAAAATATCTGCACGAAAGTAGATCATCACAGCTAACAAACTACCTACATGAACAGCTACATCGTAAGCGAGACCTTGATCATTCCAGCCTAATACCTCAGAAGGTAATATTAAATGAGCTGAACTAGATATAGGTAAAAACTCAGTCAATCCTTGAATAATCGCCAAGATAATAATTTCAAATAAAGTCATGTGTCGATTGGACTCCAATCAAATTTAATTGCCCACAATTTTTGCAAACTTTTGTCATATGTTTGCCAAAGGTCGGCGTAACTTTGTTTCACTACAGGGTGGACTTCGTCAGCGGCAATCTCGGCTAAAGGTTTTAACACAAAAGCATTATAAAGCACTTCTGGACGAGGTAATTCTATTGGTTGAGACATCACTTGGTTATCGTATAACAGCAGGTCCAAATCGAGTGTTCTGGGAGCAAACTTTTGCTCACTACGCTGACGTTTGTTGTCTTGTTCTATTTGTTTAAGAACAAGGCAGACCTGTGCAATGGATAACGTAGTACTAGCCTTAATCACTAGATTGTAAAAGTTGTTGCCTTCAAATCCCACTGACTCACTTTCAAATACGGTTGATAAAGTCAGCTCACCAAATGCGTGATACATGCCCTGTAATCCAGCTCTAGTGTGTTTTTCTTTATCTACATTACTGCCCACACTGATATAGATAATATGTGATTGTTCGGTATCAATACTCAAAAAATCTGTTCCTTAGTAAATTCTACCGCTACATTTTTAGCATTCGCTAGAATATCAGGCTTACTCAACTTTAGACGCACTGTTTTAAGCTTCGGAAAGGATTGCAGCAACCAGTCAACCATGTGGCTTGCCAAAGCTTCAATCAGCTTAAAGTCGCTTTCAGCCGCGAAGTTACTAATGCCTTGGGCTATTTCGGCATAATTAAGCGTATTGTTGACATCATCTGTTTGCGCCGCCTCAGAAAGGTCAGCACTAAGTTCAATATCAACAATTAATCGTTGTAGATGCTCTCTCTCCCAGTCATAGACGCCAATTAGCGCTAAGACCTCAAGCCCTTCTATGTGAATTTTATCCATTGGTGATCCGCGCTGCATTTTAAGGAGGTTTGGTATATTCTCTTAAAGTGTAACCCATTCTTTTAATACAAGTACATGACAGCACTAACTATATTAATCTTTGTTGCGGCCTATCTACTGGGTTCCATTTCCAGTGCCATTTTGGTCTGCAAACTATTTAACCTTGGCGACCCAAGAGAATTAGGGTCAGGAAATCCTGGCGCAACGAATGTTTTCAGAATAGGAGGGAAGTTGCCCGCCAGCTTAGTACTCATTTTTGATGTGCTTAAAGGTACACTGCCAGTTTGGGCGAGTTATTATATTGGCCTTGAGCCTTTTTATTTAGCAGTGGTAGCTGTGATGGCATGTTTAGGCCATATGTTTCCGTTGTTTTTCGGATTTTATGGAGGTAAGGCCGTAGCGACAGCATTTGGCGCAATTATGCCTTTAGGCTTAGACCTAGCCGCCATGCTGATAATAAGCTGGGTAATAGTAATCGTGGTAACTCATTATTCTTCTTTGGCTGCCATATTGTCAGCCAGCCTAGCACCGGTGTTTACTTGGTTGTTAAGACCTGAATACACGCTCCCCGTGGCGATATTAGGTGTATTAATTGTCCTACGTCACAAAGACAATTTAATAAGACTCTGCCAAAAACAGGAACCCACCGTATGGAATCAAAAGAAAACAAAATGAAGCAAATAATAAACATAGGCACTTAAGATGCTTACAGCCAGTAAGCCCATGTAAACAATCAGATAACCAATTAAATATTACCCAGAAGGGATAACATCAATTAACAACTTTGTTGCCTTAACAACCACATTGAAAATTTGAAACATCCCAAATATAGTCTTGGTAGAGACTAATCATTAAGCTTCCAAACTTTCTTCCTTGAGCCTTTGCAACCAGTTGTTAATCTGAACTGACTGAGTTATTGCTAAATCAGTATTTAAAGATAAATTGTCTGTAAATACTGATGCTTATAGAATATTACTAAAACCCTAATTATCCACAAATAACATATGCGGGCTTAAGGTTAATTTCAATCTAAATGGCCGCTAACTCTTCTAGCGACCACCGAGGCCTAGCCTTGGTAGATAAACTTTCAATTTCACCGGCTTTAAGTCGCTGCAAACCGGCGTAAGCGATCATCGCACCGTTGTCAGTACAGAATTCCAATCTAGGGTAAAACACCTCTCCTTGGATTGATTTCATCATGGCACCGAGATCTTCACGTAATTGTTTATTGGCGCTGACACCACCGGCAATAACTAAACGCTTTAAGTTAGTGTGCTTCAAAGCGCGTTTGCATTTAATTGCCAAGGTATCGACTACCGCTTCTTGAAAGGCAAAAGCAATGTTTGCCCGTGTTTGCTCAGAGCCATCTGATGCTCGAATAGTATTCGCTGCGAAGGTTTTTAATCCACTGAAACTAAAGTCTAGGCCGGGCTTTGTGGTCATAGGCCGCGGGAATTTATAATGACCTGCCTCCCCCTTCTCGGCTAATTTAGCCAATAAAGGGCCTCCCGGGTAATCAAGCCCAAGTAACTTAGCGGTTTTATCAAAAGCTTCGCCAGCGGCATCGTCTACCGACTCACCTAATACTTCGTACTGACCAATACCTTCCACTTTGACCATCATCGAATGACCGCCCGAAACCAAAAGAGCCACAAAGGGAAACTCAGGTGCGGGGTCATCTAACATCGGGGCTAACAAATGCCCTTCCATATGATGCACACCAATAGCGGGCTTGTCCCAAGCATAAGCCAAACTGCGAGCCACAGAAGACCCCACTAATAAAGCCCCAACTAAGCCGGGACCTTTAGTGAAAGCTATACCATCTATGTCTTTGGCGCTACAATTGGCCTCTTGCAAAGATTCTTTAATCAAAGGAATTAACTTTCGAACATGATCTCTAGAGGCAAGTTCTGGCACAACACCGCCATAATCAGCATGCAGTTTCACTTGGCTATATAATTGGTGAGACAATAACCCTTGTTGGTCATCATAAATCGCCACACCGGTCTCATCACAAGAGGTTTCAATACCTAATACGCGCATATTTAATTTCTAACAAAAATATTTTAAACTGTCGACATTCTACTGATTAGCCGTCAAACCTCCAATTTATTATGACATTTGTTGAATTAATCAGGTTTTTGGCCCATCAAGACTTTACATCCATTGAGGATATGATTAGAATTCCGCACCATTTTTAACCGAGCTGGCTATTCATTGTACCGGCACGATATAGTTTTTATTTTTGAGGTAAGAGTTTAATGCCAATCGTTAAAGTAAGAGAAAACGAACCTTTTGATGTTGCATTGCGTCGTTTTAAACGTTCATGTGAAAAAGCAGGTGTACTTTCTGAAGTTCGTCGTCGCGAATTTTTTGAAAAGCCTACTTGGGAACGTAAGCGTAAGAAAGCAGCCGCTAAGAAACGTCTTTTGAAGAAGTTATCTCGCGAAAACGCTCGTCGCATCAGATTGTACTAAATCTCTTCTGAAGCGTGTAGTTTGTAGATACACGCTTTAAGTCGTTTTATCACATATCCGTATTCATTGAGTCATTCCATGTCTTTATTAGATGATTTAAAAAGTGCACAAAAAGATGCTATGCGTGCCAGAGACAAAATTCGTCTTGGCACAATACG
>Ga0307492_10000559_pt1 | contig 15721 bp, 13 predicted proteins | sample SI3LmetaG_FD_202365 | JGI IMG/M metagenome (GOLD analysis project Ga0307492, IMG submission 202365) | Sea-ice brine microbial communities from Beaufort Sea near Barrow, Alaska, United States - SI3L | ecosystem: Environmental > Aquatic > Marine > Coastal | place: USA: Alaska | collected 2017-05-06 | reverse complement strand
CTGCGTCAAACAATACCTGTCTCAAAGCTTCCGCTTCTTTTGCGGGTGCATAGGTGATTAGTTTTTTGATCGTCGCTTTTTGTGGGATTAAGATTTTCCGGTTTGTAAGTTTAAGTCGATCACAGATGCCAGCATTCACCCCGTTAAAACTGTTATCTAGCGCGGTATGTATAGCATAAATAGCGATATCATTCTTAATCGCCTTGAGAACAACGCGCTCAACATAATTCTTGCCAGTAATTTTTTTCAGTCCAGAAAAAACTATAGGATGAAAACTAACGATGAGGTTACAATTAGTTTCAATAGCTTCATCAACCACAGATTCTAAGGAGTCCAGCGTCACTAGTATCCCCGAAACTTCGGTAGTAGCATCTCCTATTAAAAGCCCTGTGTTGTCAAAATCTTCTGCATAGGCTCTTGGGGCTAATACTTCTAATTCACTTATAATTTCAGAAATTTTCATTCGTCTGTTTTGCGTAAAGATAGCAGAAAGGTGCTTTTTCCAGAAATATTTATTGATTATATGACGTTTCAGAAATAAAGGCGATAAATAAACTGGGAGCCTTGATAGTCTCTGATGGGGCAATCTATAACTTGGTATTGTTTAGTTATTTAAATGCTTTCAAGATTTACCAGATTGGATATATATTTGAGATTTTATTTTTAAGTCCTGAGAGGTATCGGGATTAATACCTTGTGGGGCTAGTCTCGAGGTAAATTATTTTAGTACTTTCGTCCTATGCAGATTTTTAGAATGCTTTTATTTCCTTTTGCCGTATTGTATGATATGGTTACGCGACTGCGTAATTATTTTTATGATAAAGGCTATTTTAAGAGTGCTTCGTATCCCGTGCCAGTTATCTGCGTGGGTAATCTTTCTGTGGGTGGTACCGGAAAATCACCGATGATTGCATACTTAGTCGATTTATTGTCACCTACTTATAGCGTGGTCGTATTAAGTCGAGGATACGGAAGAAAAACCAAAGGATATATAGAAGTTGAAGTCAGCTCGACATCTAAAGAAGTGGGAGATGAGCCGTTGCAGATTAAAAAAAATTATCCCAAAGTAAAGGTGGTAGTTTGTGAAGATAGAAGAACCGCCCTGGAAAAATTAAAATTTAAAGCCGATGTTATTTTGATGGATGATGGTTTTCAACATCGTAAGGTTAAACCGGTTTTTAATATCATCTTATCGGCATTTGGCTCGCTTTATAGCAAGGACTACCTTTTGCCAACAGGAAACTTAAGAGAGTCAAAAAAAGGGGCAGCGCGTGCAGATATGATTGTAGTTACAAAATGCCCACCGCGGGTGCCTTATGCTACTTTGCAGCAAATAGAATACGATCTTAAATTGAAAGTGTATCAAAAAATATTTTTTACAACCATAGGTTATGAAGCTAACTTAATAGGTGCTTCTGAAACATTACCACTTGAGTATTTGAAACAAAAAAAGTTTACATTGGTAACGGGGATCGCAAAACCAGCTCCTTTGGTTCATTTTTTAAAAGAGAGGAAATTCAACTTTATTCATAAAAATTATCCAGATCATCACGAGTTTTCAGATGCCGAAATTTCAGCATTAAAAAAGGAAGAGTTGCTGATCACCACAGAAAAAGATTTTATGCGCTTGCAGCCAAGACTGGGAAAGTTTGCACTTTTTTATCTTCCTATCAAAACAAAGTTCTTAAATAATAGATCGCCTTTCTTTGATGAAAGAATTAGAGAAGTAGTAGAAAATTTTAAGAGAGCAGAGTGAGTTTAGTTCTATAAAACGTTTTCGTTTTTAAGTAAGATGTTATAGATTTTCTCAAAAAATTCTTCCGTCTTAAATGGCTTAGGGATTATATCGTTAAATCCAGCTTTGTAGAATTCGTCCAGATTTTCATCAATAGTAACTGCTGTTAAGGCGACGATAGGCAGGTCAGGTTTAAATTTACGCACCTTTTTGGTTGCTTCAATTCCACTAATACCTGGCATATGGATGTCCATTAACACGACATCAAAGTTGTTGTTCTCTATTAGCTTTATAGCGTCAAGACCATTGTCTGCCACTTGGCAAATAATCTTATTCTTTTCCAGAATCTTCCTGGTAATCATCTGGTTTATTTTGTTATCCTCGACAACAAGAACGTGTTTGTCTTCAAATAAGTCAAAGTCTATTACTACTGCTGGGATATTGTTAATCGCCCGAGATTCTGCACTCTCTACCTTATCAAAAGAAATATTAAACCAGAATTTTGATCCTTTTCCTAGCTGGCTTTCCAGCTGGATCTTACTGTTCATTAGCTCTAGTAGATTTTTTACAATTGATAGTCCTAATCCGGTCCCTCCAAATTTCCTATTCACTTGTAATGATGCTTGTGAGAAGGATTCAAAGATAGTTTTCTGTTTCTTTTTTGAAATACCTACACCATCATCTTCTATCTCAAAATGAAGCATTATCCTGTTGCCTTTGTCTTCAACTTTATTAACTCTTACTGTAACAAAACCGTTTTGGGTAAATTTTAAACTATTCCCTATAAGGTTAATTAATATTTGAGATAATTTTACAGGATCTCCTACTAGTTTTTCAGGAACTGAAGGGTCAAACTCTAAAGTAAGATTGTTTTTTTTGTCTTCTGCAGATTTTTTGAGCGCAATTAAAACATCATTTATTCTACGTTTCAAATCAAAAGTAGTTTGCTCAATCTCTACTTTGTTTGCCTCAAGTTTATTGAGATCTAATATGTTGTTAATTAATGATAGTAAATATTCCCCTGAAAATTTCAAAGAGTTTAAATGTTCTTTTTGATCTGGTTTTGGGTCTTCTTCTAATAATAAATGGGTAAGTCCAGTTACTGCATAAAGCGGTGTTCTTAACTCGTGTGTTACGGTAGATAAAAATTGAGCTTTAGCTAATGACGCTTGTTCAGCCTTTTCTTTGGACAATTGTAATTCTGTATTTTTATCAAGAAGTAGATTGTTTGCTTTTGCTCTTAGATTGTTGTTTTTGTATAATGAGAGTGTAAGTAAAGATAGAATAACGATCAGCGCAATACTTAAACCAGTGGTATACTTAATAAAATTTAAAGATTGATCATCTTTTTTCTTTTCGGTTTTTAGCAAGGCGAGTTTTTCTTTTAAATCAACAACATTTGCTTCTTCATCTACACCACTAGAAATAGCAATAATGTATTGGTGAAAGTTAGAGTCTCTCGCTTCGGCATATTTTTTAAATAGACGTGTTGCAGCACCTGAATCTCCTTTGGCCATCTCAATTTTAGCGGCTGTTTGATAGCTTTGCATCTTTAGCGAGCTATAAGTTTTAGTGCCAATGAGTTCAATAGCTTCGTTATATTGGTCCTCTGCAGAGGCAAGGTTATCAGAATCCTGAGCGTCTAATGCTAATAAAGCGTCTGCTTTGCCTAGCAAGGCCATAATAGTCTGATAGTCTAGGTTGTTTTTTTTTAAAACTGGTAAGACAGCATCAAAATAGTTAATAGCCTTACTGTTTTCGTTTCTTTTTAATTCTAGAATCCCAAGACCCAAAAGTACATTTGCACGCTTGTTTTCGTCATTAGCATCTATATAAATCTTATCCGCTTTTGTAAAGTAATCTTCTGCAGTGTTGAAATCTCGTAGTTGCGTGGCGATTAATCCTTTAAGCGTATATCCAGCGGCGAAAAGAATAGGGTCTGCCGTTTCTGGCAGCATCACTAAAGCGAGGTCTGCTTCTGTGTTTGCTTTATCAAAGTTGTGAATATAATAATGAAGTTCTGCGATTAGTAATTTAAGATTGTATTTAATCGAATCGCGATTTGTTATAAGCGCAAACTTATAAGCTTTGTTTAAGTCTACTAATGCACTGTCAAATTTCTGGTTTATGGTAGCTGCCTTCGCAGAATTTTTCAATTCAAGTATCCGCACTAAATTGCTGTCTGCTACTTTTTCTTGCTGCGCTTGCAGAGAAAAAACAGAGAACATCAGTAGAAGGGGCAATAATAAATGATATTTCTTAACGAAATTCAATAGGTGTATGTTGCAGTTTAGCGGTAAATGTAGTTATTTACTCGATAAAATATAGATTAAATCAATAATTCTTGAGGAATAACCAATTTCGTTGTCATACCATCCTATTATTTTTACCATTTTACCAATTACAGAAGTCATTTCAGAGTCAAATATACACGAGTGTTGATTTCCTTTGATGTCAATAGAAACGATGGGGTCCTCAGTATATTCTAAGATTCCTTTTAGCTGGTGGTCAGCGGCGTGTTTAAAAGCCTCATTTACCGCCTCGATAGATACCTCTTTTTTTACGTTGAGCGTAATATCTGTTAAGGAGCCGTTAGGAATAGGGACGCGTATGCCGCAACCTCCTATGGCATCTGCCAACTCGGGGAAAATTTTAGTCAGTGCTTTTGCCGCTCCTGTAGTGGTAGGAACAATAGATTGGCCTGCTGCTCTGGCACGTCGTAAATCGCGATGCGGCTGGTCGTGAAGACTTTGGTCAGTGGTGTAGCTATGAATAGTTGTGATGTAGGCCTGCTCAATACCGCAAAGTTCGTTGATGACTTTGAGCATTGGTGCTGCGTTATTTGTGGTACAAGAAGCATTTGATACAATGAGGTCTTCTTCTAAAATTTGCGCTTCATTTACACCTATCACAACCATTTTAATGGAGTCGTCTGCTGGTGGTACTCCTAAGATTACCTTACCCGCTCCATTATCTATATGATGTTGTAATTGTTCTCGATGCTTAAATTTACCCGTACATTCAATTACGATATCTACATCTTTCCAAGAGAGTTTTTCAATGGCTAGTTCTTGAGAAAAACGTACTTCTTGGTTACTGATGGAAAGTATATTTCCATTAATTGACATTTCAGAAGAAAGGACGCCGTGTATGCTATCGTATTTTAAGAGGTGTGCAAGTGCTGCTATTGGGGCGATATCATTAACTGCCACCACCTTTATATCTGGATGTTGTAATAATAACCGAAAGAGATTACGGCCTATTCTTCCAAAACCGTTAATCCCAACTGTAACTTGTTTTTTCATTCACTAGGGCTTAGGTAAGATGCTTCTGTGCTTTATATGAAGAACGCACAAGTGGACCACTCTCTACATGTCTAAAGCCCATTTCTAAACCTATTTCTTCATATTTCTTAAACTGCTCTGGCGTGATAAATTCTTTTACAGGAAGGTGCTTTTTAGAAGGTTGTAGATACTGTCCAATGGTAATAATGTCTAGTTTTACATCTCTCAAATCTTGCATCGTCTGCAATACTTCATCTTCTCTTTCGCCTAGACCAAGCATGATTCCGCTTTTAGTGCGCTGAATACCTTGCTTCTTTAAATAATTAAGTACTTCTAAGCTGCGCTCATATTTTGCTTGAATACGCACTTCTCTAGTCAATCTTTTTACTGTTTCCATATTATGAGAAACCACTTCTGGTGCTACTTCTATAATACGGTCTATAATTCTAGTGTTGCCTTGAAAATCTGGAATTAAAGTTTCTAAGGTAGTTTCTGGATTAAAACGACGAATCGCCTTTACCGTTTCTGCCCAGATAATAGAACCCATATCCTTTAGATCATCACGATCTACAGAGGTAATCACGGCGTGTTTGATTTCCATTAATTTTATAGAGCGCGCTACTTTTTCTGGTTCATCCCAATCTACCGTTTCTGGACGTCCCGTTTTCACGCCACAAAAGCCACAGGATCGTGTGCAAATATTACCTAAAATCATAAAAGTTGCAGTCCCTTCTGTCCAACATTCTCCCATATTAGGGCAGCTTCCAGAGGTGCAAATTGTATGAAGGTCGTACTTGTCTACTAAGTTACGGAGCGAGGTATATTTTTTACCGGTAGGTAATTTTACACGCAGCCATTTAGGCTTAGGAGCAGGTCTATTAAGGGTGGGGGTTTGTGTTTCCATCTATTTACAAAGATACAATTTCTACTTCTGAAATTAGACAACTTGACCGCTAGTGATACATATTAAATTGCAGACAAGAATTAAAGCAGTGTACTCAAATACCATATACTCAAAGCAAAGAGTAATCCAATACTAGTGCCTGCATAGATGCGCATCGCTCTAGAAGGTCTAAAGATAGCAGGGACCCATTGGCTTGTCATCAATTTTAAATTAATAATCGCGTAAAAAGGAGCGGTTAGAAAAGACAGGATCGTGGCAATTTTTATAAGAGATCCCATTTCAGAAAGTAAAAACTTAAAAATCAAAAGTGTTCCTGTAGCTAGGATTACTAACCAGAGAAGATATCCTTGGCGCATTTTGTTACCACTTAGTATTTCCGAAGTTTTATGCATTACTCTGGGAGAAGCATCTAGTGTGGTTAAGGTTGTGCTAAACATAGTGGTGAGTGCTGCAATTCCAATAATAATTTTTGCCCAATCACCTAGGCTTAGTACATATAGATTAATCAGTTGGTTGGCAAAAACACCACCTTTATTTGAGAAATTTTCACCGCTTTCAAACATTACTAATGCGCCTAAGGCTAAGAAGCCAAGGGCAAGAATACAGGTCATTACATAGCCCGCATTAAAATCAAACAGTGCTTGTTTGGGTGTTAGATCTGGTTGTATTTTTTGCTTTTCTACAGTCCAGATGGATTGCCAGATGGAGATGTCAAGCGGTGCAGGCATCCAGCCCATAAAAGCTATTAAAAACCCAATAGAAATAACATCTGATGGCAGCGTTTGTTGTAAAGAAATGCTGTCTACATCCTTTACAATGAGGGCTACCGCAATTATGGTGCTGATGGTGAGACAGATTACGATGCCTTTCATAAGTCCGTCTAGAAATTTATATTTCCCTAAGATAAGAATGCAAAAGCAAATGGCAGTGATCACAGTGGTCCATAAGGTAATGGCGCCCCAGCCAAAAAGAGAAGCGGCAATGCCAGCAGTTACAATTGTTACTGCTGTTTGTATTGTAAACATGGTGGCAAATGTCAAAATGAAATAAGCGATCAAAACACCTCTCCCCATTTTATGATATCCCTCGAGCATGCTTTCTCCAGTAGCTGCGGCATAGCTTGTCCCAAATCGAAAAAATGGATATTTTATGATATTGATTAGCGCGAGCGCCCATAATAAACCAAAGCCAAAATCTGCTCCAGCTCTTGTAGATTGTACAAGGTGCGATACACCAATAGCTGCTCCTGCAAATAAAAAACCTGGCCCTAATTTTTTGAGTGAAATGCTCATTTTAATTTGCCCAAGTAATTATTTCTGCAAGTAATTTACGAGCTCTAAGGAGTCTAACTTTTACATTGCTAAGTGGCTGTCCTATCGTGTCGCTGATCTCCTGATAACTTAGTTCTTGAAAATAAAAGAGGTTAATCACTTCTTGATAATGTGGTTTGAGCATTTTTATATATCCTAAGAGTTCTCTAAGATTCTGCTCTTTTATTAATTGATCTTCTGCATTTAAAGAACCATCAGTAATTTTTTTAAGAAGCTCTTCACTTGCTTCTACTTTGCTATGTAGTGGTGAGGTTTTTTTCTTTCGAAATCTATCTATTTGGATGTTTTTTGCAATCGAAGTCAGCCAAGTGGCGAACTCATAATTCTCATCGTATGTAGCTACTTTGTCAAAGGCTTTAGAGAAGGTTTCAATGGCAATTTCTTCAGCCTCATGTTCGTCGTTCACGCGCTTCAGTAAGAACCCAAAAACTTGATTCCAGTAGTTGTCAAGTAAAAATTTGAAAGCGCTTTGTTTGCCCGCAGTTGCTTCGGAAATTTGAGTTTTAAGAATGTCTTTCGTTATTTCCAACGGGCTGGTTTAGAAGTCGTGTTGCTGATAAAGATACTTAATTGGAACAAAATCAAAAACAAATCTAGAAATGGAATAAAATATTTCAAATCTTTCTCATTTAGGATAGCAGCCGAGCTGGCGTATATGACCCATTGTATCCCTAATCGTAAAACGACAAGCGCCGTGACCATCGTCCAAGGACAAAAGATATAGCTGAGTGCTAAGAAGATCCAGAAAAGGAGGTTGAAAATAAAAAAACTACTCAATAAAAATTGATGTTTTCCTTTATATAAATGTGCCGTAGTGATGTGTCTTCTTTTCTGTTGTGCCCATTTAGAAAAAGAAGTTTTTGGCGTAGAAATGGTAAATCCTACTTTCTCCAGACAAACTTCAGTATTTACTTTTGATGCAGCTTCGTTTACAAAAAGATCGTCATCACCAGAAGGGATTCTAATATGAGAAATAAAACCGTTTACAGAATAATATAAATCACTCGTATAGCCTAGATTTCTGCCAACACCCATATAAGGCATACCCGCTTTTGCATATGACATATATTGAATAGCAGTGGCTAGCGTTTCATACCTAATAAGTTTATTAAGTATCCCTTTCTTCTTTTCATAGCCGCCATATCCTAAAACCAATTGCTTTTCTGTGCTGAATTTCCCACTCATCGTGGCGATCCAATAGGGACTATTAGGCCAGCAATCTGCATCAATAAACAACATGCACTTGTGTGAGGCTTTCTTAATTCCTAGCGTGAGCGCGTATTTCTTATTGGCCCAGAAAGCTTCGTTTGGCACGACGTCCACAATCTTAATACGGGTATCTTGTTTTTCAAAAGACTCCATTACCTCAAGAGAATCGTCTGCGGAGCAGTCATTAATTAAAATGATTTCAAAATCAGGGTATTGCTGTTCTAGTAATAGCGGGATATTTTTTTGTAGATTTTCAGACTCGTTTTTAGCACAAACAAGAATGGAAACAGGGGTGCTAGTTTTCTTTACTTCGGAAATAGTCCTGTAGAAAGCTACCTTTGAAAATAAGATATAGTAAAGCAAATTAACTAGGATAATGCCGGCAAAAATGTAAATAAAAACCATAAGGTGGACGCTCTATAAAATATTAAGCGTGTTTTTCTTCAGAACAAGAATCAAATTGATCTGGTGTTTTGCCGCAAAATCCGCAAGCGTCGCCATCTTTATTTAAAAATGGAGATTGGCTCGCACAAGTACCAGCAAATTTACCGTCTTTTTTTGCCCAAATCTTGATGGCAATACCTGCTACGGCTAGTAAAAGCAGAATAATAGTAATGATAAACAGTTCCATAATCTAGGCGTGTTAAGCGATAAATTTATATTGCAAAAATACAAAGTTTCTTTGTGATATGTAGGCAAAAGGACTACTTTTAAAGGGACAAAAAGTTTATAAATGAAATACAGTTGGAGTCTTTTAGTAATCGTACTAATGATAAGTTTTTCTTCTTGTGATGAAAAGCCATCAAAGCAGAATACACAAGTGATAGGTGCCCAAGATTCAAAAGATGTTCAGCCTGAACCTCCTAAAACATTACCATATAATTTAGCCTCCCGAATGCGATCTTCTGATGATCTCACCTTGCTGTTTGCAGAAATAGAATCTTCCCCTATTCTGGATCAACTAACAACAGATAAAGGGCCATTTACTATTTTTGCCCCTTCTGACGAAGCGCTGGAAGAGCTTGATTACTTAGGAGATAAAATGGTGATTGAAGACCTACTTAAGAAATACATGGTGAAGGGAAAAATAACAACGGTTGCACTTACTAAAAAAATAAGGAGTAACGGGGGTAGCTATTCTATGAATACCCTAGGTGGAACCACATTAGTTGCATACAAAGTAGGAAACATCATCTTTCTCAAAAATTTAAAAGGCGATAAAGCAGAAATAGGGAAAAGTGATATCGTCGCTTCAAACGGGATTATTCATGTGGTGAAGTCACCACTCGATATTTAAAAGACATTTACTTCGGCTTCGATCGTAATCCCAAAGGTGTCAAGAACTGCTTGCTGAATTTTCATTGCTAAAGCCCAGATTTCTTTTCCTGTAGCATTTCCGTAGTTCACTAAAACGAGCGCTTGGTTTTTATGTACTCCCGCGTCCCCGTATCGCTTCCCCTTAAACCCTGCCTGTTCAATAAGCCATCCTGCGGGAATCTTATATTCTAAGTCTGCGATCTTATAAAAAGGTGCTTGAGGGTGGTTTTTTTGAAACGCCGTAAATGTGGCCAAATCAACCACTGGATTTTTGAAAAAACTACCGCTGTTACCCAGTTCTTTTGGGTCTGGTAATTTTGACTGACGTATCGCGATCACTGCTTCGGAAATATTCTTAATCGAAGGATTGTCAATTTTATTGGTTTCAAGTTCTTCTTGAATGGCACCATATTCGGTTCTTAATACGTGATCTTTCTTGGTGAGACAAAAGGATACCGAAGTGATAATGTATTGCCCTTTTAGTTCATTTTTAAAAATACTATTGCGGTAGCCAAACTCACATGCTATTTTACTAAAAGTGCGTGTTTCTTGTGTTTTTATATGGGTCGCTGTGCAGCTGTGAAAGGAGTCTTTTAGCTCCACTCCATAAGCGCCAATGTTTTGAATGGGTGCAGTGCCTACATTACCGGGAATGAGTGACATGTTTTCTAAACCACCATAGTTATTGTTTATACAGTAAATCACAAAGTCGTGCCAGTTTTCTCCAGCTGAGACTTTAAGTGTCACGTCGTTTTCGGTTTCAGAAATTATATGGATACCTTTTAGATCAAGATGTAAAACGGGTGACTCAATGTCTTTTGTGAGCAACATATTGCTTCCGCCACCCAGAATAAATAGTTTTTGATCTTTATGTGCCGCCAGTATTGTTATTAAGTCTTCTTCTGTGGTGATATGGTAGAACGTTTCCGCAGCAACGTCAATGCTAAAGGTGTTATATGGTTTTAACGAAACATTGTGGGCTGCGTGCATCTAGTCTTTGTAAACTTTGAGGGCTTCCTTAAGTATGTGTACTGCTTTAATTAGACTTTCTGAATTAAGGACATAAGCAATACGAATCTGGTTCTTACCTACGCCTGGGCTCGAGTAAAATCCGGCTGCGGGAGCTACCATAATGGTCGCGCCATCTACATCAAATGATTCTAAAAGCCATTGTGCAAAATCGTCAGAATTTTTAATAGGCAGCTGTGCGATACAGTAAAAAGCACCTTTAGGATGTCCCACTTTAACACCTGGAATTTCTTCTAGATGTTTCACCAAGGTATCGCGTCGTTCTTTATATTCTACAATCACATCGTCAAAGTAACTTTGTGGTGTCTGTAATGCCGCTTCACTAGCAATCTGTGCAAATGTAGGAGGGCTTAATCGTGCCTGTGCAAATTTAAGTGCAGTCTTCATCACATCTTTATTTTTTGAAACAAGACAGCCTATGCGAGCTCCACACATGCTGTATCGCTTTGAAACAGAATCTATAATGATTGCGTGTTCTTCAAGACCGAAATTTTCTAAAATAGAATAATGTTTTGCACCGTCGTACGTAAACTCTCTATACACCTCGTCTGCAACTAAGAAAAGATCGTGTTCTTTTACAATTTTTGCTAATTTCTGAATTTCTTCTTTGCTATAAAGATACCCTGTAGGGTTGCCAGGATTGCAAATTAAGATTGCTTTGGTTTTTGAAGTGATAAGTTTTTCAAATTCTTCAATAGGAGGAAGGGCAAAATTATCTTCAATTTTTGAAATTACGGGTACAATATTAACGCCAGATGCTGTAGCAAAACCGTTGTAATTGGCGTAAAATGGTTCTGGGATGATAATTTCGTCTTCTACATCTGCGATGCTTCCCATTGCAAAAAGCAAGGCCTCACTACCACCCGTAGTTACAATTATCTCGTCTGCAGTAACCTCTATGTTATTTTGCTTATAATATGCGGCAATTTTAGTTCTATACGCTTCACTACCTTCAGACCTAGTATAAGCTAAAATCTCTAAATGGTGAGACGCTACAGCTTCCATCGCTATTTGTGGCGATTTAATATCTGGTTGACCTATGTTGAGGTGAAAAACAGTTTTGTTTTCTTTGTACGCTTTTTCTGCGTAGGGGACTAGTTTTCTAATTGGCGATTCTGGCATCGACAATCCTTTTTTTGATACTGCTGGCATACATATTTTTTAGTCTTGCAAAGTTCCGAAATATATTTTAATTTTTCTAGTTATTAGTTATGGCAATCACTCGCTTTTTTTGTATATTAAAAGGGCTTTGAAAAACAAGGTTTTACATATCCTCATACTAATTGCTTTTGCATTTTTTTCTTCTGGCTCATTGTGGGCGCAGACAGGATTTAAACTCCCAAAAGGAAAAAAATCAGGTGCCATAAAGTTTGAATTGGTAAATAACCTAGTGGTCGTCCCAGTCGAGATTAATAATGTAAAATTGTCTTTCTTACTTGATACAGGAGTGACATCTACCCTTTTGTTTGGCGCTTCCAGAGACACCTTAGAGTTGAGAAACACTTCTACTGTGATGCTCCGTGGTTTGGGGAAAGGGGAAGCTGTAGAGGCTTTAAAAAGCGATAGAAATCAAGTTAAGATAGGAAGAGCAACAGATTTAGATCATTCTCTATATGTGATTTTTGATGAAGAACTTAATTTTTCTCAGAGGATGGGAGTTCCTATTCACGGGATTTTAGGTTATGATTTTTTTAAAAACTTTGTTGTTTCTATTAGTTATAGCTCAAAAACGATAAGGTATTCTACGCCAGGAAACTTTAAGGAAAGACGTAAAAAAGGATATACCACCTATCCCATGCATTTAGAAAAAGGAAGACCATTTATTAATAATGTAGTAATTAATGATGGGGAAGAATCTCTCATGCTTGTAGATATTGGTTCTAGTGATAGTATTTGGATCTTCGATGATGTAAATGTTATTTCAGAAAATGAGCATAACTATTTTGTAGATTTTCTTGGTCTAGGCATAAGCGGGAGTATATATGGCAAACGATCAAGGGTAAGTGAAGTTTCGATTGGCGAGTTTAGTTTCCATGATGTGAATATTGCAATACCAGAACCGCAGGCCTTAGTAAATGCTACAATGATGGAAGGTCGTAAGGGAAGTTTAGGTTCGCAATTGATGAAGCGATTTAATGTCATTTTTGATTATCCTAAAAGTGAAATTAGCTTTAAGAAAAATACTCATTATGATGATCCATTTTATTATAATATGAGTGGTCTTACCTTAGAACATGATGGAATTTCGTTAATAAGAACTGCAGTAGGGGGAAGTAGAGGTATTGCGGGAAATGTGCAAGATAGCGGCGCAGAGGTTACGGGCTTCACTCCAACTGCGAATTATAAAATAACGTTAGCTCCGGCGATAGTAGTAGCAGAGGTTAGGGAGAACTCTACAGCGGCTCTTGCAGATGTGCGTGTAGGAGACAAACTGGTACTCATAAATGGAAAATTTGCCCACGAATATAAACTATACGAGATCACCAGTATGTTTAGTTCCAGGGAGGGCAAACTTATCAGTCTAAAAATTGAGAGAAACGGCGAAAGATTTAAGAAGAAATTCTACCTTAAAAAACTATTCTAGGATTGTTAATATTTTCGTACAAACACAAAAAAAATACCCTTTCATTTTATGAAAGGGTATTTTAATATGTATCTAAAAAAGACTATTCAGTTTTCTCAAGCATGCTTTTTGCATCACTTTTTACTTCCCCTTTAATCTTTAACGCTTTAATAGACTCAACTGCATTAGAATAAACAGTAACTGTCTTTCTAATAGGGCCTACACGGTTTGTGTCATATTTTACTTCTATCGTGCTAGACGCACCAGGCGCTATTGCTCCATCTGGCTTTTTAGGCACAGTACAGCCACAGCTAGACTTTACATCTGAAATTATTAATGGGGCATCACCTGTGTTTGTGAATTCAAATACACGCACGCCATCAGAACCTTTTGCTATTTCACCATAATCGACAGTGTCTGACTTAAAAGTGATTTTTGCTTGTGCCATTGCAGAGAATCCTACAAAAGCCATTATTGCAACTAAAACTAATTTTTTCATAATTTCTCTAATTTAGTTCTGCTAAAGTAGGTACTTTTCACCCACTATGCAAGACATTATACACATTTACAGTTTTATAATGTAGTAGATATAACTACTTTTGTATACTTATTCAAAAACTAGACCAAAATGGCAAAAGCGGCAAATTATATTGCTCAAGAAGTAGAAGATAAGTGGTATTCCTATTGGATGGAACACGACTTTTTTCACAGTGAAGTTGACGATAGAGAGCCTTATACCATCGTGATTCCGCCGCCAAATGTTACAGGAATCCTTCATATGGGCCATATGCTTAATAACACAATACAAGATGTGTTAATTCGTCGTGCCAGACTGAAAGGCTTTAATGCTTGCTGGGTGCCAGGAACAGACCATGCTTCTATCGCTACAGAAGCAAAAGTGGTGGCTCGATTAAAGGAGCAAGGTATTGATAAGGCAGATCTGACGAGAGAAGAATTTTTAAAACATGCCTGGGACTGGACAGAAGAATATGGAGGTGTAATCCTAGATCAATTAAAAAAACTAGGTGCGTCCTGTGACTGGGAACGAACGAAATTCACCCTAGATCCCGCTATGTCAAAGCAAGTGATAGCATCGTTTGTAGACCTCTACAATAAGGGGCTTATCTATCGTGGCTACCGCATGGTAAACTGGGATCCAGAGGCAAAAACTACGTTGAGTGATGAAGAGGTTAATCACATAGAAAAACAAGGAAACTTATACTACATTGAGTACAAAATAGAAGGTTCTTCGGAAACGTTAACGATTGCTACTACTCGACCAGAAACAATTTTTGGTGATACAGCGATTTGTGTCAATCCCAATGATGAGCGTTTTTCCCATTTAAAAGGGAAAAAGGCAATTGTGCCTATTTGCGATAGAGTGATCCCGATTATTGAAGATACGTATGTTGATGTAGAGTTTGGTACAGGGTGTTTAAAAGTGACACCTGCTCATGACGAAAATGACAAAATGCTTGGAGATAAACACAAGCTGGAGGTAATCGATATCTTTAATGATGATGCTAGTTTAAATAGTTTTGGACTTCATTATCAAGGGAAAGATCGTTTTGTGGTTCGTAAAGAAGTTACAAAAGAGTTAGAAGATTTAGGAGCTTTAATAAAAACGGAGCAGCATTTAAATAAGGTAGGAACAAGTGAACGAACCAAAGCGGTCATTGAGCCAAGATTAAGTGATCAATGGTTCTTGAAAATGGAAGATCTAGTAAAGCCAGCTATTAAGGCGGTTCTTGAAGATGGTGATGTGGTTTTGCATCCCAAAAAATTTGAGAATACGTATCGTCACTGGTTGTCTAACATTCGCGACTGGAACATCTCAAGACAATTGTGGTGGGGACAACAAATACCTGCCTATTTTTATGGAGATGGCAAAGAAGATTTCGTGGTTGCTGAAACGCTAGAACAAGCAGTTTTTTTAGCACAAGAAAAAACGGGTAAGAACGACCTAAAGGCAGAAGACTTAAATCAAGATTCTGATGCATTAGACACTTGGTTCTCTTCTTGGTTATGGCCTATGAGTGTGTTTGATGGACTAAATGATCCGGAAAACAAAGAATTTAAATACTATTATCCCACCAACGATCTTGTAACCGGACCAGACATTTTATTTTTCTGGGTAGCCCGTATGATTATCGCAGGATATGAATATACTGGAAAGCGCCCCTTTAAGAATGTGTATTTTACAGGATTAGTGCGTGATAAACAGCGTCGTAAGATGAGTAAGTCGCTGGGGAACTCTCCAGATGCCTTAAAGTTGATTGATGATTATAGCGCAGATGGAGTTCGTGTAGGATTACTTCTCAGTGCACCTGCCGGAAACGATTTAATGTT
>Ga0307492_10000558_pt1 | contig 15760 bp, 10 predicted proteins | sample SI3LmetaG_FD_202365 | JGI IMG/M metagenome (GOLD analysis project Ga0307492, IMG submission 202365) | Sea-ice brine microbial communities from Beaufort Sea near Barrow, Alaska, United States - SI3L | ecosystem: Environmental > Aquatic > Marine > Coastal | place: USA: Alaska | collected 2017-05-06 | reverse complement strand
GGTGCTCATTAAAGTACTCTCTAATTCTATCAAATACTACCACAGTATCATTTAATGAATAACCAATTACCGTCAAGATCGCCGCAATAAACGACTGGTCAATCTCCATACTGAAAGGCATAAAATTATAAGTAAGTGAGAACACTCCTAATACGATTAATACATCATGGAACACCGCCGTTACAGCACCTAAACTAAACTGCCATCTTCTAAAACGAAGTAGGATGTATAAGAATACTACTAATAACGATCCTAAAATCGCCCATATAGAAGAGCTCTTAATATCATCTGCAATGGTTGGACTTACTTTATAAGACTCCATTCTACCAGCTACCTTAGTGGCGTCATCACTTTTAAAAGCTTCCAGAGTCATATCTGCTGGTAAGTAAGGTGTCAACCCTTCAAATAACATTTTTTCTATTTCATCATCTACTTCTGTACCTGTTTCATTCACCTTATACTTGGTTGTAATCTTTAATTGATTATCACCACCATAGGTTTTTGCTTCGGCACTTTCAAACTTTGCAATAAGACCTTCCTCTACTTTATTTGCATTTACATCTTGCTCAAAACGCACTGTGTATGTTCTACCACCGACGAAATCAACACCTTGGTTAAGACCATTAGTTAAAAGTGAACCTACACTTGCAAGAATTAATAAACCAGAAATGACATAGGCCATTTTACGTTTTCCTAAGAAGTTTACGCTTACATCTCTCAAGAAGTTTTTAGTAAGACCTGTTGAGAAGTTTAATGGTTTTCCGTTTTTAGTATATCTATCAACAAATAATCTAGTAATAAAGATTGCTGTAAATAATGATGTAAGGATTCCTATTAATAAAGTCGTTGCAAAACCTTTAATAGGTCCAGTTCCAAATACTAATAAAATAAGACCCGTAAGACCCGTTGTGATGTTTGCATCTAAAATAGAAGAAAGGGCGTTGCTAAATCCATCCTTGATGGCGTCTTTTTGCGACTTTCCTTTATACAACTCTTCTCGAATACGCTCAAAGATTAGAACGTTTGCATCTACAGATATACCAATAGTTAATACGATACCTGCAATACCAGGAAGCGTTAATACAGCTCCTAGACCTGCAAGGATCCCAAAGATAAATAAGATGTTTACCACCAATGCAACATCTGCAAAAGCTCCAGCTTTACCATAGTAAAGAATCATCCACAGCAATACAAAAATAAGCGCAATCCCGAAAGATAACATACCACTATCAATTGCTTCTTTACCTAAAGTAGGTCCTACAACCTCTCCTTGAATAATCTCTGCAGAAGCAGGTAATTTACCTGCACGTAGTACGTTTGCTAAATCTTGTGCATCTAGAATAGAGAAGCTTCCTGTAATAGAACTGCTTCCTCCTGGAATACCTCCTGGTGTATTAATCCCTGGAGCACTGTATACTACATCATCTAAAACAATCGCGATTTGACTTTGGTCAGTGTATGCTTTGTTGGTCATTTCTTTCCAGATCTTAGCACCTTTACCATTCATTTGCATAGACACCGCTACTTCTCCTTTTTGATCATAGGTCTGCAAAGCATCTACAATAACATCACCAGAAAGCGGCGGTGTATTTTGCTTGTTTCCTTTAAGTGCATAAAGATTAACAACCATTAAATCTTCTACATCTCCATCTGCATTGGTAACTTTAAGTGCCGTAGGCTGTTCCCATACAAATTTTGCATAACGCATATCTCCCTTAAGCAAGGCTTTTGCTTGCGGCATAGTAAGATATTCCATTATTTCCTTTGCATCTTTTTCTAAAAACGTAGCAATGATTGGGCTTCCAGGAACTCCTTGTCTTACCATCTTAGATGTAATCGGGAATTCAATTGATGCATCCACCTCTTCTGCATCCACTTCTTCACCACCTAATAAATCGTCAAGGCTCTCTTCACTTTCCACTGCATCAACTGCGGCTACTGTCTCTTCTACTGCTACTTCAACAACCTCCGCTACTGGAGCTTTTGCTTTATTTAGCTCTTTAATCTTACTCTCTACTTGATATACATATCCAGCAATAGCATCGCTCTTATATACATCCCAGAACTCTAATTGCGCCGTTTGCGTAACTAAGGTTTTTACTCTTTCTACATCCTTTGCTCCTGGCAACTCTACTAAAATACGTGCAGATTTCCCTAAACGCTGAATATTTGGCTGTGTTACCCCAAATTTATCAATACGCTTACGCAATACCTCAAAAGCAGAAGCAATAGACTCGTCTATCTTACGCTCAATAATAGTCTCTACCTCATCATTAGGCTGATTAAGACTAATATCATCTTCTAAGTTTTTGTTAAAGAAAATATCTGGAGACGCTAAATTGTTTTCTCCATCAAGCGCATCAAACGCTCTAAAGAAGGACTCTAGATATGTCTCTTGTGCATCTTTCTGTAATTCGTCTGCATCTCTTAACGCTTGGTTAAATGCAGGGTCCTTACTATTATTTGCAAGTCCTTCTAAAATATCTTTTACAGATACTTGAAGAATTACGTTAATTCCTCCTTTCAGGTCAAGCCCTTTATTTAGTTCTTTGTCCTTAGAAGTATTGTAATCAATACCCATAAAAATAGGCAAGTTACCCACAGAGTCAAGGTAGCGTACTTCTGCTACGTCTCTCTCATCTGGCATATTTGCCGCGTATTTAGCGTCTGCATATGCTTTCGCTTCTGATTCTGTGCTCGTTGCGAAGTACGTAAATGATAGTTGGTATAAACTTACCAAACCAAATAATACCGCAAAAAGCGTAATTAGTCCTTTGTTTTGCATTTTGAATGTTGTTTATGGTCAAATTTTTTCTCCGATATTTCGGGTGGGCGAATTTACTTCTAAACCCGTAATCTGACAATTATTTATATATGAAAATGACTTGTAAGAATTCTCAAGCCAGAAAAAACGATCATTCTATTTAGAATAACGGTTCTTATTACTGCGGAAATGTTCCAAAATTAAGCAATAGGTCCAGCACGTGTCTCTGGAAGTAAATGTGAAGTAATAGCAACAACTCCTGTTTGCTGACTATATATAAGGACTGAAATTTCAGAACGCTTTATTTCTTTTTTAACAGCACTTAAAGTAGCTGTAAAGAAAAACTCTGGTGGATGAAAACGACTGCTCTTAGTTTCTATCTCCAGAACGTGGCCTTTTAAGCCATTGTAAATATCAGTGCCTCCCCCTATTTCCGAAACAGTAAACTGAAAAGCATCAGCCATTTCTTTAAAAGGGACATCTGTATCATTTGAATGAGGAACACCCACTTTCGCAAATAAGTCTTGATGTTGTCTCGCAAAAGCTTCCTGAATTAACGAAACCGCCACATCACTATAATACGTGATCTTTAATGACCCATCTGCTCGCTGTTTTATCTGAACATCTTCGACTCCTAATAACACCAACTGCGCTCTTATTTGAGTAATCGCTGCGTCTGTATCATCGCTAGAAGTAGTTTCTGAAAACTGTACGACAATCTCTTGATTGGGCACAGAAAAAGGCACAAACCCTGCACCCGCTATCGCGAAGAGAATTGCAAAAGTTGCTATGTACCAGTTTTTTAACATGTGCCAAATATAATTAAATCTGTTGGGTTTATTTTAAAATGACAAGAAAGAAATCTACCTGACATTTCCGCAGAAAAAAACCTCCTAAACTATGAAGTCTAGGAGGCTAGTATGTATTAAAATGTCAGTCTGAGCTCTATACGCCTTTCGACATGCTCAGGGTGACAAGATTTGTTACAATTCTAATAAAGCATTTGTGGCACGCACACCTTCTGCAGAAGATTGCATGTGGGCTTTCTCAGCATCATTAAGAGAAATTTCTACTATTTTTTCTATTCCGTTACGGCCTAGCACTACTGGCACCCCTATACAAAGGTCATTCAAGTCGTACTCTCCTTCTAACAATACAGAACAAGGGAATATTTTTTTCTGGTCACAAGCTATGGCTTGTACCAATCCAGATACGGCAGCACCTGGTGCATACCAAGCAGAAGTACCTAGCAATCCAGTTAAAGTTGCTCCACCTACCTTCGTCGCTTCTAGCACTTCGTTTAATCGTTCTTCAGAAATAAACTCAGTTACTGGCACACTATTACGAGTCGCAAGACGTGTCAATGGCACCATTCCTTTATCACTGTGTCCACCAATCACCATTCCGTCAACATCACTAATAGGCGCGCCTAGTGCTTCTGCTAAACGGTACTTGAAACGTGCACTATCTAGCGCTCCACCCATACCTATAATTCGGTTTTTAGGAAGTCCTGTCGTTTTGTGAACTAAATAAGTCATCGTGTCCATTGGATTACTTACCACAATGATAATCGTATTAGGAGAGTGCTCAATTAAGCTCGCAGATACACTTTTTACAATCCCTGCGTTGATCCCGATTAACTCTTCACGAGTCATTCCTGGTTTTCTTGGGATTCCACTTGTAATCACACAGATATCACTGTCTTTCGTTTTGCTATAATCTCCAGTTACGCCTGTGATTTTTGTATCAAAACTATTTAATGATGCTGTTTGCATCAAGTCCATTGCTTTTCCTTCTGCAAATCCTTCTTTGATATCTACTAAAACTACTTCGCTTGCAAAATTTTTGATTGCGATATATTCAGCACAACTTGCACCTACTGCTCCTGCTCCTACTACTGTTACTTTCATACGTATTCCCGATGAGTCGAGATCCTTTTTTATTCTTAAACATGCCGTTGACAGCACATTTAAGGGGTTAAACATTTTTAGTTCTAAAATTATAAAGCTTCAGAATTTCGCTGCAAAAGTACTAATAAATCGCTTTATTTCACGGCTGTCAGATACTAATGTTTTGCGAAACTTTGAGTAAATTACCTCACACTCACTGCAATACCTGCCGTCACTGTATTATACTCTTGTAAGGTGAAATCTGCAAAGAGTTTAAATACAGAAAGGTTAACACGCATTCCCACAGTACCTCTTACGCCACCAGTATTTGCATTAATATTTATAGGGTCTATCAAAGATTCTGAAACGGTTCCTAAAGGGTTTCCATCTTCATCTTCTAAATCATAAGACAAGGTATAATCACCTAATAATTTTAAAGTTGAATTCCCAGAATTATATCCTGCCGAAGCATAAAAGTTGACGATTTTTAAATTTACTCCGGCGATGGCTTGAACCATCCAGGTGTTTAATTTAAATTCTGCAACACCGTTCGTTACAGTCACATTGCTAGTATTTGCATCGTTTAGTAATTCATATTCTGCTTTTGTAGTTGTAAAGGCCCCTAACACACTTATACGTAAAGGACTTTCTTCCATCAATGGAAAGTATTGCGATAGATCGTGTTGTAACCCCAGTCCAAAAAGTGATGCTGCTACGCGATCGTCATAATTGAGGTTAGGCACTAGTCGTAATTTAATATCCGTTTTTGTGGGCAATCCAAATCCGACTTGAATGGTGGGAGCTGGCACTCCGCTTGCAGGTAAATCTTCTGCAACGCCTCCAGGCATCTCAAAACTTGCCACCTTAACAGTACCGTCGCCATTAGGAACTCGTACATCAACCATGGTGCTATTACCGTCTTGCCCTAAAACCGTAGGCAAACTCTCGGTACTTTGTGAAGGGGTTGATAAAAATGTATAGTCTGAAGGATTAAATAAAAAGGACTGATCTTTATCTGGCACGAAAGCCGCATTTGCTGCAATGGTAACATCAAAACCAAATTTTTTGTGCGTCTCTGCACTAGTATACCAACCTCCATTTACACTATACGTTAAACCTTTTAATGCTGGCTGTATATATTGATTGATTAACTGATTTGCATCTCCTGCCGCGAGCAGAATACTTTCTAATTCTTGCGCGTTTCCATTAAAGAAGCTTAAGAGGGCTCCTACAAATATCCATTTTTTCATATGTGAAAGTGTTAGTTAGTGCTTTAAATGTACAGAATATTTCAGAAAAAAAGTACCTAGTACCATGTATAAAAAAACCGCTCAGATCCTGAATCAATTTCAGCATCAAGCGGTTTTAATTAATTTAAACAAATACGTCTAGGCGTCTATGTTTGCATATACTGCGTTCTTCTCTATAAACTCACGTCTTGGTGGTACTTCGTCACCCATAAGCATGGAGAATATTCTATCTGCCTCTGTACCATTATCAATAGCTACTTGTCGTAGCGTTCTAAATTCTGGGTTCATTGTCGTATCCCATAATTGGCTTGCATTCATCTCTCCAAGACCTTTGTAACGTTGTATAGAAGCGCTACCGCCAAACTTCTCATTCAACATATCACGGTCTTTATCATTCCAAGCATACTCCTTTTTAGCACCTTTCTTCACTAAATATAAAGGTGGTGTTGCGATATACACATACCCTCCTTCTACCAGCTCTTTCATGTACCTAAAGAAAAAGGTTAATATTAAGGTAGAAATGTGACTACCATCTACATCGGCATCACACATAATCACTACTTTATGATATCTTAGTTTTGCTAAGTTTAAAGCTTTGCTATCTTCTTCTGTACCGATAGTGACACCGAGTGCTGTAAAGATATTTCGAATCTCTTCGTTCTCAAATACTTTGTGCTGCATCGCTTTCTCTACGTTCAAGATCTTACCACGTAATGGTAAAATAGCCTGAAAATTACGATCACGACCCTGCTTTGCCGTACCACCTGCCGAATCTCCCTCGACAAGGAATACTTCACATTTTTCAGGATCTTGCTCAGAGCAATCGGATAGTTTTCCTGGCAAACCTCCACCACTCATCACGGTTTTACGCTGTACCATTTCACGAGCTTTACGTGCTGCGTGTCTCGCTGTTGCCGCAAGGATTACTTTTTGTACGATGGTCTTAGCATCATTAGGGTTTTCTTCTAGATAGTTTTCTAGCATTTCAGAAACCGCTTGGCTTACCGCACTAGACACTTCTCTGTTCCCTAATTTTGTTTTGGTTTGCCCTTCAAACTGAGGCTCCTGTACTTTTACAGAAATAATAGCCGTTAACCCTTCCCTAAAGTCATCACCTGTAATATCAAACTTTAGCTTATCTAACATACCAGAAGCATCTGCATACTTCTTTAAGGTATGTGTCAACCCACGTCTGAAACCAGACAAGTGCGTCCCTCCTTCGTGTGTATTAATGTTATTTACATACGAGTGTAGGTTCTCACTATATGATGTGTTATACACCATCGCAACCTCTACAGGAATATCGTTCTTCTCTCCTTCCATAGAGATAACATCTGCGATCAACATCTCACGGTTTCCGTCTAGAAAGCGAATAAATTCTTTAAGCCCCTCTGTAGAGTGAAAAGTCTCACCTTTAAAATCACCATTCTCTTCTGTAAAGCGACGATCTTCTATGGTGATAGTGATACCCTTATTAAGATAAGAAAGCTCTCTTAATCTGCTCGCAAGCGTGTCATAGTTATATTCTATTGTTTGCTGAAATATCTGCTCATCGGGTCTAAAGGTTACTAACGTCCCTCGCTCCTCTGTCTCGCCCACTTGTTTTACTGGGTACATAGATTTTCCGCGCTCATATTCCTGCTCATAGACTTTTCCGTCACGATATACGGTAGCCTTTAGCAAAGATGAAAGTGCGTTCACAACAGAAACTCCTACCCCGTGCAATCCACCAGATACTTTATAACTGTCTTTATCGAACTTACCACCTGCACCAATTTTTGTCATTACTACCTGCAGGGCAGAAACACCTTCTTTTTTATGAATATCTACAGGAATACCACGACCATTATCCTTTACAGTCACACTGTTATCTTCATTAATCCAAACATTTACCAGATCACAATGCCCAGCAAGTGCTTCATCAATTGAGTTATCCACAACCTCATACACAAGATGGTGTAAACCTCGCACTCCTACATCCCCGATATACATCGATGGACGCATACGCACGTGTTCCATTCCCTCTAATGCCTGAATTTGATCTGCGCCGTAATTCCCTTTGTTTTTTTCTTCGCTCATAGTAAGTCCCGCTCGTGCGGATATCATTATAATAAATCAGCAAAAGACTGATTTTCTGTATTAATCGTTTGTCAATTTGTACTTCGGAAATGCGTTAAAATCACTAGAATTCAAATTCATTAAACTTACGTGAATCGCGCACATTTCAGAATCAAACAAATATAACCAAAAGCATTATTAAATAAGGAGGTTTGGCGCTTTGAGCAGCAGTAAGTTATTAACAAACTATTGTGAAAAAAAAGATGAATTATTTTCTATATTTGGATGAAACTAAGTCCCAACGAAAGCTTTAGAACTTTTTTAAGACAAAAAGAATATAAATAATCAATAACCTCTAATATCTCACACATGAAAAAATCAATTTTTAGTGCCCTAGTTCTAACACTAGTAACATTTATTTCTACAAATGTAGCGGCTCAAGAATTCAGCCCTCTAGACAAAAGCCCAATGGATCAAGCAACCTACCCATCTGACTATAAGGATGCTAACAAAATGGTGAAAGTAACTTACGGTAGACCACAACTTAAAGATCGCCCAATATCAAAACTAGCGCCTAATGGCGAAGTATGGAGAACTGGAGCTAACGAAGCAGCAGAGATCACGTTGTATCAAGATATGATGCTAGGTAAGCAGCTGGTTAAAAAAGGAACCTACACGATGTACACAATACCAGGAGAGACAAGCTGGATAACAATTTTGAGCACTGATCTTAATGTTTGGGGATCTTATTATTACAATAAGAAAAACGATGTCGTACGCATCAGCTCTGAAAAGATGAAGGATGAAGAAAAGCTAGAAGCTTTTTCAATTGCTTTTACAAAAGAAAAGAACGATATAGTAATGTATATGGGATGGGGAAATTTAAGAACTAAAACAATAATGACCCCTACTAAACAAAGCGCAACGGTTTTGATGAAGCAATAATCGCCGCAGCCTAAAGTATAAAAAAAAGCCACTCATTGAGTGGCTTTTTTTTATGGTATATTAAGATATTTATGTGTCTGCAGAGACACTACCCACTTAGGGTTTTCCATTACATACGCTACTATTTCTGGAATCATCTTATCACGCTTACTCCATTCTGGCTGCAAGAATAACTTGCAGTTGTCATTTACTTTAGCAGCTTGCTCTTCAGCAAAACGAAAATCATCTTTATTATAGACAATAACCTTTAACTCGTGCGCCGCGTCATAAACCTCAGGAGTAGGTAACTTCATTTTTTTTGGAGAAAGACAAATCCAATCCCAGGTACCACTTAATGTGTAGGCTCCAGAAGTTTCAATATGTGTATTTACTCCTTTAGATTTTAACAACTCCGTAAGCGGGTTCATATCCCACATTAAAGGTTCGCCCCCTGTGATTACAATCGTTTTAGAATACTTAGCAGCATTCTCTGCAATCGCCTCGATCGAAGTAGGCGGGTGAATATCCGGATTCCAACTCTCCTTTACATCGCACCAATGGCATCCTACATCGCACCCTCCTATTCTAATAAAATAAGCCGCGGTTCCTTTAAAATAACCTTCACCCTGAATCGTATAGAATTCTTCCATTAATGGAAGCACCACTCCTTTATCCACTTGTTCTTTTAACTCCTTTTGCATAGGTGGCAAAGATACCATGTTTGAATCCCTCACCAAACTTTATCTGCGGCTTACAGCCTTGAAAAGTTTGACCCTCCCAAAGGGAGGTTTAGGCTTAAAATTAAAATATCGCTAGCAGCTACAACGCCCTCCTAGTTTAGGGCTTGATAATACCTAATTCGATTGCACATAGGCTCCCAAAACTACATCCCGCAATAAATGCGGAGCACACCATTCCCTTGATAAAGTGTAAGGAGCTTTGTTTGTGATTTTATCCGCAAAAATTTTTCTTATTTTTACAGCTATGGATTCCTTATACATTTACTTAGCAATTGCAGGCGTGTTGCTCATTGTTTTTATCTTAAACTTGAAGAAGAATAAATCTGTCCAGAAAGACAGAAAAACACGCAATTTCAAGAAGGCCTACTACGACAGAAAGAAGGATGAAAAATCAAAAAAATCGTAAGTTGTGCGTTGTGAGTTGTGAGCCAAAAAAAAAGCTCCTCAACTTATTATTGAATTAAAAAATATATCAACCATTTTATGAATTAGAGTTTTCAATTCATAATTCTGAAATATAAAACATGAAAGTATACACAAAAACAGGAGACAAGGGAACAACCGCATTATTTGGCGGGACTCGCGTACCTAAGCATCACATGCGTATTGAAAGCTACGGAACCGTAGATGAACTAAATTCATACATCGGTCTTTTGCGAGATCAAGATATGGATCCTCGAAGTAAAGAAACTTTGGTGCATATTCAAAACAAACTCTTTACGGTGGGCGCTATTTTAGCAACACCTCCAGAAAAAGAGTTGCTTAAAAACGGAAAAGAGCGCCTTAATATTTCTAAAATCAGTGAAGAAGAAATTGAATTGCTGGAGAAAGAAATGGATGTGATGAACGAGCGCCTCCCACCTATGACTCATTTTGTATTACCTGGCGGACATCCTACCGTGTCACATTGTCACGTAGCGCGCTGTGTGTGTCGCAGAGCAGAACGTTTAGCAACGCACCTACACGAAGTAGAACCTACAGATGAGCGGGTTATTAAATACCTAAACCGACTATCTGACTACCTATTTGTGTTGGCACGGAAGTTGTCTTTAGACCTAAAAGCTGACGAAGTTAAATGGATTCCGGAGAAGTTTTAAAAAATTAAAATTTCAACAGTAATTATTTGATAATCAAATACTTAAAAACGTTCTTATAAATATCGCATAAATAATTGCCAATTTACTTGGCTTGTTCAGCTAAAAAATTATTTTTGCACAAAATTAAACAGCATTTTATGTACTGGACATTAGAATTAGCATCTTACTTAAGTGATGCGCCGTGGCCGGCAACAAAAGACGAATTAATCGATTACGCGATTAGAACTGGAGCTCCTCTTGAGGTTGTAGAAAATCTACAATCTATAGAAGACGAAGGTGATTCTTACGACTCAATTGATGAAATCTGGCCCGACTACCCTACAGATGAAGACTATTTGTGGAATGAAGATGAATATTAATCAGGGAAAATTTAATTAAATTATTCCGAATTATATAAAAGACAAACGCCGCTGATTTACAGCGGCTTTTTTTTTCAAAATACTGAACTAATAAACGGCAAACCTTTTGGGATAGCGGTTTTTTTTCAGTTTTTTTGTATTCCTTATTATGGCGAGGACAAACGCCCTTAAACACAACAACATCGCTCCACATAGGAGCTACCTATAAAACCAAAAAAATGGCATTTTTAGACAACCTTTTAAAAGTATTTGTTGGAGATAAATCCAAACAAGACATTAGTGAAATACAACCATACGTAGACAAGGTAAAAAGCTTTGAAGACGCCATGACTAAGTTATCTCTTGATGAGCTTAGAGCGAAGTCAGAATATTTCAGAAAAACAATTAAAGACGATCAAGCAGCACTTCAGTCTAAAATAGACAAATTAAAAGTGGATGCGGGTGCTGAAGAGGATATCGACAAAAAAGAAGATATCTACAATGAAATAGATGCGGTTAAAAAAGAAGTATACGAGGTAGAAAAAATCACTTTAGACACGATTCTTCCAGAAGCTTTTGCTGTAATCAAAGAAACAGCGAGACGTTTTAAAGAAAACAAAACCTTAACGGTTACTGCATCTGCATTTGACCGTGAGTTAAGTGGAGAGAAAGCGTATGTTACCTTAGATGGTGATCAAGCTATTTATCAAAACTCTTGGGATGCTGCAGGAAAAGAGATCACTTGGGATATGATACATTATGATGTGCAACTCGTAGGTGGTGTTGCATTGCATCAAGGTAAAGTAGCAGAGATGCATACCGGAGAAGGTAAAACACTAGTAGCAACCTTGCCTGTTTACCTTAATGCGCTTGCTGGACATGGTGTACACCTAGTAACTGTTAATGATTACCTAGCAAAACGTGATAGCGCCTGGATGGCTCCTATTTTTCAGTTTCACGGGATGAGCATCGATTGTATAGATTATCACAGACCTAACAGCGATGAACGTAGGGCTGCCTATAACGCAGATATTACATACGGTACGAATAACGAATTTGGTTTTGACTACCTACGTGATAATATGGCGCACGCTACTGGAGATCTTGTTCAACGCCCACACCACTATGCGATTGTTGATGAGGTAGATAGTGTGTTAATTGATGATGCGAGAACACCGCTTATCATTTCTGGTCAAGTAACTGATGGTGATCGTCACGAGTTTAATGAACTGAAACCAAAAATTCAAGACATTGTAGATGTACAACGTAAGTATCTTACGGGCGTATTATCTGATGCTAAAAAACTAATCAAAGAGGGCGACGCTAAAGAAGGTGGTTTCCAACTATTAAGAGTATACAGAGGTTTACCTAAGAATAAAGCTCTTATTAAATTTCTTTCTGAAGATGGAGTTCGCCAGATATTGCAAAAAACGGAGAACACCTATATGGCAGACAACAACCGTGAGATGCCTAAGATTGATGCAGAGCTTTACTTTGTAATTGAAGAAAAAAATAACCAGATAGAACTTACCGATAAAGGGGTAGATTTCATCTCTGGTGAAGACAATCCAGACTTTTTTGTGATGCCTGAGATTGGGATGGAGATTTCTAAAATTGAAAACAAAGGTTTAGAAAAAGAAGAGGAAGCTAAAGAGAAAGAAGTATTGTTCCGCGACTACGGAATAAAAAGTGAGCGCATTCATGCACTGAACCAATTACTAAAAGCCTACACTTTATTTGAAAAAGACACGCAGTATGTCGTGATGGAGAATAAAGTAATGATTGTAGATGAGCAAACGGGGCGTATTATGGATGGACGTCGTTATAGTGACGGACTTCACCAAGCGATTGAAGCTAAGGAGAGCGTAAAGATTGAAGCGCTTACGCAAACTTACGCTACGGTAACATTACAGAACTACTTTAGAATGTACAAAAAACTGTCTGGTATGACAGGTACCGCAGTTACTGAAGCAGGGGAGCTTTGGGAAATCTACAAACTTGATGTAGTAGAGATTCCTACAAACAGACCTATTGCTCGTGAGGACAGAGAAGACAAAATCTACAAGACCAAACGCGAAAAATACAACGCGGTTATTGACGAAGTTACAGAACTTTCTAATCAAGGAAGACCTGTTTTAATTGGTACAACTTCCGTAGAGATTTCTGAGTTGTTAAGTAGAATGTTGGGTATTCGAGGGATTAAGCACAATACGCTGAATGCTAAGATGCACAAGAAAGAAGCAGATATTGTTGCCGAAGCTGGTGATGCCGGAGTAGTAACTATCGCAACAAACATGGCCGGTCGTGGTACCGATATTAAATTAAGTGATGCTGTAAAAAAAGCTGGTGGTCTTGCCATCGTAGGTACAGAGCGTCACGATTCTAGACGTGTAGACAGACAGTTAAGAGGTCGTTCTGGTCGTCAAGGAGATCCGGGAAGTTCACAATTTTATGTGTCTCTTGAAGACAACTTAATGAGACTTTTTGGTAGTGAGCGAATCGCTAAGATGATGGATAGAATGGGATTGAAAGAAGGTGAAGTGATTCAGCATTCTATGATTTCTAAATCTATTGAGCGTGCACAGAAGAAAGTAGAAGAGAATAACTTTGGGGTTCGTAAGCGTCTTTTAGAGTATGATGATGTAATGAATGCACAACGTGAAGTAGTTTACAAGCGTCGTTACAATGCACTCTTTGGCGAAAGACTGCGCGTTGATATCGCAAATATGGTATATGATACTGCGGAAATAATCACAGAAGCAAACAAAGGTGCACAAGATTACAAAAACTTTGAGTTTGAATTAATTCGTTATTTCTCAACAAGCTCTCCAGTAACGGAAGCTGAATTTGAAAAATTACCGACTCAAGAAATTACTGGCAAAGTGTACAAAGCTGCTTTTGCTCATTATAAAGAGAAAATGGAGCGTAATGCTGAAATGGCATTTCCAGTTATCAAAAATGTGTATGAAACACAAGCTGATAAATACAAACGTATTTTGGTGCCTTTTACAGATGGAGCTAAAACGCTTAATGTCGCTACAGATCTTGAGAAAGCATACCAAACAAAAGGGAAGCAATTAATAACAGACTTTGAAAAGAACATCACACTAGCTATTATTGATGACTCTTGGAAAACGCACCTTCGTAAGATGGATGAGTTAAAGCAATCTGTGCAACTAGCGGTTCACGAACAAAAAGATCCTTTGTTGATCTATAAGTTTGAAGCTTTTGAGTTGTTTAAAAAGATGATTGAAAAAGTAAATAAGGAAGTGTTATCATTCTTATTTAAAGGAGAGCTACCTAAAGAGAATCAACAACAGATAAAAGAAGCTCGTGAGGAAAGACGTGAACAAACCCAGGAGCAAAAAGCAGAAATTCAGAATCTAGACGAGCGCTCTGCGCAATCTAGAAGTGCAGGAGAAACACAACCTCAGCGTCAAGTAACAGAAACTATCACTCGTGAAATGCCAAAAATAGGCCGTAACGACAAGGTGACGATCAAGCACATAATGAGTGGTGAATCTAAAGAAGTGAAGTATAAGCAAGCTATTCCTCTTATCGCAAAAGGAGAATGGGTACTGACTGAAGATTAAGCAGGAACCTTGATAAAAATTAAAAATCTCGAAGTCTTAAAAGATTTCGAGATTTTTTTTTGTGATTTTATTAATAGTACACCTAGGCAATGATTACAAGGCTTTTAGTATTTTTACTAGTATATCTTTATTTCAATTATGAAAAAACCTAGAATCATCAAGCATTTTAAAATTGAACTAAAGTGGGCTATTATCTTCACCATAATGTCACTGGTATGGGTGTTGCTTGAGAAAACCTTAGGGTGGCATACGGAAAAAGGTATTGCAGACCAGTGGTGGCTAACGCTATTTTTCTTTCCATTTGCTATCATAATGTACTGGCTTGCCATGCGAGAAACAAGAAGACGGATTTACAAAAAAGTAATATCCTGGACAGAGTGTTTTTTATCTGGTCTATTAATGGCTTTTTTCGTAGCACTTCTAACACCTTTAGCACAATATATAACACACGATTTTATTACTCCAGAATACTTTGAGACCGTAAAAAACTACTCGGTCACCAATGACTTCTTGAAAATTGAAGAGGCCAATGAATATTTTAACATTAATAACTATCGATGGAAAGCTGCTATCGGAGCCTTTTTAGGCGGAACAGTAGTTGCTGCCATAGGAGCTATATTCTTGCGCACTTCCCATAAACAAGCGTCTAAAGTTACCCAATAATTATAGCGTTTATTGTAAAATCAAATTACTATACGCGGCGCTTATTAAAATTTCGCGTTCTGTATCCCTAGATTTGTGATACCCATCAACTAGCACTCTATCGTACTGTTTGCGTTGGCTCAGCTCTATATTCTTATTATATCTAAGGGTAGATCGCTTTCCGCTAAAAGAAACAGTGTATGAAGACGAAGGCATAATAATCCCTGTATCTGTATTATCTAGTCTAAGATCAATCTTCTTAAAATTATCGCTCACCTTATCTATACGTAAAGCACCAAATGCTGATGCAATTTTTGCACTAGTCTCTAGAGTCCCAATGATCACTCCACTTGAATTAGATGTCAGACTAATTTCGCCTACCGTATTCAAAGTACATCTGTCTACAAATTTTACATACAGCTTACCATTTTTCCAATCGTTAATCACTACCGGAGCATAAGCTGC
>Ga0307492_10000557_pt1 | contig 15761 bp, 11 predicted proteins | sample SI3LmetaG_FD_202365 | JGI IMG/M metagenome (GOLD analysis project Ga0307492, IMG submission 202365) | Sea-ice brine microbial communities from Beaufort Sea near Barrow, Alaska, United States - SI3L | ecosystem: Environmental > Aquatic > Marine > Coastal | place: USA: Alaska | collected 2017-05-06 | reverse complement strand
AAATAGCACGGATCGCATAATAAAAATAAAAAGAAATAATAATAAGAAAGATAATAATAATAAAAACGATAATAATAATAAAATCGATTGATGGCTTGCTTGCTAAGGGGGAAAGGTAATTTCCCTTTTTTATTTCTGCCTTCCCACGCCCTTCTTCCCACGCCCTTCTTCCCACGCCCTTCTTCCCACATTCGGCTCAACACTTCTGACTTCAAGCCAACGTTCGCAATGGCAGAACGCGCACACTCAGGCGCTTATTTGCGTTCATATTCAAACTCATACCCAAAGACCGACTCGAAGACCTAGCACGAGCCCTATAAACAGCCCGCTCAACAAACTAATTGGTAGGTTTTAGAATACTTTCCTTCTACAACCTCTGCTAATATCGCCCGATAATTCTTTGTTGTGGATATCACTATCTCTAAGCCAGCTCACCAAAATGTCTGAAGCTCCCATAGACCTGTCGCCTGACTATATCAACGTCAATGCACTTAAGGTCGTCAATCGCCTAACCAGTAGTGGCTATCAAGCCTATCTGGTGGGCGGCTGCGTGCGCGACCTGCTGCTCGGCAGCCACCCAAAGGACTTTGACGTCGCCACCGATGCTCACCCCGATCAAGTCCACGAATTATTTCGCAATTCTCGACTGATCGGCCGACGCTTTAAAATTGTCCACGTGCGCTTTGGTCGCGAGATCATCGAAGTCGCCACCTTTAGGGCGCCGCACAGTGAACAGCAAACCGAACAGAACTTCTCAGACGAAGGCATGATTTTGTCTGACAATATCTACGGCACTTTCAGTGAAGACTCGGCACGCCGGGACTTCACGATGAACGCGCTCTACTATGACCCTGAACACGACACGATACATGACGAGGTTAAGGGCCTCGAGGACCTTGGTAAGCGCCAGATCAGGCTCATTGGTGATCCCGACAGCCGATATCGAGAAGACCCCGTGCGCATGCTCCGGGCGGTCAGATTCAAAGCCAAACTGAACTTCGACATTGAACCGACAACCGCAGAACCCTTGCGCCGTCTCGGCCTCTTGCTCCGCGATATACCACCAGCGCGTTTGTTTGAAGAAGTTTTAAAACTCTTCATGACGGGTCACGGTGAGCGCTCATTCGCTGTGCTCCGTGAATACGATCTGTTTGGCTGGCTATTCCCCGACACGAACCGACTACTTGAAACAGGTCATGGTGCCGAACTGATTCGGCTGGCGTTGGCTAGCACAGATCGTCGCATCGCTCTTGATATGCCAGTCACACCGGCGTTCATTTTTGCGGCCCTACTTTGGCAACCCTATCTTGAGCAGCGCCAGCGGCGCGAAGAGGCCGGCGAGAGTAGCTATGTAGCGGGCTTTGAAGGTGCTAATGAGGCTGTCGCACGACAACTCATCGTAACGTCTATTCCAAAGCGTTTCTCGGGTCCTATGCGCGATATTTGGAGCCTCCAGTACCGTCTGCCTACGCGTTCAGGTAAAAAGCCAGAGACGCTATTACTTCACAAGCGTTTTCGCGCCGCCTACGACTTCCTGTTGCTGCGAGAAGAGTCGGGCGAGAACCTCAATAACCTAGGGGAGTGGTGGACACGCTTTCAGGAAACCGCGGAAGACCAGCGCGGAGAGATGCTCACCGCACACAGCCCTGGCAATAGTGATTCTGATAACAGTGACGCGGAAGACTACGGGTCTGAAACAAAGAGTGATGCACCGGCAAAACGTCCTCGCAGACGCCGCAGAAAGCCAACCAGTCAATCTTAAGCTCCTGTTAATTGCAGCGCTTGGCGACCTTTGACTCATCACCGATTACCCCTCACGGGTCAAACAAAGGGAGACAGGCTTGCTATTAAATACAGCCAAACCAGACTTCCCGCGCTACATCGCTATCAAGGCCCCATCGGGGTTGGTAAAACGAGCTTTACCAAACGCCTCGCCGCCAGCGTCAACTATGAAACAGTGCTAGAACAACCAGAAGCTAACCCGTTTCTCGAGCACTTCTATCTCAAGCGTCGCCAGGCAGCCTTGCCCACCCAGTTATTTTTCTTATTTGAGCGTAACCGAAAAATTCAGGCAATGCGCCAGAGCGATATGTTCGAACCCGTGCACATTGCCGATTCCCTGCTGGAAAAGGACCGACTGTTTGCCGAGATTAACCTTGATCACGACGAAATGGCACTTTACGACAACGTCTACCGTCATCTCGCGATTGACGCTCCGACGCCCGACCTAGTAATTTATCTGCAGGCCCCTGTCTCCGTATTGATGGAGCGCATTGCGTTACGCGGCATCGCCACAGAGCAGTTGATAGAGAAAGCCTATCTCGCCCAATTAGTCGACGCCTACACACGCTTCTTCCACGACTACAACAGCGCCCCTTTACTCATCGTCAACGCAGCCGAAATCGACTTGGTCAACAATGATGCCGACTACGATGCCCTACTGGCCTGTCTGGGTACCGTCAAGCGCGCAAGACACTATTACAATCCTTCACCCTCAATGATATGAGCTCGTTATGACTTACACCCTTCCAGATTGCTGGCCGGCGTTGCAAACGCACGCCGAGAGAATGTCAACAACCAACATCCTGGACCTGTTCGCCAAGGACCCAAGCCGCGCTCAACGCATGAGTCTGACAGCGGCTGGTTTAACCCTAGATTATTCAAAGAACCTGATCGACGACGAGACCCTTGGTCTCTGTCAGCAACTCCTGACCGAGTCAAATTTAGCCGCTCAGATCGAGGCCATGTTTACCGGGGCACAGATCAATCGTACAGAACAGCGGGCGGCTCTACACACGCTGTTACGAGCCGCACCGGATCACGTATCGCCAGCCCTGACATCTGAGCACGAAGCCGTGCAGGCTTCCTTGGCGGCGGTTCAGCGCATCAGTCGTGATATAAACAGCGGTGCCTGGCGCGGCTTTGCCGGAGACCCTATCACTCACTTACTGCATATCGGTATTGGCGGTTCTTATCTGGGCCCCCGGGTCATTGATGAAGCACTCGCGCCGTACCATGACGGCAAAATTCGCTGCGACTACGTCGCCAATGTCGACGGCCAGCATATCGACCAGGTGCTCAGGCGCCTCAACCCGGCAACGACGCTGGTGATTATCGTGTCGAAATCATTCGCTACAGTCGAGACCCGGGTCAACGCTGAGGCCGCTGAGGCTTGGCTGCGGGCGGCCATGCCCGCCGATCAATTGCACCGACACGCCGTCGCCATCACCAGTAACGTCTATGCGGCGCGCAAATTCGGTATATCTGACGAGAATATATTGCCTATGTGGGATTGGGTTGGTGGTCGTTACAGCCTCTGGTCAGCCGTGAGTCTGCCCATCGCCATCAAATTCGGTTATACGCATTTTGAGGCGCTGCTGAAGGGCGCTCGCGACATGGACGAACATTTTCGCACGGCGAGTTGGCCGAACAATATGCCTATGCTGCTCGCCGCGATCGGCGTGTTGTACCACAACTTTATGGATGCTGCATCCCACGCCATATTGCCTTACGATCATGCGCTACGACTATTACCAGCCCACTTGCAGCAACTGGATATGGAGTCTAACGGCAAGTCCACGTCATCAACCGGTGACACTGTGACCATCCAGACGGGCCCCATCATCTGGGGTGGCGAGGGCACCAACGGCCAGCACGCATTTCATCAGTTGCTGCATCAGGGCACACGATTCACCAGTATCGATTTTATCCTGCCTCTCAACCCCCACCATAACCGGCGGACCCATCACGACTGGCTGGTAGCCAATTGCCTGAGCCAGAGCCAGGCCTTAATGCAGGGCCGCCCGCTGCAGGATATCGCTGACACCGATGACACACTCAAACAACACAAGGTGATGCCAGGTAATCGGCCTTCTAATACATTGTTGATGGACCAGGTGACACCAGAATCTCTTGGCGCTATCATCGCCCTGTATGAACACAAGGTGTTCTGCCAGGCGCAGATCTGGCAGATTAATCCGTTTGATCAGTGGGGCGTCGAACTCGGTAAGCAACTCAGCGAATCAATTTTTGCCGCCATCGACACCGGCGCAGCAGCGGCCTTGGATCCCTCCACGCAACACCTGCTGGGTCTCTATCAATCCCAACGCCAGCAAGGTGACTGAGACACTCATCAAAAGACACCGACCCACGACGCTTATCCAAAGATACTGATCCGAATATTCTTTGTAGAACAACTATTTAGCAAAAGGAGCACCTAATGTCCGAACACAAAATTTATCAAGTGCCTGCCAACGTCGCTGAACACGCCATCATCAGCAAGCAAGACTATGCGCGCATGTATCAGGCATCCATCACACAGCCTGATGAATTCTGGTCGACTCAAGCGACCCAGTTTCTGACGTGGAGTAAGCCGTGGCATACTGTCACCGAGTCTGATCTTCCACAGGGTAATGCTGCTTGGTTTATCGGCGGCCAACTCAATGCTTGCTACAACTGCCTCGACCGTCATCTACCAGGCCGGGCTGAGCAAACCGCAATAATCTGGGAAGGTGATGACCCTGCCGACACGGCGCATATCACCTACGCACAAGCTCATGACAAAGTCTGTCGACTGGCGAGCGTTCTCAAAGCCCGCGGTGTTCACAAGGGCGACCGCGTGTGTATCTACATGCCGATGATCCCTGAGGCCACCTATGCCATGCTCGCTTGCGCCCGCATCGGCGCTATCCACTCCGTAGTGTTTGGCGGCTTCTCACCTCAGGCTCTGCAAGACCGTATTCTTGATGCTGATTGCCGCACCGTGATCACGGCCGACGAGGGCCTGCGGGCCGGCAAGACGATTCCACTGAAAGCCAATACCGATCAGGCACTGATGGGCTGCCCTGAGGTCACCACGGTTATTGTGGTGCAGCGCACGGGGGCTGACGTACCCTGGGATAAGAGCCGTGACATCCAATACGAGGTATCGATTAATGCAGCGAACCCTAGCTGTGAAGCTGAACCCATGGATAGTGAAGACCCACTTTTTGTTCTTTACACGTCGGGCTCAACGGGCAAACCGAAAGGGGTTTTGCATACAACCGGTGGCTATATGTTGCAGGCTGCCATGACTCACAAATATGTCTTTGACTATCATGACGGCGACATTTACTGGTGCACGGCGGATGTAGGCTGGGTCACGGGACACACCTACATCGTCTACGGCCCGCTAGCAAATGGCGCCACCACCTTGATGTTCGAGGGCGTACCCACCTATCCTGACGCCTCGCGCTGCTGGCAGGTTGTGGACAAACATCAGGTCAATATTTTCTATACGGCGCCCACAGCCCTAAGGGCCCTGATGGGTCAGGGCGACGAGTACGTGTTGAGCACATCTAGATCATCGCTGCGTTTGCTAGGCAGCGTCGGCGAACCAATCAATCCCGAGGCCTGGGAATGGTATTACAACATTGTCGGTGGTGAGCGTTGTCCGATCGTCGACACCTGGTGGCAGACTGAAACTGGCGGCATCATGATTACGCCGCTGCCTGGCGCCACGGACCTCAAGCCAGGCTCAGCTACCCTGCCCTTCTTCGGTGTTGATCTAGCTCTTGTTGATAAAGATGGCAAATTAGTTGAAGGAGCAGGCGCGGGTAACCTGGCGATTACACGCAGTTGGCCGGGTCAGATCAGAACCGTCTACGGCGATCATGAACGCTGCATTAACACCTACTACTCGGCCTATCCGGGCTACTATTTTACGGGCGATGGCGCGCGCCGAGATGCCGACGGCTATTACTGGATCACCGGCAGGGTCGACGACGTACTCAATGTTTCTGGTCACAGAATGGGCACGGCCGAGGTTGAAAGTGCTCTGGTGCTTCACGCTGCCGTGGCGGAGGCTGCGGTGGTTGGCTTTCCCCACGCGATCAAAGGACAAGGTATTTATGCCTATGTCACGTTGATGCACGATATTGAGGGTACTGACGCGTTAAGGCAGGCGCTGATGGATCAAGTCAAAACAGAGATCGGCGCGATCGCCCGACCTGATGTGATTCAGTGGGCACCCGGTTTACCGAAGACCCGCTCGGGCAAGATCATGCGCCGCATACTACGCAAGATCGCCGAAAACGAATTCGAGAACCTAGGCGATATCAGCACACTGGCGGACCCGAGCGTGGTCGAGCAGCTAATCACTGACAGACCCCCACTAAAGAACCCCTGAACTTTCGACCAAAAGTACGCCAAAAAAAAGCCGGTCAGTGACCGGCTTTTTTATTCTGCGTCTTTCGGCTACCGCGTTACTCTGCAGCAGCGTCTGCTGCAGGAACACTATCGGCACCTTCTTTAGCAGGCATCTCTTTCATCGACAGCTTGATGCGACCACGATCAACATCCAACACGATGACTTCAATTTCCTGACCTTCAGAGAGATGGTCAGTGACCTTCTCAACCCTTTCGTTAGAAATTTGTGAGATGTGCAGCAATCCATCTTTACCAGGCAGGATCGTGACAAAGGCGCCGAAGTCAGCTATTTTGGCTACCTTACCTTTGTAAATCTTGCCAACCTCTGCCTCAGCAGTAATCGCCAAAATCTGTGCAACAGCTGCATCACGTGACTCAGCGCCCTCACCAAAGATGGTGATAGTGCCATCATCATCGATATCAACAGAAGCTCCCGTGGTTTCAGTAATGCTACGAATTGTTGCACCACCTTTACCGATGACGTCACGAATCTTGTCTGACTCGACCTTCATGGTCACCATCGCCGGAGCATTGTCTGATACTGCTACACGAGACCGGCCAATGACCTTGTTCATCTCGACGAGAATATACAAACGCGCTTCTTTTGCCTGGCTCAGTGCCACTTCCATGATCTCTTCGGTAATACCCTGGATCTTGATATCCATTTGCAACGCAGTGACGCCCGTCTCGGTACCTGCAACTTTAAAGTCCATGTCACCCAGGTGATCTTCGTCGCCCAAGATGTCTGTCAAGATCGCGAAACCGCCTTCGTCCTTAACAAGACCCATCGCAACACCAGCAACCGGTGCTTTCAAAGGCACGCCAGCATCCATCAACGCGAGGCTAGCGCCACAAACGCTGGCCATAGAAGACGAACCATTAGACTCAGTGATCTCTGAGACTACGCGCGTGGTGTAAGGCCAATCTGCCGCTGTTGGCAATACTGCTGCCAGGCCACGGCGTGCCAGACGACCATGACCAATTTCACGACGCTTTGGACCACCAGAAAAACCGGTTTCGCCAACACTGTAGTGTGGGAAGTTATAGTGCAGCAGGAAGTTATCCCGGAAACTGCCTTGCAATGCATCGATGATCGCCGCGTCGCGCATAGAACCAAGAGTAGTTGAGACGATAGCCTGTGTCTCTCCACGGGTAAACAACGCTGAACCATGTGCCTTAGGCAGAATGCCTACTTCAACACTGATACCACGTACGGTCTTGGTGTCACGGCCATCAATACGCGGCTCACCGGCGATGATACGCTGACGTACAATCCTCTTTTCTAACTTAGCGAATACACCAGCAACGGCACCGGCATCAACACCCGTGTCAGCATCAACCAAATCGGCTGCCGCTTGCTTGCGCATGGCGCTGATTTTGTCCTGACGCTCCATCTTGTCAACCGTCTGGTACGCTTCACCAACACCGGCTGCAAACTTGTCGCTAACGGCCGTTGTCAATGCTTCATTAACAGGTGCTGGCTGCCAATTCCAAGCAGGCTTACCTGCTTGCGCTTGTAACTCACTAATAGCAGCAATCACAACCTGCATTTCCTGGTGAGCAAATAATACGCCACCCAGCATCTGGTCTTCGGTTAATTCTTTGGCTTCTGATTCAACCATCAATACGGCGTCTTTTGTACCAGCAACAACCATGTCCAAGTCAGAGCCTTTAAGGGCTTCATAACCAGGGTTGAGCATGTAGCCTGATTCGTTAAAACCAACGCGTGCCGCACCGATAGGACCACTGAATGGCATGCCTGACAGAGCCAACGCCGCAGACGTGCCAATCATCGCAATGATATCTGGATCGACATCTTTAGCCGCTGAGATCACCTGACAAGTGACCTGGACTTCATTCATAAAGCCCTTCGGGAACAGAGGCCGAATCGGGCGGTCAATCAACCGTGATGTCAGCGTTTCTTTCTCTGAAGGGCGACCTTCACGCTTGAAGAAACCACCCGGAATTTTACCGGCGGCATAAGTCTTTTCTTCGTAGTTGACGGTTAGAGGGAAAAAATCTTGATTGGGCTTGGCCTGAGGACGACCAACGACCGCGACGAGCACTGTAGTCTCGGCCATAGTGACAACAACCGCTGCTGTCGCCTGTCGAGCGATTTTGCCCGTTTCAATAACGACATCATGGCCGCCATATTTAAATTGCTTTCTAATAGGATTCACACGCTTCTCCAACATTCTTATTGGCTGACGTAACGGACCCGAGCATGGTTTATCAATGCGCGTTGCACCAATCACCTGCCCGAGTTAGTCACTAGACAGCGGGGACAGGTCGTTACTTACGTATACCGAGGCGATTAATCAGTAGAGCATATCGATCTGTGCTCTTGCTTTTCAGGTAATTCAGCAGCTTGCGACGCTGAGCCACCATACGCAACAAACCAACGCGTGAGTGGTGGTCATGTATGTGTTCCTTGAAGTGAGATTGCAGCTTTTCGATATTAGCCGTAAGCAAGGCTACCTGCACCTCGGGGGATCCTGAATCGTTCTCACCCTGGCCGAAGTCTTTGACAATCTCTGCTTTGTGTTCTGCTGTTAACGCCATGTTACTTTCTCCAATATGCACTTATGATCGATACGGTTATCCACGCATATTTGCAGATAATCGCTGGTTTATTTACGCTGACGCCACGAGCCTCCGGGGCGTCACTCTTCCATCCTCCAGAATTTCGCCGACACCCAAGAATTCGATATCCTGTACGGTCGTCGCTTCTGAAAAAATTCTCACCCAACCTGCAGTGGGTGCATGTGCTATTTGTACTGCCTGACCTTGCTTGAAATACCCCGAGGTCACCTCCGGCAGTTCAACCGCTGGCCAATCACTCACGGCCGCGCCAACGGGCAACAGCGTGTCATCAAGTGCTGCCAGTCCCGCATCGCTTTTAATCGCTTCTAGCTGCGCCAGTGTCACAGACCGCGTAAGCTCGAAAGGACCTGCTGCCAAACGCCGCAAGCCAATCACATGAGCGCCGCAGCCTAACACTTTACCCAGGTCTTCCGCTATAGTCCTGATATACGTGCCCTTGCTACAGGTCACACGAAGCTGCACCTCATCGGCGCTGAAGTCCTCCAGCAGCAGCTCAAAAATCGTCACCTGGCGCGACTTTCGCTCAATCTCAATACCCTGCCGTGCCAACTTGTATAAGGGTTGGCCATTAACCTTTAGCGCGCTGAACATAGGAGGGATCTGCTCAATCACCCCTCGAAACTGCGCCAGCGCTGTCTCAAGCTTCTCGGCATCAAGGGTCGGCACTGGAATTTCACCTGTCACTTGGCCGTCGGCATCACCACTATCGGTGGTCATGCCCAACTTTATACGGGTGCGATATTGTTTATTCGCGTCTAGCAAGTACTGGGAAAATTTCGTGGCCTCACCAAAGCACAGGGGCAATACACCTGTGGCCAAGGGATCTAGACTACCGGTATGTCCTGCCTTGTTCGCATCGAAAAGGCGTTTCGCCACCTGCAATGCAGCATTGGATGTCATGCCGGCAGGTTTATCCAGCAGCAACACACCATCTATCTTACGACCACGTTGACGACGACCGCCTCTAGCCATTGTCGGGACCTGCATCTAGCGCCTCATCCTGAGGCAGATCAGCATCACGGACTCTCGCCGCTTGAATCGCCTTATCCATGCGCGCACCATTTTCTATCGTGACATCGAAGTGAAAGCGTAAGCGGGGCGTAATACGAGTGGACAAAGACTTCGCCAGCTGTGAGCGCAGAAAACCGCCCGCACTGTTCAAGACGTCCTCGCTCTCGGCCCGGTTCGTCGGCGACATATCCGTGCTGATCAGAGTGAAGTACACGTCAGCGTACGCCAAGTCACGACTGACTTTGACCTCACTGATGGTGACCATGCCAATCCGCGGGTCCTTGATCTCTTGTTGAATCAGGGTCGCCAGCTCACGCTGGATATGGTCTGCGACTCGGCGCCCACGACTAAATTCTTTAGGCACGTTTGATGCCTCCTTCTAGTCTACTCACAGTTATCCCATTGCTCATTTCTGTACTACAGTACCCGTGCGACTTCGCGAGTGTCGAATACTTCGACCTGGTCACCGACTTGGACGTCATTGTAGTTACGTACCCCGATACCACACTCCGTACCACGCTTGACCTGCGCCACTTCTTCTTTGTAGTGTCGCAGTGACTCGAGCTCACCTTCGTAAATCACGACGCTGTCACGCAATACCCGGATACTCTTGGCCCGGAAGACAGTTCCTTCGATGACCATGCAGCCAGCAATGCGGCCGAATTTCTTCGAATCGAAAACATCCTTAACCTCGGCGATACCGACAATGTCTTCGCGAACTTCAGGTGACAACATGCCAGACAAAGCAGCCTTCACATCATCAACCAAATCGTAGATGACTTTGTAATAACGCAGATCCAGGCCTTCAGCGTCGACGAGACGTCGAGCCGAGTTATCCGCACGAACGTTAAAGCCAAATATGACGGCACCAGACGTCATCGCATAATTGACATCGGACTCGGTGATGCCACCAACGCCGGAATAGACAACGTTGACCTTGACCTCATCATTACCCAGATCGTTCAGTGCAGTCACGATCGCCTCAAGGGAGCCGCGAACATCCGCCTTCACGACGACATTGAGATAGTTAACCGCATTCGCCTCAAAGCTTGCCAGGAGATTATCGAGTGTCGTTGCAGGTGTGGCCAAGCGCTCTTCTTTAGCGCGGCTCAAACGGAACTCCGCAACTTCTCTTGCCGTACGCTCGTCATTCGCAACCTGGAACGTATCGCCCGCTGCCGGCGTGCCATTAAGACCCAGCACCGCGACCGGTGTAGCGGGACCCGCAGTCTTCGCCGACTTACCGTTCTCGTCAATCAGCGCACGTACCCGGCCAAAGTGTTCACCGGCAACAATAATGTCACCCTGATTGAGCGTACCGTTTTGGACCAGCAGCGTAGCCACAGGGCCTCGGCCCTTATCCAATTCAGACTCAATAATAATGCCGCGTGCTGGGCCTTCAAAGACGGCCTTCAATTCCAGCAATTCAGCTTGTAGTAGAACAGCCTCAAGTAGGCTTTCAACACCTGTACCTGCCAGTGCCGAGACTTCGATAAACTGTGTGTCACCACCCCAGTCATCAGGGATAACACCCTTCGCCACAAGCTCATTCTTCACACGATCGGGCTCAGCACCTTCCTTATCCATCTTGTTGATCGCTACAACGATCGGCGCATTCGCCGCCTTGGCGTGCTTGATCGCTTCTTCCGTTTGCGGCATCACACCATCGTCAGCAGCGACGACAAGAATCACTATGTCTGTGGCATTCGCGCCACGAGCGCGCATGGCGCTAAACGCGGCATGTCCTGGCGTATCAATGAAACAGATTTCGCCCTGATCGGTGGTCACACGATAAGCACCAATGTGCTGGGTAATACCGCCAGCCTCGCCTTTGGCAACGCGTGAATGACGAATGTAATCTAGTAATGACGTCTTGCCGTGATCCACATGCCCCATAACTGTGACAACGGGCGCGCGGGTTTTTTGCTCGCCCTCGAAGGCCATTTCTTGATCTAGGTCCTTCTCGATCTCGTTATCCGCGACGGTACGCACCGAGTGGCCCATTTCCTCAGCAACCATCATCGCCGTTTCCTGATCAATAGACTGATTGATGGTGGCCATAACACCCAGCCCCATCAGAGCCCTAATCACCTGGTTAGCTTTCACAGACATCTTCTGCGACAGTTGCGCTACCGTAATCGTTTCGCCTATTTCCACTTCGCGTTTTATCTCTTCTGTCGGCGCCTTAAACTGGTGCCGGGGTCCCGCGGGCTTGGATTTTGTCCGCTTGCTTCTTGCTGCGGACAGACCCAGTGTTGCTGTTTCTTTCAGCTCATCTGTGCCACCGGCAACAATCAACTCGTCAACTTCATCTTCCTGAATTGCCTCGACGCGGCGCTTACGACTGCCCTGGCGCGAACGCTTTTCTTTGGAATCTTTTACTTCAAGGTCACTACGGTCACGCTTGTCTTTACGAGCGCTGACTCGTTGCTCTTCAAGCTCTTTCTCTGTGGCAGGCCGACCCTCGGTCTTGGCTGCTTCACGCGCTGCGTCTTGCTGTTTCGCAGCTTCTTCACGTGCTTTGAGTTCAGCGGCTTCGGTCGCCAACGCCGTAGCTTCATCGCGCCTACGGTCAGCGTCTGCCGCGGCCTCAGCCTGTGCTGCACGGCGCATAGCCTTAGCTGCGGCGAGGGGATCTGGGACCTCAACGACTTCAGGTACTACCACAACCTCTGGCGCGGCACTGACATCGGTGGCGACATCGGTGGTGACATCGGCCACAACAGTATCTGCAGCGACGACGGTGCCTGTGGGCTCTGCGGCGGGCACAGCCTCATCAGCGTCAGCACGACGCACGTAGGTGCGCTTTTTGCGCACCTCGACATTCACTGTTCGACCTCGACCTGCAGAGCCGGATGTTTTCAGCGTGCTGATTGTCCGGCGCTTCAACGTTATCTTGGTGCTGGCCTCTTCAGGTTCACCGTGGGCCTTCTTGATATGTGCCAACAGCGTCTGCTTTTCTTCCTCACCGACAGAGTCGTCGGCGCTTTTCTGAGGCAGGCCCGCTTCTTGCATTTGCTGCAATAACCGATCAACCGGCGTGTCAACGGATTCCGCCAGTTGCGATACAGTTACATCTGCCATCTACAATATCCCCATAATAATTAAACCGGACAACATCACGGCTTACTGTGTCTCAAACCCGCTGTGTTAGCACGGATCTATTCACTAAATGTACTTACTCGGGTCGCCTACTGCTGGTAAACATAACCAGCGTAGAACGCGCCTCTATCCTTGCGCGAAACTACTTTCCCGCAAACTTATTCTTCCGCAAACTTATTCTTCCGCAAACCAAGGCGCGCGCGCTGTCATAATCAGCTCACCTGCACGAACTTCATCCATCTCTTCAATTTCCAACAGGTCATCCACCGCCTGTTCAGCAAGGTCTTCCATGGTCACGATGCCGGCTTTCGCCAATACAAATGCCAATCGCTTATCCATGCCTTCCATCTCCAACAAGTCTGCTGCTGGCTCGACGCTACCCAACTCTTCTTCATTCGCTAGCTCGATCACAGTCAGTGCGCTCTTGGCGCGACTGCGTAATTCTTCGACGATATCTTCATCAAAACCTTCGATAGCGATCATCTCTTCGATGGGCACATAAGCAATCTCTTCGAGAGTACTGAAGCCTTCCTCGACAAGAACGATGGCAACGTCCTCGTCAACATCAAGCTGCGCCATAAAAGTTTCCATCACCGTACCCGCTTCTTGATCGTGCTTCTCGGCGGCGTCCTCTTCAGTCATGATATTGAGCTCCCAGCCAACGAGATCACTGGCCAACTTAACATTTTGACCGCCACGGCCAATGGCCTGAGCCAAGTTGTCAGCGCTAACAGCAATATCCATGCTGCGGGTTTCTTCATCGACAACGATCGACACAACTTCCGCTGGTGACATAGCATTAATCGCTAATTGCGCGACGTTGTCATCCCACAAGACGATATCAATTCGCTCATTACCTAATTCGCCAGACACAGCCTGAACACGCGAGCCACGCATACCGACGCAGGCGCCAATGGGGTCAATACGGCCGTCGTTAGTCTTCACGGCGATCTTCGCCCGCGAGCCAGCATCCCGAGCGGCGCCAAGGATCTCGATCACACCGTCAGCTATCTCCGGCACTTCAATTTTGAACAACTCAATCAACATCACAGGTGATGTCCTTGACAGAGCCAACTGCGGGCCACGTGCCTCAGGACGTATTTCCTTGAGCAATGCACGCAGACGATCGCCGACACGGAATGTCTCACGCGGGATCCAATCTTCGCGTGGCAACACGGCTTCAGCGTTGTTACCCAAGTCAACGATCACCGCATCACGGGTCACTTTCTTTACCTGTCCATTGACTAACTCACCGACTCGTGACTGGTAGGCTTCAACAACTTGGGCGCGCTCAGCCTCACGAACTTTTTGCACGATGACTTGCTTGGCGGTTTGGGCAGCGATCCGCCCAAACTCAACAGACTCAACAGGTATTTCGTAGTAGTCACCGACTTGCAGACTCGCATCTTTTTCTTCGGCGTCAGTGATGTGCAACAAGGCAGCTGGAAACTCCATCTCATCGTTATCACCAATCACGCGCCAGCGCCGAAAAGTGCTGTACTCGCCGGTCGTGTTATCGATAGACACTCGCAGGTCGACGTCTTCGTCGTAACGCTTCTTCGTCGCAGTGGCCAGAGCGACTTCCAGCGCATCAATGATGACCTCTGGCGACACGCCTTTCTCGTTCGACACCGACTCCACAACCAGCAAAATTTCTTTACTCATGACATTGCCTCAATCTGACCACTCTGGCGGTTTGAAACCACCCTCTATCAGCCTTACTTCTATCTGCCTTACTTAAAGTCAGGCACCACGTTCGCCTTATCTATCTGCTCGATGGGAAACAACAATTCTTCCTCGCCCATCCGTACCACGACCTCGTCACCTTCAATACCGCACAACAATCCATTAAATCGGCGCTTGCCGTTGAAAGGCCGACTCAATGTCAGCTTAACTCTGGCGCCCTTGAAGGCATCAAACTGGGCCAGCGAATACAAACGCCTATCAAGACCGGGGGAAGAGACCTCAAGGGTATAGTTACCCCGGATAGGATCTTCAACTTCCAGTACGCCACTGATCTGTCGGCTTACCTTGGCGCAATCATCAACTTCAATTCCGCCAGCGGCATCAATATAAACCTTTAATAAGGTTTGTCGCCCCTGGGGTAACTGCTCAAAACCCCACAACTCATAGCCGAGGCCGGTCACTACGGGTTCGATCAATGCTTTCAGCTCTTTATTCACAATCGACCCATTATTCTTTGTCGACCCAACATCGGATCAAAAAACTCACCAACAATTCACTAACAGCAGATGCATCTAACCCAACATCATCGCTGCGGCAGTTCACCCACCGCTAAAACAAAAAATGGGCAATCAGCCCATTTCGATAACCGGACATAAGATCCACTCACGTGGCGCTTATTCCTTTTCGCCAGCCTGTGGGCACGAACACTTTCCAGACTGCCGATAATAAAAAGCCCCTAAAAAGGGGCTCGTCTATCCGTGTTGATGGTAGCGGGGGCAGGATTTGAACCTACGACCTACGGGTTATGAGCCCGTCGAGCTACCAGACTGCTCCACCCCGCATCAACAAGGAGCGAGATTATAGGGGAGACTAGCAACGTGGTCAACCCTAATCATCAGGCAAAAACAAAATAGACGGCTAATTCTTAAAAACAGGACAACGCGGGGATAAAACGGGGCACCCCATCGCGGCTTCGCGATGACTCTTTCACGAAAGAGCGCTTGGGGCTCGCGCTAAACAATGGCACGCGTGGCCATAGGACTTAAACAATGGTGCCGAAGAGAGGACTTGAACCTCCACGAGCGTAAGCTCACTACCCCCTCAAGGTAGCGTGTCTACCAATTTCACCACTTCGGCGTTAACTGCTAACAAACACAAAACTATCTTATCAC
>Ga0307492_10000556_pt1 | contig 15762 bp, 13 predicted proteins | sample SI3LmetaG_FD_202365 | JGI IMG/M metagenome (GOLD analysis project Ga0307492, IMG submission 202365) | Sea-ice brine microbial communities from Beaufort Sea near Barrow, Alaska, United States - SI3L | ecosystem: Environmental > Aquatic > Marine > Coastal | place: USA: Alaska | collected 2017-05-06 | reverse complement strand
GGCAAGAGTGGCACCGAGCCTGTTGCGTTGGGCACCAGGGTGAGCCGCTGGGCCCCGGATTCATTAATCGGGCGCAAGGCCTGTACCTGCCAGGCCTGACCATGGCTATCGATGGCGCTGATCAGCGCCGAATCAAGCTGATCCAAACGGTACCGCAACGGAACGCGGACAAAGAGTGCCAGGCTGGTCGGGTCATAAAGCTCCACCAGCACATCGCCGCTGCGCAGTTCCTGACCTTGGCTAACCGCTACCTTGGCGACCAGGCCGGTAAATGGTGCTGTGACCTGTAAATCGGCCACCAATTGCTCGGCCAGGCGAATCTGACTGGCCAGGGCATCGCGCTGGGCCTGCATCTGCAGCATCTGATCCTTATATTGCGCCAGCGTCAGTTCGCGATTTTGCACCGACATCAGTTGCGTCTGGTAGGCCCGCAAGGCGGCCTCGTAGTCGCTGCCAGAGGTGAGTTGCTGGGAATTGAGGCTGGTAAAACGGTCGACGCTGTTTTTCGCGATGCGCAGCAGTTCGCGGTCGATGTCCAGAGTGGCCTGGTCATTGCCGTGTTTGAGCGTTTCATTGCGCATCCGGGCATCGAGTTCTTGCCGTGCGGAGCGCCGTTGCGCCAACGCTTCAGACGCCGACTCGGCGGCCAGACTGAGCAGACTCTGGCCCTGTTGTACGCTCTGGCCTTCGTTGATATTGAGCGCCAAGACGCGAGCGTTGCTGGTGGCCGTCAGGCGGGTGTGGTGTTGCGCTTCAATCACGCCAAACAGGTCGAGCTGGGCGCGCGTTTTGTCGGCCAGGGCAGGGATCACCTCAACCGAGGTGGCAGCCTGATTACCGAACCGACCCGCGCCTCGGAAGCCGCCGCCGCGACCCGAACGAGCTGGCGGCTTTGGTTCACCGGCGGCCGGGGTCTCTGCCTTAGCAGTCGTTGTGCTGGCCTCATCGCCCGGCTTGGCCTGCGCCTGGGTTGGCTTCACCTGGGTTGGCTCCACCTGGGTTGACTCCTCCTGGGCCGGCTCCGGGGTCGGCGCGCTCACCGGTGCTGCCGCTCGCGCACCGCCGGGCTTGTCGGAGGGGGTCGTCATCATTCGATAAGCACCCAGGGCGATGGCCAGAATCACCACCGGGATAATAAATTTCTTCAGCATGTTACATCCACTTTGATTTCAGTTATCGAATATTGATAGAGTCTGCCCGGACAATGTGCAAGAAAAATGAATCAGATGACAACAATAAAGCAATGGTGGGTGTATTTGCTGTCCTGCGCCGATGGCACCCTCTACACCGGTATCACCACTGACCCGACCCGCCGCGTGGCCGAGCATAATGGTTTGCGGCCTGGCGGAGCGCGCTACACCGCTGCCCGAAAACCGGTCCAATTGGTATACGTTGAAGCCAGTGCGAGCAGATCAACCGCCGGGCAACGTGAATACCAAATCAGGACGCTACCGCGTGCCCGCAAACTGGCGCTGGTGGCAACCTATGTCCTGGCCCAGCAGGTCGCCGCACCAGAAGTTGCCAACCAGTCGCTGGGCTTGGCGGCCGATCCTGATCCGGGCTCGGGTGTTTAAGTCAGAGCCCGGGCGGCACCCTGTTTTGGCCTGGTGTTGCTTTTGCCTGCTCGCTATTGGCGGCGCGGCGCGGCGCGGGCCTTGGTGTTGTGCCGGGCCGCCTGCTAATCTAGTCGTATGGAACATAATCTTAAACACTTCTATATCCCTGAGGAGCAGAGCATTTATCTGCTCTCGCATCAGGACGCGGCCAAGCTTAAGGGTTGGATCAAGCTGTGCATCCGCCAATTGGAACGTCTGGGCTACCAGGACATCGCCCTGATCGGCAAGGGTGCGTTCGGCTTTGTCTTTGGCGGCAAGGCGGCATCGGGGCTTGAACTGGTCTTCAAGTTTTCGCGCATCAATCTGCCGCAACACGTCCAGGATCGGTTGGAAGAAGAGAGCCAGTTGCAGTCCCTGCTGCAGCACCCCGGCATCCCCCGAGTGATCGAATATGTCCGCGTTGGCAAGCAGCGCATCCTGATGATGACCCGTGCACCGGGCCGGGATTTGGACTGGGTGTCGTTACAGCGCGGCGGGCTGTCGCCACGTCTACTGGTCAAGATCGCCAGTCAACTGGCTGAGTTGCTGCTTTATTTGCGCACCTATCGAACGCCGGCCGGCCAATTGCGGCCGATCGTGCATGGCGATATCAAACCGTCCAATCTGGTTTTCGATGCACACAGCGAAACCATTCAACTGGTCGACTGGGGCTCCTCGGTCTTTGCGCAAACCGACAGTAGCGGCCAGTTCCTGGCCAACAATGTGATGGATCTGATGTCGACCGATCTGCAGTCGACCAATGCCAAACTGGGCGATGTTTATTTTATTGGTGATGACCAGCTCAACGGCCGCCTGTCCAATCCGCGCTTTGATGAGCAGGGTGCAGTCGCCACCCTCTATGCCCTGGCCTCGGGTCAGAGTGCGCGCTTCGGCAATCGGGTCATCACCGCCCTGTCGCTCGGCTTACCGCTCGAAATGGCACGCATCCTGGAGCGCATGATGGGCCCCGATGTCGACTTGGCGCAGCGCGCTGCCGACTACTATTTGGCCCATATGGGTCGGCTCAAACACCTGGTCGTGCCGGAGCTGCCCGAGCCGGAAGCGCAGGCCCAGCTGCCGGTCTGGATCGGTGACACTGACCGTCATATCGATACCGTGGTGTACAGTTCACGCAAGTCCTTTTTACGCGAACAGCATCCCGACATAGATGTCGACAGTATTGCCGACGAGCAGCTCGATAAGTATTACAAAAACTATCTGCAGGGCATGGGCGCCACGGAAAAGGCCTTTATCGCTGCGGTGTCGCGGCTCGGGCGCTACCCCATGGTCGGCGGTCTAACCGTCAAGTGGGGCCCCAAGGGGGTGCGTATGGAATCGGCTTTTAGCCTGTTCGATGTTGGTATGAAACGCTCCTTCGTGCAATCGGTCAACAATACGGTGGCGCTGGGCCGTGCGCTGTACCGCGAAGGAACCTTTAAAGCGGTGATGTATGATGCCCGCGATACCCTACACATCGACCGGGTCCGGGCCAGCGACACCTTTGTGGTACCCAAGCGGTTTCGCATTCCGTACCGTCTGACACCGGCCCCCAAGGGTCGCTTGAACGAGAAAATGCATTCCTATTTTGAAGATGGCCGCGATCCCGATGAACATCTAGTGCTGCCGGCCTCGATCATGGTTGAAATCGAAGCGCTCGACCAAATTCACCACACCGGCTGTATCATCTTTGAAGCCCTGCCAAAGAACCTCAAGATTCACAACTACTACAGCCTGCTCGACCCCGACCGAGAAGCTGAATTCAAACAGCGGCTGTATAATCTGTTGCAAGCTGTGGGCGATATAGAGGGGGTCGGCATCGGTGGCTTTATGAAGATGCCCTACAAGGACAGCCGGTTTTTTCAACACCTGGACCACGCTCCGGAACACTACTATCCCAAGGCGCCTGTGCCCCGCTCCTAGCTCCAACGGTCCCGCCATGCTTGGCGCCCAAGGGCCCGCCAGATCGGCTCAAAGTTGGTTCGCGCGGGCCAGTCGCACAGGCTAAGACCTAGCTTAGCTGGGCCCATTTTTGCTACACTGTTGCGAAATTTCCCCAAGGATTACCATGTACATGGTGCACCCACAATTTGACCCCATAGCATTCAGCCTGGGGCCACTGTCCATCCATTGGTACGGCATCATGTACCTGCTCGGTTTTCTGGCCGGTCAGTACCTCGGCATTTGGCGTGCGGGGCGTGATGCCTGGCGTAATTTTAGCGCCGATGAGGTTAAGGACCTGCTCTTCTATATAGTGGTCGGCATCATTATTGGCGGCCGCTTCGGCTATGTGTTTTTTTACCATATGGATCTGTTTTTGCAGAACCCGCTCTATCTGTTCAAGATCAATGAAGGCGGCATGAGCTTCCATGGCGGCTTTCTCGGCGTGGCCGGCGCAGTGATTCTATTTGCCCGTAAAACCCATAAGGCAATCTTCAGTGTCGGCGACTTTGTCGCGCCCCTAGTGGCGCCCGGCATCCTGTTTGGCCGCTTTGGCAACTTTCTCAATGGTGAACTGTGGGGCCGCCCGACCGATGTGCCCTGGGCGATGATCTTCCCGCAGGCCGGTGATGCCCTCGCGCGGCATCCCTCGCAACTCTATCAGATGGCCGGTGAAGGCCTGCTGCTGCTGGTGTTTCTCTGGTGGTGGAGTGCTAAACCACGACCGCGCATGGCGGTCTCGGCGATGTTTATGATCGGTTACGGACTGCTGCGCACCGCGGCCGAGTTTTTCCGTCAGCCCGATGCCCATATCGGTTATCTGATGGGCGGCTATCTCACTCAGGGCATGCTACTGAGCCTGCCGATGATTGTGCTCGGCGCAGCGATGATGGTGTTCGCCTATCGCCACCCGGTGTTCGATACGCTGGTCACGCCCGATAAAAAATCCGCCGGTGGTAAAAAAAACACCGCACGCAAAACACGGGTTAAAGCAAAATGAAGCAATATCTCGACCTGTGCCGCCGGATCGTCGATGAGGGTCATTGGATCGCCAATCAACGTACGGGGAAACGCTGCCTGACGGTGATCAATGCCGATCTGGAATACAATGTCGCGGCCAATCAACTGCCGCTGATTACCACCCGAAAAAGCTACTATCGTGCGGCCATCGCCGAGTTTCTCGGCTATATCCGTGGTTATGACAACGCCGCCGATTTTCGTGCCCTGGGCTGCAAAACCTGGGACGCTAACGCCAACGAGAATGCCGCCTGGCAGCGCAACCCAGCGCGCAAGGGCACGGACGATATGGGTCGGGTCTATGGCGTACAGGGCCGGTCCTGGGCCAAGTCTGGTGGCGGTCAGGTCGACCAACTGCGTAAGATTGTTGATAATCTGCGCCAGGGCATCGATGACCGCGGCGAGATCCTCAGTTTTTATAACCCGGGCGAATTTGAACTCGGTTGCCTGCGCCCCTGTATGTACAATCATACCTTCTCACTGCTCGATGATACCCTCTATCTGACCAGCTATCAGCGCTCCTGTGATGTACCACTTGGGCTAAACTTTAATCAGGTTCAGGTGTTCTTTTTCTTGGCCATCATGGCGCAGATTACCGGCCACAAAGCCGGCATGGCGTACCATAAGATCGTCAATGCGCACATCTACGAAGACCAGCTACCGCTATTACGCGATGTCCAGCTTAAGCGAGAGCCCTTTGCAGCGCCCAGGCTGATTATTAATCCGGAGATTCGCTCGCTCGAAGATCTGGAAACCTGGGTCACCCTGGCCGATTTTTCCGTCGAGGGTTATCAACACCACGAGCCGATCGCATACCCCTTTTCAGTCTAGCCAGGCGTCCGGTATAAATCTCCAAATTGATTCCCTGGATCGGCCTGGGGTCCTGCTGCTAGGGCCCGTGTCGGTGCCGGAAAGCATTCAACGAAAATAAGACTCTGTGACATACTGGGTCCAATTGTTTATAAGGTTCTGTCGATTATGTTTCCAAAGGTTCCCAGTTTGGCCGTTACTGACCTCAGTGCGCACATCGATTTAAGTCACCTAAATATCGAATCAACCTCCGACCTGGAAGGCGTGTCCAGCTTCCTCGGTCAGCCGCGCGCGAAAAAATCGCTCGAATTTGGCATTGCCATGCGCGGCAGCGGCTACAACCTCTATGTCATGGGCGATGCCGGCACCGGCCGACAATCGCTGGTGTCCAAGTACGTGCGCGAATTGGCCGAGACCCAGGCCGCGCCGAGCGAGTGGGCCTATATTAATAACTTTGATACGCCGCGCGAGCCGGAAGCACTGGAGTTGCCCGCCGGACGGGGCGAAGAGTTAAAGGCGCAGATCAGTCAGTTCGTCAACGACCTGCTCGATACCTTTCCGGCGACCTTTGAAAACCCGTCCTATCAGCGCAAGCGCACCGCCATCGAACGCGATTTTAATCAGAAATATGACGCAGCCATGAAGGTGGTCGAGCGCTTTGCCAATGACAAAGAAGTCGCCGTGGTCTCCGATGGCGGCTCGGTGTTGTTGTTGCCGATCGTCGATGGCCAGGCCCTGGACGACACAGAATTCGCGCAATTACCGGAAGAGCGGCGCAGCGAATTTCAGAGTCGCATCAATAAGATCGAAGAGTATCTCAATGAACAGGTATTAGAACTGCCGACCTGGCGGCGCAAGAGTTCCGAGGCGTTCCGCCAGCTGACGCTGGAAACGGTGCAACAGGCGATCAAACCGCTGTTAAAAGACCTCGAGGTAAAAAACCAGAGCCTGTTGTCGGTATTGCGCTTTTTTCGTTCGGTGAAAAATAATCTGCCGCCCCTGATCATCGATCTATTTGCCGACGAGGCCACGGCTGAAAGCCGTACCGAGCAGGAAAATCGACAGATGTTGGAACATTGGCTCAAGCCGAACCTGATGATGCATCACCAGATCAACAATGGCGCGCCGGTGGTCTATGAGATGTTGCCGACCTATCAAAATCTGTTTGGCCGGATCGAGTATTCGACCCAGCAGGGTATGCCAATCACTAATTACCAACTTATTCGACCCGGCAGCCTGCTCAAGTCGAATGGCGGCTACCTGATTCTCGATGCGGAAAAGCTGCTCCAGGAACCGTTCGCCTGGGATGCTCTCAAGTTGGCGTTGAAAACCAAAGAATTGAAGATGGAATCGCCCTTTATCGACGCCACTCTGATGCCCACAGTCACCCTGAGTCCGCAGTCGATCGAGCTCAATATCAAGGTGATCCTGCTCGGCTCGCGCGATATCTATTATCAGTTGCAGGAGTGGGATCCAGAGTTTATGGAGCTGTTTCGGGTGCCGGTTGATTTCGACAGCTTTATCCCGCGCACGCGCGATAATATCGACAACCTTATTTTGCGCATCAAGGACTATGGCGAAGAAAAGGGTTTCCGGCCGCTGAGTAAGAATGCCCTGGTGCGCCTGATCGAGTTCAGTCTGCGCGAAGCCGAACACCAACATCGCCTGTCGGCCCAGGTCGTCAAGGTGTTCAAGGTGTTTGCCGAGGCCGACTTTATTTGCCGCCATCAGGACGAACGTCTGATCGACGCGCACCATATTACCGAAGCGCTGGCTGCGGCCGAATACCGTAATGGCCGGATCGCCGATCAGATGCTCATGGAAATCGAAGAAGGCACCATCCTGATCGACACCGCGGGTGAGCGGGTCGGCTGTGTCAACGGCCTAACGGTGATGGAGATTGGCGAAAGCCACTTTGGCTCACCAGCGCGCATTACCGCTACGGTGCATGTCGGTGGTAAGGGCGTGGTCGATATCGAGCGCGAAGTCGAGTTGGGTCAGTCCCTGCACAGCAAGGGCGTGATGATTCTGAGCGGTTTTCTGGGGCATGAATTCGGCCGAACCTTTCCGCTCACGCTCTCATCTCATATCGCCATGGAGCAGAGTTATGGCTATATCGATGGCGACAGTGCCACCGTGGCCGAATACTGTTCCTTGATGTCGGCCATCACCCGTTTACCGGTACGGCAGAATCTGGCGATCACCGGCTCGATGAACCAGCTCGGCGAGGTGCAGGCCATTGGCGGGGTCAATGAAAAGATCGAAGGTTTCTTTAAACTCTGTGCTCTGCGCGGTCTAACCGGTGAACATGGTGTGATTGTGCCGCAGGACAATGTCAAACATCTGATGTTGCAACAGTGTGTGATCGATGCCGTGGCCGCCGGTCAATTCACCATCTATGCGGTCAAGCACGTCTATGAAGCGCTGCACTTATTGACCGATTGTGAACCGGGCCAGGCCGATCTAAAGGGTGACTTTCCGGCCGAGAGCCTGAACGGCAAAGCCCAGCTGGCCTTGAAGACGCTGTACGAGCTGTATCAGGAAACGGACGAAGAATAGGGCAAGCCGGTTGGCATGCCCCAGGGCCGAGAGCGATTAGAACAGGCTGTCGAGTCCAACCTTCATGCTCAGCCCGACGCTCAAGCCGGAAGCCTGCTTGTTGTCGCCGAGCAAATAGCCAGCCTCGATAGCAAAGAGGATATATTTTTGCAGGTCGGTTGGTATATTGGCATCGGTATAGAGATAGGTGCCAAAGCCGTCGTCGCCGTAGATCAGGTCCATGCCGTAGCGGAAACTTTCCGAATGGCTTAGCGCCGAATTGACCCCGGCGCCCAGGTACCAATTATCGCCATAGGCACCGCGTAAGCGAAAGGACATATCGCTGTTCAGCCCGGACTCGAAATTGATGCCGGCGTTCCACAGCGATACCGTATCACTGAGGACACCAAAGTTGGTTTGACTGAGCACAAACTGGTTACGGTGCAGATAGCTGATCTCTTCTATATAGTCGCCTTCATTGATCAGCGCCTTGGCCAGATTGTAGTGATCGGAGCGAGCAATTTCGCCTCGGGCACTATTGTTCTCCGCCTCGGTGATGCGAATTCGACCTATCACTTCACGGAACGATTGGTCGGCATCGATCTCCTTGATGTCTTTATAGACCGCAAAATAAGCACCCGGCACCACACCGGCCTTGCGACCTATGTCAATGGCCACCTGGGCATCCAGCTTGGACAGTACTTGACCGCGGACCTGGATGTCTTGATCGGCCAGTTCGACCCAGTCGTTGTTGCGGATCGACAGTCTACCTAGATGGATCGTACCGATAGAATAGATCGCGCTGACTTCGGTAACCTCAATGATACCGGTCTGATCATCGATATAGCCGTAACTCTCGCCGGAACTGCTCTTTATTTCGGCGCCGCGGCGAAATACTCGAAAGATCTGTCCCGGTTCGACGCCGGCATTTTTGCCCAGGTCAAAATAAATTTGGTCGCTGTTGACCTTGACCACCGATCCGAGCTCGCGAAACTCGCGTTTGAGCATCAATGGTAGCTCGTATTCTAACTGCGCAAGTAGGGCAGTGAGTTCCCGGTACTTAAACTCGAGCGCACGTTGGATAATCAGTTCACCGGTGCTAACACTGTACAGTGACACGGTCACGGTAGCCTGACGTCGCTTGGGCGTATAGAGCGAGACCACGGCCACCGTATCGAGCTTGGCCCGGCTGGCGGCATCGACCATCGCGCCGATCGCCGCCTCAGTATCCGGTCGCACGGTCGTTTTAGCGTTGGCGACCTCGAAGTCCTGGAGCCGATTGAGCGCATTGGTGGCAATCAATCGTAAATCGGGCCGGTAGGCCAAATTATCATCGGACAGGTCGGTCACCAGTAAGACATTGCCCGCCGCCATCAGCGTGCCAGACAAAAACAGGGCCACCAGGCCCAAGCATCGAATAACCATCTACTACCTACCTACCTAACATTTGAGTCAATTGTGAGAGTATATACTACCCACTTCATAATCGGGTCAATTTGGTAAGCTCGTGAAACTCATCGAATGCCGATCAATTTCGTGAGTATAGCTGGAATGTGGCAACTGCAAGCCAGAGTTTGATCTTTTGTGTCCAACCGTCGATAAGGCGCGGACAAACCCATTTTCCAGCAAAGGCTAAAATGAGCTGCGTATTGGCGCCGTTCTGCGTACAATCGCTCACCCTTTTTAATTGATTTTGGTTGAAAATCGGCCAATTCTAGCGTGACGACTGAGGTGTCTGTGGATTTTCCTAAGCAATATGATGTGATCGTGATCGGTGGTGGCCATGCGGGCACCGAAGCTGCGCTGGCCGCTGCTCGTATGGGCAGCCAAACCCTATTACTGACGCACAATATCGATACCATTGGCGTGATGTCCTGTAACCCGGCCATTGGCGGGATCGGTAAAAGCCACCTGGTCAAGGAGATTGATGCTCTGGGCGGGGCGATGGCGATGGCCACCGACCGTGCCGGGATCCAGTTTCGGATCCTCAATGGTCGTAAGGGCCCGGCCGTGCGCGCCACCCGAGCCCAAGCTGACCGCCAGTTGTATCGTGCGGCGATCCGCGAGATCGTCGAAAGCCAGCCCAATCTGGAAATTTTCGCTCAGGCTGTTGACGATCTGATGCTCGAAGGCGACCGAGTCGTGGGCGCGGTCACCCAAACCGGGATTCGAATTCGCGCCAAGACCGTGGTCCTGACGGCCGGCACCTTTCTCGGTGGCAAAATTCACGTTGGTATGGACAACTATGCCGGCGGACGGATGGGCGATGCCCCCAGCCTGTCCTTGGCGGCGCGCTTGCGCGAATTGCCGCTGCGGGTCGGACGCCTGAAAACCGGCACCCCGGCGCGGATCGACTCGCGCTCGGTCGATTTTAGCGTTTTGGCGGAGCAGCCGGGCGATACGCCCTTACCGGTGATGTCCTTTATGGGCGCGGTCAGTGAGCACCCACGTCAGGTTAGCTGTCATATCGCCCACACCACCGAACAAACGCATGACGTCATTCGCAATAATCTGCATCAATCACCGATGTATGCCGGTGAGATTGAAGGTACTGGACCGCGCTATTGCCCGTCGATTGAAGATAAGGTGGTGCGCTTTGCCGATAAAACCAGCCACCAGATTTTTGTCGAGCCCGAAGGCCTCAACACCTATGAGCTCTATCCCAATGGCATCTCGACCAGCCTGCCGTTCGATGTCCAGGTCGCCTTTATCCGCACCATGAAAGGCTTTGAGAATGCCCACATTACCCGGCCCGGTTACGCTATCGAATACGATTATTTTAATCCGCAAGATTTGAAGCACTCGCTTGAATCGAAGTTTATCGAGGGGCTGTTTTTTGCCGGGCAGATCAACGGCACCACCGGTTATGAAGAGGCCGCGGCCCAAGGTTTATTGGCCGGCATCAATGCCGCGCGCACCGCACAGGGCCAGGACATCTGGTCGCCACGCCGCGATGAAGCCTATATCGGTGTGTTGGTCGACGACCTGATTACTATGGGCACCCTGGAGCCCTACCGGATGTTTACCAGCCGCGCTGAATACCGCCTGCTGTTACGCGAAGACAATGCCGATGCGCGCTTGACCGGTATCGGGCATGACCTGGGTCTGGTTGGCGAAGACCGCTGGGCGGCTTTTAACCGCAAGCAGGATGCTATTGCCGTGGAGCAGGAGCGGATGCGCACCACCTATGTCCAGTCGGCGTCCGAGGCGGCGACGGTCTTGGCGCCTAAGCTGAAATCACCGCTCACGCGCGAGTACAGCCTGGCCGACCTGTTAAAGCGGCCTGAATTAAGCTATAAGGATTTGGCCCAGGTCTGTCCGCCGAACGCCGACTTGGCCTTTGATGAGCAAGAGCAGGTCGAAATTGCGGCCAAGTACGAGGGCTACATTCAGCGCCAACAGGATGATATTGACACGCTCCGGCGGCATGAAAACACCAAGCTGCCGGACAGCCTCGATATCGACCTGATTGGCGGTCTGTCTAATGAGGTTAAGCAGAAGCTCAAGCAGCAGCGACCGGAAACCCTGGCGCAGGCCTCGCGTATCTCCGGTGTTACACCGGCTGCTCTGTCGATGCTCTTGGTCCACATTAAAAAACACAAAGCGAGTCGACAGAGCGCATGACCGACGCCTATCGAATCCGCCTCGAGGCCGGCATCTCAGGTTTGGGGCTGACACTGCCGGCTGACGTCGTGAATCGTTTGCTGGCGTTCCACGCCCTACTGGTGAAGTGGAACAAGGCCTACAATCTGACCGCGGTGCGCAATGCCGACGAGATGATCGATCGGCATCTACTCGACAGTCTGAGTATGTTGCCCTTTATCAGCCCAGGCGCGCTGCTTGACGTCGGTACCGGGGCCGGTTTGCCGGGCATGGTCCTGGCCTTGGTGCGACCCGATTTGCCGGTTTGGTTGCTGGACAGCAATGGCAAGAAAACCCGTTTTCTGAGCCAGGTCAAGATGATGCTCAAGGTCGACAACGTGACTGTGGTGCAGCACCGGCTGGAAAGCTGGCAGCCGGAGCGGCAATTCGCACAGATCACCTCTAGAGCATTCGCAACCCTTTCTGATATGGTAAGCTTTGCGCGACACCTGCTCGCCGATGATGGCCGGTTTTTAGCCATGAAGGGCCAATCACCCGATGCAGAACTGGCGCAATTGCCACCCGATATTAGGGTGCTGGCGATTTCGCCCCTTACCGTTCCAGGAACCGATGGTCAGCGCCATCTGGTGGAACTGGGGATACAGTAACCCTTTAAGGATTAGACCTTGAGTCAAATATTTGCGATTACCAATCAAAAAGGGGGGGTGGGCAAGACCACCACGGCGATCAATTTACCCGCCTCCTTGGTTGCGATGAAGCGAAAAGTGCTGGTGGTGGATCTTGACCCGCAGGGCAATGCCACCATGGGCAGTGGCGTGGACAAAAACGCTCTGGAGTTATCCACCTATGAAGTCCTAACCGGCAAATGCCAGTGCAGCGCCGCTATCGTCAAGAGCGATTCGGCCGGCTATGACCTGCTGCCCGCCAACGGCAATCTGACCGCGGCCGAAAGTGAGCTACTGGGCGTCAAGATGAAAGAGCACCGGCTGCAATATGCCTTGGCCGAGATCAAACACAATTACGACTATATTTTTATCGACTGCCCGCCCTCGCTCAATATGCTCACGGTGAACGCCCTGACCGCGGCGCACAAGACCTTTATTCCGATGCAATGCGAATATTACGCCTTGGAGGGCTTAGCCGACCTGCTGGAAACCATTAGTCAGATTCAGAAAGTTGTCAATCCGGGCCTGGAAATCGGTGGCCTGGTGCGCACCATGTACGACCCGCGTAACACCCTGACCAATGATGTTTCCGACCAGCTCAAAGAATACTTTGGTGACAAGCTTTACAGTGCCGTGATCCCGCGCAACGTTCGCCTTGCTGAGGCGCCCAGTTTCGGCCTGCCGGCCCTGCAATATGATAAGCAGTCGAGCGGTGCCAAGGCATACCTGGCTTTGGCGGGTGAATTTATTCGCCGTAATGAAGGTGAGAAGGCCGACACCAGCCTAAACCATGACAATCACAAAGTGACAGGTTGATTCAGATGTCCGTTAAGAAAAAAGGCTTGGGGCGTAACTTTGGTTCCCTGATTACCACCCACGCTGAAGTTCAGGAGTTGGCCGACAAGCCACTGGACTCGGTGCAAGACGGTACGTTGCGGCATTTACCGATCGAATGGTTGCAGCGCGGTATCTATCAGCCGCGCCGGGATATAGCGGAAGACGGATTGGAAGAACTGGCCAATTCGATTCGTGCCCAGGGTGTTATGCAGCCCGTAGTGGTCAGGCCTCTGGGGCCGGAATCCTTTGAGCTGATCGCCGGCGAACGGCGCTGGCGCGCCGCGCAATTGGTTGGTTTAGACACTATTCCAGCGGTGATACGCGATGTCGCGGATGAAGACGCCATCGCCATGGCGCTGATTGAAAACATCCAGCGGGAAAATCTCAACCCGATTGAAGAGGCCTTTGCCCTACAGCGGCTACAGAAAGAATTCGACCTGACTCAGGCCGAGGTGGCCGAGGCCATCGGTAAATCTCGGGTCACGGTGACCAATCTGCTGCGCTTGATTAGCCTGGAAGATGAAGTTAAGCGCATGCTGGAGCACGGCGACCTCGAAATGGGCCATGCCCGAGCGCTATTGGGCCTATCGGGCGCCGCCCAAGTTGCTGGCGCGCGCCAGGTCGTGGCCAAAGGCATGACCGTACGGCAGACGGAGCAGCTGGTGCGTTCGCTGAATCAGCCCAATAAGGTTAGCCTGCCGCGCGACGATATCCGTCAGGACGTAAATATTCAGCGCCTGGAAGAAAGCCTAGCCAAGCGCCTCGGTGCGTCTGTACAGATCAAACACGGCGCGGCGGGCAAGGGCTCGCTGACCATCAAATACACCAGCCTGGACGAGTTAGACGGCATTCTGGCTCACGTCAAATAGTCCCGATGAGCAACTTTAACGCTGTTAGTTTGGCCGCGCCATCGGTCAGCTGACCCATATCATTTAACGATACTGGGTATTAGGTTAGTCAGTTTGGTTGATGCCATGCGATTAACCCCATATACTCTCGGTCGATTTTAAGGTCCCGTTATGGGATTAGAATAAAAAACATGCACAATGCCTTATTTTAAACCACGCACTGCAATCAAGCTGGCACCGCCCGCTACGGCGCTTATTGCGGCCGTGCAAATGACGTTAGTGCTGCCAGTGGGTCTGGGTCTGGCCCTCTGGGCGCCGCAGCTGAGCATTGCGGTGCTGTTGGGCGGAAGCATCAGTGTAGTAGGTCAATGTTATTTTAATTTCCGGGCCCTGCGCTACTTTGGTAGCACGCAGATTGCCCAGGTGGTCGCAGCAACTAAGACGGCCATGGTGGGTAAGTGGGCTATTATTATCGGTTTCAGCCTGGCCTGTGTTATACGCTGGCCCGACTTAAACGCCGGGGCTCTGTATTTGAGCCTGTTTTTAAGCCATACCCTGGGTGCACTCTTGTTACCCCTGTTAGTGGAAAATAAGTTACCAGTTTTAGTAAAAAAAACGCCCTGATAGGGCATTGAATACGAATTAAGGGGCTGAGGCTTTATGGCGACTAACGAAGGCGGCTACGCAAGTTCCGCTGAATATATTGAACACCATCTGACGAACTTGACCTACGGTCAAATTCCGGAGGGTGCAACGCTCTGTGATGGCGGTATCGCTGATCAGGCCTATTGGGGTTTTGCGGCGTGTACGCAGGAATCTGCTGCGATGGGTTTTAACGCCATCAATGTGGATAGCATGGCGTGGTCGATCGGTTTGGGACTGGTGTTTCTGTTCACCTTCTGGCGCGTGGGCAAGAACGCCACCGTTGATGTGCCCACCGGCATGCAGAATGTTGTCGAATCCGTGATCGAATTTGTTGAAACCACGGTCAACGATATTTTTCATGTGAAAAATAAGCTGATTGCGCCCCTGGCTTTGACCGTTTTCTGTTGGGTCTTACTGTCCAACCTGATGGATATACTGCCGGTCGACTTGATTCCGACGATACTTAACAAGGTGTTCGGTATTGGCTTCCAGAAAATCGTCCCCTCGACCGATCCGAATATCACCCTCGGTACCGCCGTATTTGTCTTTATTATGATGTTGTTCTATTCAATCAAGATCAAGGGCTGGGGCTTCCTGAGAGAACTCACCCTGCAACCCTTTAACCATTGGGCCTTTATCCCGTTCAACATCTTTATAGAAGTGGTTGGACTGCTGGCCAAACCCTTTTCACTGGGTTTGCGTCTGTTCGGTAACCTCTATGCCGCAGAAATCATTTTTATCCTAATCGCATTGATGTTTGGCGGTGGGTTTGCTATCGCGCTCTTGGGTGGCGTTTTGCAGTTAAGCTGGGCGTTCTTCCATATCCTGGTGATCCCGCTGCAAGCTTTCATCTTTATGGTTCTGACGATCGTATATCTGAGCCAAGCGCACGAAGAGCACTAAAGATTTCGCCTGGGTTTTCCGGGCAACCTGGGTTTTACCCTTTTAATTAACAAACTTTAATAGAAATACAATAGGAGAAGTACATGGAATTATTAGTATTAGTATACGTTGCAGCAGGCTTGATGGTTGGTCTGGGTGCTATCGGTGCAGCAATCGGCATGGGCACACTGGGTGGTAAATTGCTGGAAGCAACCGGTCGTCAACCTGAACTGGGTCCTATGTTGCAGACGAAGTTCTTCATCGTCGCAGGTTTGATCGATGCAATCCCAATTATTGGTGTTGGTATCGCGATGTATCTGATCTTCGTTGTAGGTGCTTAAGTCAGTTGAAAGACTGTTTTTCATTAACTTATAACGAGGTGAT
>Ga0307492_10000555_pt1 | contig 15772 bp, 13 predicted proteins | sample SI3LmetaG_FD_202365 | JGI IMG/M metagenome (GOLD analysis project Ga0307492, IMG submission 202365) | Sea-ice brine microbial communities from Beaufort Sea near Barrow, Alaska, United States - SI3L | ecosystem: Environmental > Aquatic > Marine > Coastal | place: USA: Alaska | collected 2017-05-06 | reverse complement strand
ATTTGGTACTGTCATAGAGAAGATAGCCACCAGGTAATAGATTGTCGACATCTTGCTGGAAACTCTGGGGATTCATGGCAACGATCATATCGACAAAGTCACCTCGTCGACCAAGGTATCCGGCTTCAGACACTCGAACTTCATACCAAGTTGGGGCACCTTGAATATTTGATGGGAATAAGTTTCTTGGACTAACAGGAATACCCATCCTAAAAATTGCTTTGGCAAACATAGAGTTAGCACTGGCCGAACCAGAACCATTTACATTAGCAAATTTTATAACAAAATCATTAACTGCTTTTAGCTTAGACACTTCTGACACTTCTGACATCAGGCACCTGCCTTAGCAGTTGTAATGTAATACTTCTGCATATCCCAGGCACTGGTGGGACAGCGCTCTGCGCACAGGCCGCAGTGTAGACACAGATCTTCATCTTTAACCATGACTCTTTGGGTTTTTAATAATTCTGAAACCATCAGCGGTTGGTCAAGGTTCTCAGCTTTCGCTTTCAGTGTTAAACGCAGTTCATCTTCATCTGCATTTTTCACAAAACTGATGCAAGTCGTTGGACAAATGTCCATACAGGCGTCACATTCGATACAAAGTTTATCGGAAAAAATAGTTTGAATATCGCAGTTAAGACAACGAACCGCTTCGCCTAAACCAAGCTTTTCATCAAAGCCTAACTCGACCTCCATTTTAGGGTTAACCAGGCTGGTTGTTTTATCAGCATGGGGTACCTTAAAACGCTCATCGTTTGAAATGTCATTATCGTACATCCATTCATGCATGCCCATTTTTTGCATACTACGATCGACGATTAAACCAGGCCGTTGTTCTAAAGACTCGCCTTGACAAAATTTATGGATGGATATTGCTGCCTGATGGCCATGTTCAACGGCCCAAATAATATTCTTTGGACCAAAGGCAGAATCACCGCCAAAGAAAACCTTATCTATGGAAGATTGATGGGTTTTTTCATTAACGACTGGTAATCCCCAATCATTAAATTCAATTCCGGCATCCTCTTCAATCCAAGGAAAGGTGTTTTGCTGTCCGATTGCAATTAACACATCATCACATTCAATGATCATATCGTCTTCACCGGTTGGCACTAATTTACGGCGACCGTTTTCATATTCCGCTTTAACTTTGCCGAATCGTAGACCCGTTAATTTACCGTCTTTATGAATAAATTCTTCAGGGACTAAAAAGTTATGAATGTGAACATCTTCCATAAGCGCATCGTCTTTTTCCCAAGGAGATGCTTTCATTTCATCAAAACCAGAACGAACCACAACATTAACTGAGTCGCCACCAAGTCGTCTTGATGTTCTACAACAGTCCATTGCGGTGTTGCCACCCCCAAGAATAATGACTTTACTGCCAATCTTATCGGTATGTTCGAAGGCAACGCTGGCAAGCCAATCTATACCAACATGAATATGTTCAGAGGCTTCATCTCGACCAGGTAGATCAATGTCTCGGCCTTTAGGTGCTCCAGTTCCAACAAAAATGCCATCATAGTTTTTCGATAGCATCTCTTTCATGCTCTCGACATTATGGTTAAAGTGACTAACCACGCCCATGTTTAGGATCATATCGACTTCTTCATCAAGTACCTTGGCAGGTAGTCTAAAGGATGGAATTTGAGTAACCATCATTCCGCCACCTTTGTAACCACTATCATAAAGATCAATATCATATCCCAGTGGCATCAAATCTCTTGCCACCGTTAAGGAAGCTGGTCCAGCTCCGATTAATGCAAGCCGTTTGCCATTTTTCTCGGGAATAATCGGTAAACGATGAGTTATATCCCCGCGGTTATCGGCAGCAACTCGCTTCAATCTGCAAATTGCTACAGGCTCTTCATCAACCCGGCCTCTTCGGCAAGCAGGTTCACAGGGTCTGTCACAAACTCGACCAAGGATGCCTGGAAAAACATTAGATTCCCAATTAAGCATATAAGCATCGTCATATCGCCCTTCGGCAATTTGTCGAATATATTCAGGAACCGGAGTATGAGCTGGACATGCCCATTGGCAGTCAACAACTTTATGGAAGTATTGATTATCAGAATTACTGGTCGCTTTCACTTTTAGTTTGATTAACCTTTATGAGTTAACTGACGTTAAACACTCTAATACAAAATTGTACCTGTAGTGCGATTTCCAGTACAGTGATTAATAGGACAATATCAGGGTTATCTCCTTGTTATATGAACTATTGTCTATATGACTAATGAACCTAATTATAAAGAAAGCAATTGTCTACAGATGTCGAAATAGCTCGACAATTCACTCCTAGGCCGATTACATAAATTTCAGATTATACTGCCAAGGTTCATCTTGATGCTCACCAACAACCCCTACAGCGGCTGATGGAGCTAAGGTTACAACGATAAATTGTTTGGCGTCGCGTAATGGATATGAATGACTAAAGCCTGAAAAAGATTGTTGTGGGTCTGGTGGAAAAATGCAAGGTATTCCACGAGGAGGAGATTTTGATATAGCCGCTGCTTCTGGAATTATGGCTATCCTTTGTCTCTCCCGCGACCTGAAAGATCTTGAGTATTGGGTTAATAATATCCTCATCACTTACACATGAGACAATAGTCCTGTTTATGTAAGAGAAGTCGGCGTTATTAGTGCAATGATGACTTTATTAATTTATCCGTTATCAAGAACCAAACAACGTGAAGATAAGTTTCTCTGGGCCGTGGATTTTTGCTGACTGAATAAAAAAATGAGTCGATTAACTTCCGAAATGCTTAATCTTATCTTTATAACTTCGAGACATTTTCAAGCGTGAACCACAATCTAAATAAAGGTGATACTCTCCATTAATATGGGTACAAACTTTCTCAACTCTTTTCAAATTCACAATAACAGAACGATGAATTCGCTGAAAAATATTGGGTGAAAGGGTTTTCTCAAGTTCCTTCATTGTGCTGCGCAAAATATGAACCTTACCAGCAGCATGAACGCACATATAGTCACCCGCAGCTTCAACCCACAGAATATCTTTGACAGGAACATAGGTGATTTCACCACCATCTTTAATGGCTAAGCGTTCTGGATATTTTTCGAATTCAGCAGGTCCTTCACCAGCGACCACATCTTCAATGGTTGAAGGTGACTCTCCCGTTATACTAATGATCAGATCCATTAAGCGCTGGGTATAATTTACTTTTCCTTCCTGATCAATGTTTCTACGTACTTTATCTAGGGCGATACTTAAGCGACCATCATCGATAGGTTTTAAAACATAATCCACAGCTTGGGCATCAAAAGCGTCAACGGCGTAACGATCAAAGGCGGTGACAAAAATAATCATTGGTAGTTGGTTTTTATCAATAGCTTTAACCACATCAAAACCACTTAGACCGGGCATCTGAATATCCATAAAAACCAAATCTGGTTCTAATTCGGAAATTTTTTCTAACGCCTCACGACCATTACAACATTGAGCGACAATTTCAATATCTTCAACTGCTGATAAACGAATCTCTAAACCTCGTCTAGCAAGAGATTCATCATCTACGATGATTGTTTTAATGGTCATGAAATATTACCTTATTTTTCCGATTCAAAGGGTATGCAAATTTCAATTTTTAAACCCTTTGGTTCTATATTATTTAACGTAAATGAATGTTTATCGCCGTATAATTCTTCCAACCTATTAGAAGTGTTACTAACCCCAACTCCTCGAGAAGCAGCAATTTCACCTTCAACTAATTCAACTCCAGGCCCATCATCACTTACTTCAATGCGCAGGGTATCACCTATTTTACTAGCCTTAACCGTTATCCTACCACCAGTTTCACTGATTGCTACAGCGTATTTTATTGAGTTTTCAACTAAAGGCTGTAATAGCAAGCTAGGAATCAATCCATGAGCAGCTTCTTGATCGATATCAAATACCAATTCAAGGCGTTCTTCAAAGCGTACTTTTTCAATATCAAGATAGAGTCGAAGTGCATCAATCTCATTTTGTAGCGCTATTTTCTGCATAGGATCATTATCGAGAGAATAACGTAAAAAATTGCTCAATCGAGTAACCATATCATTGGCACGGCGGGTATCAGTTTCTAGGATCAGAGTTGAAATGGCATTTAATGTATTAAATAAGAAATGGGGATTTAACTGATATCGTAGCATTTTCAATTGTGCTTCGTGAGCAATGCTATTGGCTTTAAGTGTTGCTTCTCTTTCTTTTTGCAACATCCGATAATATTTTATACCAAAGTATAAACCACCCCACAGCAGTATGATGTAAAAGGAGGCAGTGATCCCTCCCAAATATTTAAAAACGCTATCAGGATACCAACCACCTTTATAGAAATAGTAAATTGACAAATTTTTACTAAGGATCCATGGAATAGTGACTAAATAACAACTTAAAATTGACAACAGAGCCGTATAAATAGGTTTCAATGTAAGACAATAATGAAACAGGTATCTCAAGCCTAAACTTAACAAAAAACCAGTCACAACCATCACAATAATGACGTAGTTATAGGCAGAAGGGACATCATGGGCCTTAGCACCGATCCATGTAATAACGCCATAGCCAGTCCAGCCGAAAAATTGTAAAAACCAAAATAAATTTTTCTGATTTTCTAGAAATTTTTGTATGTTCATATTACCCAGTCATTAGTATGCATAGCTTATTATACATTTTTTAATCATCTTCGCGATCAACTCATCCCATCACTAGGTCTATTGGGCTTGTTTTGCTGAGATGACTTGCCATGAATGAATTATTCGATAGGGCGACTTATTAGATAGGGCTAGAAATTACTTCGATTATCTAGTCTCATTAACTCAGAAATAGTTTCCCAGTCTCCGGAACATGTAACCCGGTCGAGTTTATTGGTCAGTTGATAGTCATACATTGGATCATAATATTCATTAAGCAAAACACTTATCCAATCACGATGAAAATTTTTATTCCCATGAGACGTCTTTGATTTAAATGCTTTTGTCATAAGGGTGTGAAGTTTTGCGTGGCGTTCTCCACCTAATCTTTTTTTGATTCTATCAAGGGAAGAAAGCATTACCGAGCAATAAAGGTTATAGCCATGTTCAGGCTCAGCAAGTTCATATTCTTTACAGAGTGTTAGAACATAATCCCTTAAAATATTTTCAACTCTCTCTTCAACACTAGCTTCAACCATGTAAATAACAGAGCTTTTTATCTGTCGTCTCAAAGGTTCTGGTACGGAGCAACTACCGATAGTAACACCTTCATCCTCTAGAAAAATACGACTGTGTTTATCCTCTAACGTTAATAGATCTATGGCTACATTATTTTCAAAGTTTATTGCAGTAGGTTGCCCTCCGACTCTTTTTCCAAAGCTTGAACCACGATGATTGGCACGCCCTTCCAGATCGATAGAGTTTTCATGGTTTAAAATCAAATCTGTCTTTCTGGTACCGGTTCGACCTGCAATAATAATAAATTCTTTAGCCTCTGCTAATCGCTCAGTGGTATTGATTAAGTACTGCCTCATAGCTTTATATCCACCTTTGATTAATGGATATTTAATATTGCTCTCCTTTAACCAACCTTGAACAGTTCGAGAGCGCAGCCCGCCTCGAAAACAATAGAGATAGCCCTCAGGATTATTTTCAATGAAGGATTTCCAAGAGGCTAAACGTTGTTCTTTTTGCTCACCACTGACTAATTTATTTCCTAATGAAATAGCAGCATGTTGACCATGTTGTTTGTAACAACTTCCAACTTGATGACGCTCACTATCGGTCATTAAGGGTAAGTTGATAGCACGAGGAAAAGCACCTTGAGAAAATTCAATGGGAGCCCTTAAATCAAGCAGAGGAATATCATTCAAAAAGAGAGCTTTGAAGTCTTCGATGTGTTCTTTTTTGGGACCCATTATAAATTCATCAGATACTGAAAAGCTATTCGACTTGGACGCAAATGTCATCTAACCGAGCCACTAATTCACCAATGCAATGGACTCCAATATTGTTGTCTTCTAGTAATGACTCAATGGATTTAACCTCTGAGGCAGAAACACTTAAAAGCAGTCCTCCACTGGTTTGAGGATCACAGAGTATTTGTCGGGTTTTATCTTTTTCTTTATAGTTTAATGTATGCTGTTCTTTATTATTTAAGAAAGCAATTTTATGACCATAACTTTCAAAGTTTCTATCGGTACCACCGGGAACGGCACCTTGTTCTAAATATAATTCAACATGCTCAAGTAAAGGAACGGCTTGAAATTGGATTTTAGCCGTTAGATTACTGCCTTCTGCCATTTCAGTGAGGTGCCCGAGTAAGCCAAAACCAGTCACATCAGTCATAGCAGTAACGGCATCTTCTTTGGCAAGGACAGTACCTATTTTATTTAACTGACACATGGTATCTCGGGCAAGATTTTGGTGTTCAGCCTTCAGTAATTTTTTCTTCTCAGCGGTAGTGAGAATTCCAATTCCTAAAGGTTTAGTTAGATACAAACGGTCACCAACTTGAGCAGTGTTATTTCGCTTAAGTTGGGAAACCTGTACTCTACCGGTAACGGCTAATCCAAAGATCGGTTCAGGAGCATCGATGCTATGTCCTCCGGCGAGAATAATACCGGCATCTCTACAAGCACTGCGAGCGCCATTAATAACATCTCTTGCAACAGCAGTATCAAGGACAGATACCGGCCACCCTAGAATGGCAATCGCCATTATCGGCTCACCGCCCATGGCATAAATATCACTAATGGCATTGGTTGCAGCTATACGCCCAAAATCGGTGGGATCATCAACTATGGGCATGAAAAAATCAGTGGTGCTAATCACCGCCTCACCATTACCCATATCATAAACCGCTGCATCATCTCGAGATTGATTACCCACTAATAATTTATCTGAGAAATCATCAAAAAGATTACCGGAGAGTATTTCATCAAGGACTGCAGGAGCTATTTTGCAGCCACAGCCAGCCCCATGACTATATTGTGTAAGTAGAACCGGTTTAGTTGTGGTCGCCATAAGTTAATCGTTACCCTAAGTTAATCTTCGTGAGTTGCACCAGCTAACTTCAAGAGAGCAGGCAAATCAACTATATCAATTAATTTGTCTGAAACAATGATAATTTTACTTTTTTGAAATTGACTGAACAGTCGGCTCACCGTTTCAATGGCGAGACCTAAATAATTACCGATGTCACCGCGGGTCATGGTGAGATTATACGTCGTGGCAGAAAATCCTCGATCTTTAAATCGCAGAGATAAGCTCAATAAGAAAGCAGCCATGCGCTCAGCAGCATTTTTACGGCTTAATAATATATGTAATTCATGTTCAACGACGATTTCTTTGCTCATTATTTTCATCAGTTGTTTTCGTAAAGCAGGCATTTCACCTGATAATTCATCAAGCGACTCAAATGGTAAGGCACAAACAGCACTGGTTTCTAAAGCTTTAACAAAGTTTTTATGCTCGCCTGAATTGATTGCATCAAATCCTATTATTTCACCCGGAAAGAAAAACCCAGTGATGTTGATAATACCGTCCTCAGATAAGGTGTAACTTTTAAAGCTGCCGGCACTAACCGCATAGAGGTGTTTAAAAGTGTCGCCAGCTTCACATAAAAACTTACCTTTTTGAATCGGTGAGACTCGGCTAATGATTTCATCTAGACGAGAGACTTCATTTTTTGATAATGAATTTGGAATACACAACTGACTAACACTGCATGTCTGGCATGTTACTTTATATTTAGAAACAGGCATATTATCTTTATTAAAATATTGGTCCATAACGATTCCCTGTAATGGTTTGTTCTACTTTAGAGTAGCACACCTAACATAGAAACAGACTCAACCTATTGATATCTTTACTGAATGTATCTAGGATGAATTGATATACAATGTACTATAACACTCTGCTGTGACTTTTGGGAATAACCTCGTGAGATTTAAAAACGTATTTATATTAATAACAATTACAATTTCAGCTACTTACAATACTATTTCAGCTCAAAATGAGCTATTTTATGAGATTTTAGAGGCAGCTGATCAGCGCAATATTAACCATCCTATTTTCAACCGAACCTTAGCCAGTAATGATAAAACACTTCAAAAACAATCATTATTAGCGCTTGGTAGAATAGGCAAATTACCCGCAACCCTTAAAATTTCACCCTTTCTCTATTCTAAAGAAGCTGATTTAAGAGCCATGGCTGGATTTTCATTGGGCATTAGTACTGAGGTTGAAGGCCATAAATTATTGACCATGGCCTTAAAGTCAGAAAAAAATTCTGACGTCATATCAAAGCTCTTGATAGCCATTGGTAATTTAGGTGACCCTTCTGGTGCCATAGCTAGTATATTGCCTTTTCTAAATTCGAAAAATAACGATGTTGTCGCTGCTACTTGTGATGGCTTAAGTTTAGCTTGGACTTTCCATCGTGACAGAGTATCTGTACCAAATTCAACTCAAGTCAGTCGTCTTCTCGAACTCAGCCTAGCTGATGCTAAGATAGCAGAGCATTGCTTATTTACCTTGTCACGACTTAGAAGAGAGCCTGCTCTTTTTGATCTTGAGTTGTTAGCAAAAGTGGCTAACAATGTTCAGACTGATGAAGCTAAGCTATTAGTGCTTCGGATAATGGGCGCGATGTATAACCCAACATTTATGTCATTCTTTGTTGAGTATTTTCAGAACACTAAATCGTCACGCATTAAAGCTGAAATAGCCGCTGCAGTGGCGTTTTTGAGTTCAGAGAATAACAATACAGAATCTCTAGAAGCTATCAAACTTATTGCTAGAGAATCAAGCAGTCATGTGAAAGTGAACCTTATCAATGCTTTAACATTAACCGAAGAACAACCGGCTTTGATTAGTGTCATTGAAAGCCTTTTAAATGATCAATCTGTGTGGGTTAGACATCAAGCCTTAACGGCGTTATTTTCTGTGCAGCCTGAAAAAATGCTTAGCCAATTACTCAGTTTAATTAAATCACACACGTTTCAAAATCAACAAGTTGCTTTAACTATATTGCGACAGTATCAATTGCAGGATAATGAAAAGTTTTTGAATATTCTAGCTAACTCCGCTCATAAAGGAATAAAAAGTATTGCCACTAGGCTTTTAAAAAATGAAGACGCAGATGCAGAAGAAGTAGTACCACCAAGAAAGTCAGTGGCAGCTGATAAAGCTTATGCAATTGCATCCAAGAAGATGAAAATTATCACTAGTCGTGGCGACATTATCATTCAATTATCTCAGCAGGCAATCTTCACAAGTGCTAATTTTTATGAACTTGCAAAGGCAGGATTTTATGATGGTTTAAGTTTTCACCGAGTGGTGCCTAACTTTGTTGTTCAAGGAGGAGATCCTGAAAATACTGGTCAGGGCGGCCCCGGTTTTAATATCCGTGAAGAACTATCACAGCAAACTCATACCAGAGGTACAGTGGGTATGGCAACGTCTGGCAAAGATACGGGAGGTAGTCAATTTTTCTTTAATAACGCCAATAATATTCACCTAAATAATAACTACACGGTTTTTGCAACGATCATCAAAGGAATTGAACTTATCGATTCCTTTGAAGTTGGCGATACTATTATCTCAATTTCAGACATATAATTGCTAAATTAAAGCTGCAGATATAAAACTGCAGTTTAACTTTTTTAAACACTACGTTTTTAACCAGATAATAGTTTTATCCGACGTTAATGATTGTTCGATTTGAGGCATGTATTTTTTTTCAATAGCCTGTCGTCTCATTTTTAGCGTTGGAGTGATCATCTCATTATCGGTGCTCCACACTTCTTCAACGAGAAACCACTTCATCAGTTTTTCACTTTTTTCGAGACGCTGATTAAGTTCATTCATGATCCGCTCTAACTTAGCTTCAAAGTTTGCTAGTTCAGCTTTTTCAGGTTTCGACTCTATCGCACCAAGCACTACTGGCTGAGTAAGATTACTGCCCATTACACAAATTTGGTCGAGATTTGCTCGAGGCTCTAATTCCATTTCGATTTTAATGGGTGAGATATATTTTCCCTTTGATGTTTTAAAGATATCTTTGACCCTTCCGGTGATCCACAAGTAGCCATCTTCATCGATATGTCCAGTATCACCAGTACGTAAGTAACCGTCACTCATCGTTTGGTCGGTTAACTCTGGTTCAAGATAATAGCCCATCATTAAACAATTGTTTTTATACAGAATTTCACCATCTTCAGCGATTTTCATTTCAAAGCCTGGTAATAATCTTCCTGCAGAACCCGCTCTTCTATGCTCAGGATGATTAAAGTTTGAGACACCAAAGGATTCAGTCATACCATAAGCTTCACAAATCGGCAGCCCAAGATTTTCGAACCATTTTAAGGTTTCCAAGGGAAGAGCAGCAGCACCAGATATGGCAATTTTTACATTACTCAAGCCTAATTTTGCTAATAGTTTTTTCTTAATTATTTTATTGAGAAAAGGAATATTCAATAATATTTTTAACAATTTTGGTGATAGCTTAGACTCTATCGCCTGTTGGAATTTAATCCAAATTCGTGGCACTCCCAAAAAGACAGTGGCTTTGGATGCCACTAAATCATCATTAAACGTTTCCATCGAACCGACAAAGGAAATTGTACCACCGCAATAAATTGCTGATATTTCAACGGCTACACGTTCAGCCGCATGAGCAAGCGGCAAGTATGAAAAATACCTTTCATCAGAGGTAAGTTTTATCCAGTCACTCACTAAAGCCCCAGCTTCTGCCATAGACCGAAAACTGGTCATTACACCTTTGGGCATGCCAGTTGTCCCTGATGTATAAATAATGGATGACAGGTCATCCAAATCAACAACGGGATAAGATTCTGCTACAGAGTATCGACTTGTTGCGCCAGACCAACTTTCCATGCCTTGATGTTCATGGTGCATTGATATGGTTTCAATGACTCCAGGAATGAGATAATTTTTGCTTTGCCAATCGGGCATTTTTCCCACAAAAATTAGTCGACAGTCAGAATGCTCTAAGATCTGTGCCACTGTAGTGGTACTTGCTGTGGGATAGATAGGAACACTAATGTGTCCCGCTAGCATGATAGCTAAATCAGCCATGATCCAATGGGCACAATTGAGTGAAATAATTCCTATTTTACTTTTTGCAGGTAATTCGAGGAGTCTTGAAGCGATGCGTTGTACTTCAAATAAAGCATCGGCGAAGCTGTATTCAATTAGTTCACCGTTAACAGGTTGACGAAAGACTACTCGCTTTGGATTGGCTTTTGCGTGTTGCATGAAGGCAGCTACTGGTGTCAATAATTCTGTATCATTCATTGAATGCCTCTTCTTATTATGTATCATGATGAGTAATATGATCACCTAGTATGATCAGGTAAAAATATGTTATTAGGTAGTACTATATCATAGAGATTATCGTGTTGAATTGTAAATCTATCTTGTGAGTTGGTTATCCTTAGATTGTTCTGTATACTCTCATCATCCTTGGGGGTGGTCCAGCTGGACCTGAGATGTTGATTGTTAGCAAACCCATTGAACCTGATCCGGTTAATACTGGCGTAGGGAAAGGGAATTTAAAATTAACCTCCTCTTTTTTACCTACCAGTATTCCAGATCCTTTATAAACATTTTATTTATAAGTACTTCCTTATATACACAATTCCTTTATAAAAAAGGCGTTTGGAGAATCTGAATGAAAGCAATCCATCATCTAGCTGTGACAACTAGTTTACTATCGTCTATGGCGTTAATGATGTCCTCGACAGTTGCTGCTGAGCAAGAAAATGTGGTAACGGTGACTGCAGAATATCGCGAAACTAAAACAACTGATGCCGCCTTTAGTGTTTCTGTCTTAGCCGATGATGTTATAAAAGATGCTGGCGAACAGCACCTTGAAGAATTACTTAATTTAATTCCAAACATCAATTGGGCGGGTGGTACATCCAGACCTAGGTATTTTCAAATACGAGGTGTTGGTGAACGTTCGCAGTATGAAGGAGCACCTAATCCATCGGTCGGCATTGTGATTGACGACATCGATTTTAGTGGAATTGGCATGGTCGCTACTCTCTTTGATACCCAGCAAATTGAAGTACTGAGAGGCCCCCAAAGCTCTCGATATGGTGCAAATGCTCTAGCGGGTTTGATTAATATCAAGACCAATGATCCCCAGAAAGATACTCAGCTCTCAACACAACTATTACTCGCTGAAGATAATAATTGGTCTACAGCTATGTCACTCACTGGTGCATTAAATGAAGAACAATCGGTGACCGGGCTTTTCAGTGTTCAGCAATTTGAAGCCGATGGCTATCGACATAATAGCTTTTTCAACCTAGACGATACTAATAAACGAGACGAATTTACCAGTCGCGGCAAGATACATTGGCAGATTGCTGATAATTTACAACTCGCTGCTACCACCCTGTTAATCGATTTAGATAATGGTTACGATTCTTGGGCGATTGATAATAGTTTAACTACACTTTCAGATAAACCCGGTAAAGATAGTCAGCGTTCTATTGCAAGCTCAGCCAGATTAACACTGGATACTCCTGCCTTTCAGTTTGTCAGCATCAGTACGTTTGCAGATTCTGATATAGAACATAGGTTTGATGGTGATTGGGGTAATGATGATAGTTGGGGGGTCAATGGTCCTTATGATTTTACCTCAGATACTGCACGAAATCGTTCAACTTGGAGTCAAGAATTTCGTCTTTTATCAAACCAAGATACAGCGTTGAGTCAGAATAATATTGATTGGTTAGTGGGTCTCTATATGCTCGATCTTGAAGAAGATAATGATATCGTTGAACTGTTTAATGGTTTTGTATATCGCGATTTGTCTTCAGCTTACAATGCAACTAATAGCGCTGTCTTTGGTGAGCTGACTCAGCATTTATCAAGCAAGACCGATTTGACCTTAGGACTTCGTTTTGAGCAACGTGACGCTGAATACACAGATTCATCGAGCCTTAAGTTTTCACCTACCGACAATATGCTCGGCGGGAATGTGACCCTTAGGCATTACCTAGATTCTGGAATTATGACCTGGGCTAGTGTTTCTCGAGGTTACAAAGCCGGTGGCTTTAATCTCAGCCTTTCTGTACCTGAGGCTTTTAGAGAATACGATCCTGAATTTCTTATCAATTATGAAGTGGGACTTAAGGGACGCTTTTTAGAACAAAAATTATTGCTCTCAGCCTCGCTATTTTATATGGATAGGAAAGACATGCAGATCAGCACCTCATCACAACTTGATCCTACTGATCCTCTTACCTTTATTTTCCTAGTGGATAATGCAGCTAGTGGCTATAACAAAGGCTTAGAAGCTGATCTTCAGTATCAATGGTCAGATGATTGGAAAATTGATGCTAGTGTCGGTATGTTAAGCACAAAAGTTGAATCTCTCGAAGGAGGCGATCAAACACTTGTTGGTCGCGACCAAGCCCATGCTCCGGCTTATAACTTTTCCCTTGCAACAGAATATCGCAATCAACAAGGCTGGTTTGGACGGCTTTCTATTAATGGTAAGGATGATTTTTACTATTCCAACAGCCATCAACAAAAATCGACCTCTTATCAATTAATTAATATCAAGCTAGGCTATGAATCTGAGCAGTGGTCAGCCTATTTATGGGGTAAGAATATCAGCAATGAAAAATATTTCGTCAGAGGATTTTTCTTTGCTAATGAACCACCAAACTGGGAAGATAAACTCTACACCAATCAAGGCAACCCAAGACAATTTGGCATAACAGCTAGATTCATCTTTTAATGATAAATAGTAATGATAAATAGAATAGGAGATTGAACATGCAAATTAGCATCGAACTTAGTTGTTATCCTTTAGCCGACGAGTTTATACCGACCATTAAAAGCTTTATCGATAAAATCAATCAGCATCCTCAAGTGACTGCCATAACCAATACCATGAGCACTCAATTATTTGGTGAAGCATCAATCGTTATGCCACTGCTTAGTGAAGCTATGGAAAGTTCTTGGATGAAAGATGGTAAAGCTGTGTTTGTTTGTAAATTCATCAATGCAGAACTTAATCCTAATCTGGCTCAAGCCTAATGACTAAATACAAGACCAGCTCCTAAATACAATACCGATAATGGGTAGTAAAAATGGATAGTTTAAAATGGATAGTTTAACAGCCTATATGACTCAGGCTTGGCAAATGACCACGGGTTGGGAAATGATCGCAGTTCTCTTTGCAGTGGTCTATCTACTGTTAGTTATCAAAGAAAGTATTTGGTGTTGGCCAGCCGCCTTGATTAGCACTAGCATTTACATTTTTTTATTTTTCGATGTTAACCTTTACATGGAATCTGGATTACAACTTTTTTATATTGCCATGGCCATTTATGGTTGGGTTCTTTGGCGCAAACACAATAAGAGTAAAGCCGATTTAAGTATTAGCTCTTGGTCAAAAAGGCAGCACCTAGCAGCCGTATCCATAATAGGCATATTGGTTATGATCTCTGGTTTCTTACTGGAAAAAAACACTAACGCGGCTTACCCTTGGCTTGATTCTTTCACCACTTGGGGAGCCGTTATTACAACCTGGATGGTCGCAAGAAAAATACTCGAAAACTGGCTTTACTGGATAGTCTTAGACTCGGTGAGTATTTTCTTATTTATTCAACGTGATTTATATCTCACCGCTTTACTGTTTATTTTTTATGTCATTCTTTGTTTTAAAGGCTATAAGCAGTGGCATCTACAACATCAAAAATTATCGTTCAGCTAACCTAGACATACCTTCTGATGGCTCTAACAAAACAAACACTAATAGAACTGCTAGCACTGATTCCTTTCATTGAGCCTGTCATCAACCATGAAAATATAAGTTTCCGTTATCTTTCCAATGGCTTAACCAATGAAAACTACTGGATACAAATTGATGATGAACAATATGTATTAAGGCTAAACAACCCTGAATCTAAACGTTTAAGCCTCAATCGAGACGATGAAACTAGTATTATTAAAAAGGTTTCAGAACTAAGCCTAGTCCCAGAAATTCTATTTCAACATGAACAACCAAGCTTTCGCCTTAGCAAATGGATTCCAGGAATAGTTTGGACTAAGGACAGTTTTAAGCAGAGAATAAATCTTAATCGATTAGCCCAAGCTCTCAAGCAACTACATTCTCAGCCAAATTCTGAATTGCCCACCATGAATTTATTAGAGCGATTAGAGCATTATCGATTAATGATCCTAAGACGACACGGACAGCTACCGGCTATTGAGAAACAGATTTTATCTAAAACGATTAAAAATTTCATCATCATCCAGCCAAGTATTACAGCCTGTCTTTGTCATAATGACCTCAATGCAGCTAATATCTTAGAGTCACAGTCTGCGCAGCAATCTCAACTCTGTTTTCTTGATTGGGAGTATGCTGCAGTTAATGATCCACTTTTTGAATTAGCCGTTATTTGCGTTAGCAATGATTTAGGTGATGCTGACAAAGAATATCTACTGCATGCCTATATGGGTAGCCAACAGACCGTGCACCTTCAGGAGACCTTTAGATATTGGTGTTGGTTTTACAAATACATCAGTTTGTTGTGGGGATTAGTCATTCTGCCAATAGAACAATCATTACCACACAACTTGGAACAGCAATTTGAGAGACTGAACACTGAGTTACAGCAGCTTTAACCAACTATATTTATAATCAACTGTAATGAAATACATATGGATTAATTTTGAACAAAGGCTAGAGATTTAAGAGTTCACTTTTTTCAACATTATTGAAGAAGTAGGTCGATAT
>Ga0307492_10000554_pt1 | contig 15785 bp, 16 predicted proteins | sample SI3LmetaG_FD_202365 | JGI IMG/M metagenome (GOLD analysis project Ga0307492, IMG submission 202365) | Sea-ice brine microbial communities from Beaufort Sea near Barrow, Alaska, United States - SI3L | ecosystem: Environmental > Aquatic > Marine > Coastal | place: USA: Alaska | collected 2017-05-06 | reverse complement strand
ATTAATAATCGATATTCTCGAACTATTGGTTAGAACCTATTGAACAAAAAGCATCTGCACTATTTTTACGTTGTACCAGCCTTTTCTGGAACACAACGAAGAAAACAGCGGATTGCAATTAAATGGGATTGATGATGACCCGATGCAAAAAATGATTGAATGCCCTATGAGTGATGTGAGCTCTGATCAGAATATGGAACCCAAAAACTCTAATCTAGTCAGACCAATGTTAAATATATCGAAGCCTTTCGAACTAGTGAGCTGTTTGGACACTTTTTTGATTCTCCGAGAGAAACAGTTCAATCAGATCATTAACTAGAATAACACCAGTCGAAAGCCTGTCGCGAAAGTTTGGCGTCTGATATCAATATCAAATTCGCCACTCAAACAAGTGAAGGAAAATCAAAGTCACAGGCATAACAACTATTTTTAGGGAATATTTCATGACAGTTCGTCAAAGTTTTAGCATTTTCGTATTCGCTGTCCCCGCACTCATTTACGTGCTCAGTTTAGCGGCACCTAACGCTCTTTGGTTGTTTGTTGTTGTAGTACCCATCATTGTTTTAGGACTGTCAGATATGCTGCAAACCAAACAATCCATCAAACGTTTATACCCCGTGTTGGGCCGATTTCGTTACTTACTTGAATCTTTCCGACCAGAAATCCAACAATACTTTGTTGAAGACGAAATAAGTGGCAGCCCCATCCCCAGAGAATTTCGTTCTTTAGTCTATCAACGAGCCAAAGGGGACAGAGACACGCGTCCTTTCGGTACCATTTTTGATGTCAATCGCGATGGTTACGAATGGGTGAACCATTCACTACAACCTAAACATGTAACGGATTTTGACCCTCGCATCAAGTTTGGTGGTGACGCATGTTTAAAGCCCTACATGGCATCTCCAATGAACATTTCCGCCATGAGTTATGGTGCATTGAGCAAAAATGCCATTATGTCGTTAAATAAAGGAGCTAAGATCGGTGGTTTTTCTCACAATACCGGCGAGGGCAGCATGAGTCCTTATCATCTTCAACATGGTGGCGACATTGTTTGGCAAATTGGCACTGGTTATTTTGGCTGTCGTGATGACGAAAGTGGTTTCAACCCTCAAACCTTCCAGCAAAACGCCTCTGAAGAGGTGGTGAAAATGATAGAAATAAAACTATCTCAAGGCGCCAAACCGGGTCACGGCGGGATTTTACCTGCGGCTAAGTTAACTCAGGAAATTGCCCTCATCCGCCATGTACCAATGGGTCAGGATGTGGTCTCTCCTCCGTCACACTCGGCGTTTTCAACGCCTGCGGGATTACTCCAGTTTGTCAGTAAATTACGTGAATTATTTAGCGGTAAACCAGTCGGATTCAAATTATGTATCGGTCGTCGAGACGAATTTTTAGCTATTTGTAAAGCGATGCTGGAAACGGGGATCAAACCTGATTTCATTACCGTTGACGGTGGCGAAGGCGGCACAGGCGCCGCCCCCACCGAAATGACAAACTCAGTCGGAACCCCCATCCGTGACGCCTTAATATTCGTCAATAGCGCCCTTATCGGTGTTGGTTTAAGGGATCAAATTCGCATTATCGCATCAGGAAAAATGTTTAGCGCATTCCACATTCTGCGCGCCATGGCCCTCGGGGCCGATACCGTTAACTCTGCCCGAGGCATGATGTTAGCACTGGGTTGTATCCAGTCACGTACCTGCAATACCGACCACTGCCCGACTGGTATTGTCACCCAAAACCCGTCACGCACTAAAGCGATAGTGGTAACGGATAAGGCTCAAAGGGTCGCTAACTTCCATTATGAGACCGTTAGAAATTTAGTAGAGCTGATTGGTGCCGCTGGCTTAAGTACTATTCAAGATCTTCATCCTCACCACATTAACCGCCGTATTCAAGGTACAGAGGTTAAAAACTACGCGCAGCTTTACCCCCAACTTTCGTCGGGTTGCCTTTTGGACGACAAGACAATACCAGAAGGCTGGCACTACGACTGGGAGAATGCCCGAGCCAGCACCTGGTAAAAAAACAGGCCAAGTATCCTCGACTCTATAATTTAAAGTTGAGGATAAGCCGCTATTAGAATCGTGAGTATGAGGGAGGTCGTTGTCGAGCCCATATTAGGCTGCCTGGTCCATGGGGTGCAAGAATGCTGGAAATCTAGCTCAACTGCTCTAATCCAGTCCTTTTAATTTACGTATTAAAGCTCTTTCGATTTCACCAACCTGTTGATGGATGCGGTCGGAGTCAGCGTTGGGAATATCGATAAATTTAATGCCCGCACGCAGTACTTTTTCTGAATCTGAAGTCCAGCATGGCTGAAAATCAACGACTAAAGGATCATCCCACCCTAGTTTTAATTTAGAATTTTTGACTACCTTGTCGACTCCAAACGATGAATTGGGGCAATTATTAAAACTAATTTGTGCGCCAGTTCGAGATAAATCTAGAATACTGGCAACGCAGCGGTGGCCGTCAATTACAAAGTGCAATTCAGCTTTTAAATTATACGGAGTTGGCACTCGGAAGTTATTACGCCGACTATTGAGATTGACTCGTGATGGAATAACACTTTGCAGGTAAGTATCAGAACCCTCCTTGATAACTTTTAGTGCTTTAACGGAAAAATTCCAAGGTATGCCTTGCTCTAAATTGCTGACTATCGACGCAGTCTTAAAACCACCAATGGATTCAAGTGGCTCATACAATAGTCGATTATCTTCTATAGCTAAAACAACAGCCCCGCCAAGCAGTTTGCCCTGATGCATGAAGCCGACTCGGTCACCGACTTTTAGCGTTCGCCTGAGATCGGCAAGCACGCCAGCCTTTGTTTTTTCATCAGACCCAGATTTTTTTAGAATATTCTTTAACATATGACTTTTAGTGTAGAAGATTTAGTGACCATAAATACAGCCTTTTCGACCCAATGCGCTGTAACTTAAGAACTTTACCGGAAAAAGGGATTTTCTGAAATCACTTATGGTCAAGACACCACGCGACATTGCACTCAATACCCAGTTTGTGCCTCAGACAGAGTAATCTGACTAGCCTGAAAAGTTATAACGCCGTTTATTAAATAAGGCTTAAATCTATAGTTTGTCAGTTAAGGTAAGCTTGCTTCTAGTGGTGCTTGTTCTGGCTTACGTCTTCTGCCTTTCGGTGCAATAGAACCACATTCAATAAAAATACGGTTTTCACAAGTGGCACAAATGTTCCTGTCTAAACGAGAAAAAATGTTCGAAATTGCTTCTTCTTTGGAGTCAAAAATATTGGTGGGATTGAGATCGACAATATAGCCACCGCGATTAATGATTTTCATCGCGCTGTCTTTTAGTTGATAAAGATACAGGTCTCCACCGATAGCTTTCCTGGCCTTGGATTCATTGACGAGTAATTCTGCACCAGCAACATCAACCTGATTAACGCCCTGTGCCATCAAAAATAGATGTTTTTGATCTGGATAATGTTCTCGATAGCGTCGCAGCAATTCGCCAACATGTGATACTGAGCCAAAATAAAGTGAGTCTTCCAGTTGCAGCATCTTCATTTGAGGGCATTCAAGAAAGCTGGTGCCAGATTTGAATTTTCGCTTCCTGCTGTCTTGATCTGGCGCTCTCGGTTCTAACTTAGGTTTAGATGTTTTGCGTAAGTAAAACATCAGTGACAACACTACACCGAGTAAGATAGCAAACTCCAGGTCCAATAATAATGTACTCAGAAAAGTGACTATGAGTACACCAGCCTCTTTTCTATCAGCCGTTATTATCTTCCGAATTTGCTTAAAATTGATCAACCGCCAAGCCACATGAATGAGTAAGCCAGCTATTGCCGCCTCGGGCAGATAAGTGGCCATATCAGCGACCACTAATACAATTACTACCAGTAATGCTCCAGACAAAATAGCCGCCAGAGGTGAGCGAGCACCCGCTTCGAAATTAGCGCCACTGCGGTTAAAAGACCCTGTTGATACATACGACGAAAAAAAACTGCCCATAATATTAGAAAGCCCCTGCCCTATAAATTCTTGATTACCTTCGATGGGTTGTCCGGAACGGATCGAGATTGAACGAGCGGTAGAAACCGATGCTGTCAGTGCAAACAAAGCTGTCGCTATTGCCAGCGACCCCAAATCTCTCAAGGCATCTAGTGAAAACTCGGGCATCGATAGTGGTGGTAATTGTTTTGGCAATGCTTCGACCATTTGAATATGGGTTACTGACTCACCTAAAACAGCGTTAAAAATAACCGCCGAGGCACTGCCGACAAATAACGCAATTATCATATAAGTACTTCGAAACCTCTTTTGCACAACCACACCAGTCAATAATGTAATCGCACCGACCAGCATCACCATAGGATGAAACTGATACCAGTACTCCCACAGATAACTAACCGTATCAACCCAATGGTCATGCTCAACTGCATCGAGTCCCAGAAATGTCTTCGCCTGTTTTGCCGCGATCAAACATGCGGCTCCGGCAGAAAAACCAATAATGACGGAGTTTGATATAAAGTTGACTAACGCACCAAGCCGAGCAAACCCCATGAATAGCTGCAAGATGCCCACCATAAATGCCAGCGTTATGGCGAGCGAGACATACTCAGGACTACCCGGCAGGGCGAGTGTGCTTAAGGACGAAAACATGACAATTGATGCCGCTGTTGTGGGGCCAGATACGAGGTGCCAGGAAGAACCAAATAGTGCGGCTATAATGGCCGGAACCATGCTCGTATATAAACCATATTCAGGCGGCAAACCCGCTATCGTAGCGAATGCGACACCTTGAGGGAAGGCAATAGCAGCACCAGTCAAACCAGCCATAACATCTGCCTTGATGGTTTCTGACGTAAGACGACGGCCCCAACGTAAAAACGGGAATATTCTAATCAGCAGGGGATGGCTAGGCATGTCTTATATCTGCTACAATTTTAATGCCCAAACTGGATATATCATCACTGTGGGCTCTTCAGGACTGCGTTCTACAGAAAATCTAGCGTCGGATGTGTCCATTCATTAATTTCGATGGCTTTCATAACCGGAGTCTACTCAGGGCTAAAGTTAGCACTCCGACTTTAATAGGCGCTATGAAGAAACCTAAAGCGCTATCGCTGCCGGACCAGAAATAGATCACATGCGATATCATTTGGATTATGCCAGTTATGAGGCCGCCTAGGATCATAGTAGACCGCCTGTGTTTCATTTAGTGTGGTTTCAGTGCCATCGTAATAAAGCGTGGCACAACCAGAGCGAATCCATACAAACTCCGATTCTATACCGACTAAAAACGGCTGTTCTGCGAGCATTCCACCCGGCTCTAGGCGCACAATAATTGGTTCAAAACTGGAGCTATGACGCTGTGCTGACAACGGAATAAGCTTGGCATTGCCACGCAGGGTAAAGGTGGCACAGTCATCCAAATTTAGGACTTCCACTGTCTGATCCACCTCATTATCGACAAAAAAAGATGCCATTGAAACTCGCAAGCCGTGGGCCAGCTTCTCCAATGTGGCGACTGATGGCGATGTAACGCTTTGCTCGACTTGTGAAAGGGTTGAGGGGCTTACATTGCACAATTCTGATAGGGCTCTCAATGAAAGACCTCTTGATTCGCGCAGTAATTTTATTCGCTTTGCTACAGGCATAATGTGAAATACAAATTTATCAGTTGAAACTATCTTTTTTGACGGGGCCCTCGAGCAGAGCTTGTTAGGCTCTTCCAGACTCCAAGCAAGCAACAAATAATGAGAACACCCAAATCGATACCCACAAAAGTGGTTACCCAGGTCATAATTTCCATACCTATCAAAACTGGCCCCATTATAACAATAAGGGTACCTATACCATAGAGCAAGTTGCCCCAATATTTACTTAGATTAAAATGCGCGTTCGCGAAGTTGCCTATAGGTTTAGGCTCGAGGGTTTTACGATTGTGTACTGTCGAGCTGCTGAGTGTCGTCATCAACCATTCCTCTTTTCTAATACAATAGCGTCTAAATAGGCCGAAGGACCTATACCGTATAAACCAAAAATTCTGCCCGGCTTTGTTCGCAATTTATTGAGATTATGATTGAAATAGTCGGACTCAATAATCACATTGGGAGTATTCGATCGCATAGTTATTCGTCCTTAGAGCATAAATAATATTAGTTAGGTGATTTCAAGTAGACCGCAAGGCCCGCCATCATAATGACTTCATCGAGACCACCCAAGATAGATAGGTGACCAGACTTATACTGTCAGCTACGGCATCGAAGATACTCATCCACGACATTAATATCGTTCATTATACTGAACATTTTGTTAATTAAAACAGACATTTATTATTATTTAAATATTATACAAGCTCCTTAATGTGAAATTAAAACATGTTAATAGTAGAATAATTTAATTCGATCGATGTGATTGTTTAATGAACACTTCATTCAGTATAAATTTTTACGTCAAGAAGGAATAAAGAGCTCGGCTGATAATTCATACCAATCAAAAAACTATAGCGTTTAGATTTGACTTACATCACTGCGAGTCCCCAGCAAGTTAACTATCCGCTGATATCGATGGAGGTTTTGGCATGCATAAAAGGTTCTGAAATAGCCTTGTCAAAGGGAGTATTAAGAAGTCGTAATTCACCTGCCTACCGTGTATAAGCTGACCCAGCGATAATAAGTTGGGATCCGCGTCAGAACGGGAAATTGTAAATCTCAAACAACTCATCCGTGCAACGAAGAAAAACCTAGTCATTCATTTCAAAATAAACCTATTTAGCAATGATGGTAAAGGGCCGTGAAGGGTCAATTTCTGATTGGTTCAAATCACGGCCGGCTGTTATACATGGCCTTGTATTTCGCCCGACAGAATCATTAACGAAACTATTGTCGGTAAAACTGAGAGAGTTTTATCTTGATTTTTCCAGAAATCAACTGAGTTCAGATGTGTAGCTTACTTCAACCTATCGCGAATACCACGCAACACAATATCGCTATAACCGACAATACCAATCACCTTATTATTTTCGATTACTGGTGCTCGATTAAGGCCGAAATTCTCAAATAGTCGTGAACAATATCGAATATCCATCTCGGGTTTCACGCTAATCACTGGTTTTGACATAATTTCGTAAACGTTGACGCGCTCTGGAGGCTTGTTTTTTGAAAGTATATTTTTGGCGATGTCCGATAGTAGCAATATGCCATATTCGTCGTCTTCATGACGCTTGTTTACGATGAAACATCTGGCTTCTGGATGATTAGAATGCATCAAGGCCTCTGCTACGGTACTGAGGCCATCGACCAAATCAAATTCAGTGCGCATAACATCTAGCACTCTTACTACTTTTTTTCTGTTCATAGCTCTTGCTCAATAACGCCGCATAACTGGCTAACCTGGTGCGAGACACCTACCGCATCCTCTACATCGATGCTAAAGGCAATGCCGGCACCTGGGCTGGCATCGAACTGACCGGCATTGGCGATTGTTTCGAGTATGTCGCAACAAAGATGCTCTTCCACCAAAAATAAAATGACGTCTCGCTGAGTATCCAAGGTCAAACCTAGAAAAGTTTTGGTCACTTTCATGCCCTCCCCACGAGCGCTGGATATAACGGTCGATCCTGTTGCACCCTTGTTTCGTGCTGCATCGACAATTTTGTCAGTTATGGCGTCCTCAGTTAACGCAATGATGAGTTTAAAATGCATAGTATTTTCTCCTTTTTTTTAGCTTTTCTTTTACTGCGTTTGCTCAATACCTTTGGCCTGCCACTCAGACAACTGGGCGTAAGCCATCACCGATATAATGGGAAAGAGACTGGCAAAAGCGATGAGGCCAAAACCATCGAGCAAAGGATTGCGCCCAGCTACAGTAGTGGACAAACCCAGACCTAAAGCGGCCACTAATGGCACGGTGACTGTAGAGGTGGTAACGCCACCAGAATCGTAAGCTAGCGCAATGATAAGCCTGGGGGCGAAAAGCGTTTGAATCACCACGAAAACATAACCGGTGATGATGTACCAATAGAGTGGCGTACCAGTGACAATGCGATAAACACCAAGTGCGATACCAATGGCAACACCGATGGCGACCGCAATGCGTAATCCCCAAACACCGATGCTGCCAGCCGATACTTGATTAGCCTTGATTGCTACAGCAAGTAACGCCGGTTCTGCAATTGTGGTTGCAAAACCAATGGCAAAAGCAAATAGATACACCCATTTATAATCCCACCATCCAATAATGCTGTCGGTGTTACCAGCGGCAATAAATGCTGGGTCAGTCAATTGCTGCGCCATCAATTTACCGAGAGGAAACAGTGCGGCTTCGAGACCTTCAAGGAAGAAACCTAGGCCGATTAAAACCAATGCGAAGCCAGTGAGTATTTTTCCTAGATTGGCAATCGGTTTGCGTAATACCAGAAACTGGAATCCAAAAATAATAAGCGCAATCGGCAGCACATCCCAAACCGTCGAAGCAATGGTAAACAGTAAATCAATCACTATCTGCATCGCCTACACCACCATACCGTAAGCCATAACGAATATTATCGGTGTGAGTGACGCAAATGCGATAAGTCCAAAACCGTCTATCATCGGATTACGTCCTTTAATCGAACTCGCCAGACCAATACCTAGGGCCGTTACCAGGGGCACTGTAATTGTCGAAGTGGTGACACCGCCCGAATCATAAGCGATACCGATGATTTCTTTAGGCGCAAAAAAAGTCATCACCACCACACCCATATAGCCACCAATTATTAAATACTGAATAGGCCAGCCTTTGATAATACGAAACACACCAACGACGATAGCAAAGCCTACTGCCACCGCCACGGTGATTCGCAAACCGAAAGCGTAAGCCTCCATTGATACCTCAGTGTTTTCTATCATATTGCCCAAAGCGGCCACATTGGCTGCTTCGCCTGCCACCGCAATCAGAGCGGGTTCAGCAACCGTTGTGCCAAACCCAAGCGCAAATGCAAAGACCAGTAACCAGGGCAGGCTCCCTTTTTTGGCAAAGGCATGCGCCATGGTTTCACCAATCGGAAATAAGCTCATATTTAAGCCCTGCACAAACAAAGTCAGACCAATCACAACGAACACAATACCAATCGCTATCTCACCAAAGTTGGGAATTGGCTGCTGCAAAATAGCAAACTGGAAAAAACCGATGACGAGGATAATCGGGAATAAATCTCGCAGGCTATCGAACAAAGAGGTAGATATTGCCTTGAGTGATGTCATAAAGAGCCAGAGGCTAAACAATTCCTAAAATATATCAGGCAACAGATTTTAAGCTAATGACGCAGGTCAATAATGATGGGGTTAGTGCTGTGGATTAGTGGTGCAGGCTTATTTAATCTAACTATCAAATCATGACAAACTAATCTTGGTGTCTAGAAGAACGAAATCAAAACGAATTGTCGTTACGACTATAAAAATACTTTTTAGTGGTGATAAAAAAATGCATTAGCAGGCATGGACCTACTCGGTGCTGTTACGTTAAGTTAAGTTAATCCGGTATGCCCTCAAAGGCCGACATCCATTTTAAAGCCAATAACAATTTCACAACGGACTGCGGCATTCGCCACATTGACAACATATTTGGCACTTACATCTCTTAACCTAACCGCATCAGTGCTAATCTATATTCACGTTTATACCTCTGCTAATAAATCTGTTTTTTAAAAGTGCTCAGCAATACACTTTTCAACATCTAGCGGCGAATGCACCTGCACAGCAGTCATACCTAACGCCCTTGCCGCCTCCACATTTTTCGCCAGGTCATCAAAGAAAATAACATTCTCTGGTTCGACTCCTATGTGTTCCAGCGCCCGAAGATAGATCGCAGGTTCCGGTTTACGACTGCCTAAATCTGATGATACAAAAACCTGGTCGAAATGACTCAGCTCAGCGTGATAGATTTCTTCCCAGTAATTTTTATGTAACGTATTCGCATTGCTAAGCGCGTATAACGGCACCCTTCCCCGCAACGACTCCAATAAGCGCACGGTATTGCCGATTGGCGCCACCATGATGTCATTCCAGCCGTCACGAAACTGCTCATAGGACAATTGCATTTCAAGCTTCTGCTCTAAATGCTGATGATATTCAAAGCCTTCAATTTCGCCTCTCTCGTGCTGCTCATAGGCATCGTCCATATGAAAAGCAGCCTGCATTTCTTCAACTGGCACCCCAGAATAAAAACTCCATTTTTTAAAAATACGTTCAAAGTCAATGTCGATAACGACATTACCTAAATCAAATATCAATGCTTCTACAGTCATACCATTGGCTCGGGTAAATTATATTGTTGATCGATAACTAACTACTAATGAGCCAGATCCCTACGCCTATCATTAACGTGCCAGATATCTTGTTTAATAATCTGACATTGCCACTTTGTTTCAGGAAAACACGTAATGTTTTGCCTCCTGTGGCATAAATTGTCATACACAGAAACTCAGAGATAACAATGACCCCAACCAGGAGGCTCAATTGTAAAATGATGGAGTGATTCGGTTGAATAAAAGGTGGCAATAGCGAAATCATAAAGGCCCAACCTTTTGGATTAGCAATTGCAGTCACAAAACCCTGCCCAACTAATTGAGACCGACTTACCTGCTGAGGTGCAGAGTTGCTATCGGGAATCGCCATTTTGCCTTTAGAGCGCCACATTTGTACGCCAAGGTAAGCCAGATAAATACCGCCACCCCATTTAAGCATCACAAAGATATCAGGGTAACGCAACATAATCGCAGCGACACCCAACACCGCCAATATGGCGACAATTCCGACACCAGCCATTTCGCCCAGCATCATCCAGAATGTACGTCGCAGTCCGATGGTCATGCCAAGGGTCATCGCCAAGGTCATGCACATACCCGGCGTTATAGACACCAGGAAGAAGGTCGGTATAAATATAAGTAGAATGGACAGGTCCATCGTCGTTCCATTGTTAGAATTGCGAGCGCATTCTACCTGTCAGATGGCTAGACAGAAAAGCACTATTCTATTTAACCGTCAGTGTGAGCTCACCAATTGCAATGCCCTGTTCACCAGCAATGGCATAAAGCAGGTAAATTCTATTGTTTTCAGCGTATATCGCAGGGTCGCGTAATTGATTGGCTGGTTGCTTGGATTCACCGTATCTCGATGGAATTAAAGGCTGACGACTACCTTCCCAGCTTTGTAACGGTCGATGAATTTCAGCTTCAGGTCCGACCGTCCATTCGTGCCAGTTTTCATGTCTCAACAGGGTTGAACAAAGAATTCGTTCCGGGACATCGCCAACTCGGGTCCAGAAAACAAAAAAGTCACCGCCCTGCTCAAGAAAGGCAAAATGGCGTATTGCCTGATTAATAATCGTTGGCCCAATTTCAAAATCTGAGAGACCATCTTTTGAACGATACAAAACACCCGGCATAGCCATAGCGTAAATATAATCCTGGAGCCTAAACGTGCGAAAATAAGGCCCGCCAAGAATTCCCGGTTGAGCAACAAAATTCAACCCATCGTCAGAAAGTGCCACTCGAGTCACTTGTGTGCCGTTGTTTAAACGCCCATGATAATACAAACGTATTTGCTGACACTCTTCGTCAACAATAACGTCAGGTGAAGCGATATGTGGATAGTTACCGTCATCACCATTGGCTATATCCTGCTTCACCTGTTCGTCAAGGTCAGCATATGCTGGTTGGTCAATTGGAAATAGGCTATTGGCAAGATCGAGAGCCGGTGCTTCACTTAAAGTCCAGGGACCAGTCAATTTATCTGCCAGAGCAAGCCGAATGCTTTTACCTCTGTGATGGGCAAAATAAAGATAATATATTGCCATTGGATTTTTCACCCAACCAGGGACTTTTATAAGGGAAGGACCGTTGACGTTACCCTCTAGCTGCGGCGATTGATTGACATCAATGATGGGCGCATCGATTAGGGCCTGAAAGGTAAAGTTTATCTTTAGCTCTGTCATTATTGACATCTAAATTTATAGAATATACATCAAAGACTGCTGAAATCAGTAAAAAATCCATACAAGATCTTGCAAAAAACACCTCCAACCTCAGATTTATAATTCAGCGCAGCGTTAAAGTATTCAGGTATCTTTTTCTGCATTTTCCTAGACTATTCCTGGCCTTTATCACAAAGAATCATGAGTCCGCTGTATTAATTTTGTGGGTGTTGCTACCATTTTAATATCGGGTATATTGCTATTGATTAGATAGAAGCAAAACTTTGATTCTGACAAGCCTATCAATAAGCCAACTTTCTTAACCCATAATGTTTCCCAGGTAACAAATGTCTAAGGATCTTCACTCGATAAATCACAACATTGTTGATGGCGAAAACATCGCCGTCGAGCTGGATTGCATCTATTCAATCAAAGGTCATAATTTGGTCGACTCGATCGATCGAATCAAGCAAACCCATCAACCAGACTTTTGTCTGCTACCACTATCATCGGTGTCGGGTGGCGGCGGCATATTTCAAATCGAAAAGCCAGTGGCTAAACAGGTCATCGGTATCCAGTTAATCGCTACTAATTCACCTCGGGTCACGCGTTCTAGTCAGGTTGATATTACGACAGTCGGACTAGATGAGATTATCATCGATGAGCAAAGGCACGCTATTTATGCTGGCAGCGCCATCACTCTGGCGCAACTCAATCAGGGTTTGGGGGACGAACTAGGCGAGCAATTTAAAGTCCTTGGCGCCGACTTAACTAGCTACACCTATGCCCAGGTTGGCGCTACCTTTATGACCGGCGGTATGGGACCGCAACGACGTTACTTTAGCGATAGTGTGATCGAAATATCACTCCATAATGGGAATAAATTAACTCGTATCGATGGCGACGAACTCAATAATTATGCCGGTACTTATGGCTGGACTGGCTTAGTGTCGGCGGTTTGCTGCAGGTATGTAGAGCTACCAGCAGTTGAAATTGCATTTGCTATTCCTGTCAATAATTCACCGTCAGAGCTATCTCGACTACTTCAACATTTAGCCCCATTTGCTTATCTGAAAATCGAAAATGGCAAGGTGCTATCCAACAATGGAGGCACTGATCTGATATTGGGTCTTGAGCATATCACCATCGACGCGATGCAACCGTTTGTGGAAAGTGGTGATAATGCATTAACGGAACGCGCCAAACAATTGCAGGCTAACTGTGAAACGGCCAATGCAGACGGCCTGATTTTTGTTAGCGGCTATAGCCACCTGCCTGTCGATGAGTTTTTATTTGAGCTAGTGGATGATGTCGATGCTGACGAATTTACTATCGCGAGTATTGCACTTGATCACACTGAAATTTTCAAAGACCCCAATCAAATGCGGGCTGTGCGCGAGGGCGTGCCATTTGCGGCGCGCACCCAGGCACCCAAGGGTCGTTTCATTTTCAAATACCATACTGATGTTAATATCCGGCTGAATCAAGACTGCGTCACCGACGCTATGGATCGACTTTGGCGAGCCAATCAAAAATATGTTGAATCAATCGATCAGTATATAAAATCTCACCCCAAGCTCTCGGGGCAAATTATTGTTTATGGCCATCTCAACCCATACGGTGTTGATCCTCATAATCGAATCACCCTCGCCTGTGATGATGCGGTCACCTATCAACAGGCGGTTGCCGACATTCATCGGTTTCGAGAGGAATTTGTTCGTCAACTGAGATCACTTTGCGACGACTCTGGCTCTAGCTTCATCGGTGGCGAAAAAAGCGCCGGCTCAGAATACTCGCTATTCCGTGCATTCGGTGGCCCTGAACTGGCACCGCCGCTGCTGGCAGCAAAATTCAAGCGTCAGTTCGAGACAATAAGTGCTGCATCTGCCTTATTTAACTGGCGCGCAATCAAGCCATATCGTTGAATTAATCCATTTAATGACACTATTTGAACTAAACTATTCGAAAGCAGTAACGAGATGACACGAATGAATGCTGGCGACAAAGTCTACTATCTTCATACCAATCAACTGGGTAACGAAACGAAGTTTGCGGCACTGGTGATAGCTGTCAAAGATGATGGTATTTTCATTCGAGTCGGCCGACTCGATGTCGATCTACAGGAAATTAAAACATTCGAATCGGTCGTGCCTGCTAAGTCACTAGTGCAACGCAAAACACCCTGTAGTTTCGAGAACGATCTTCAGGTTCATACAACCGCTAGATAACAAAGACCAGGAATATCAATTGATCACCACGCTAAACGCCATTGCGCCGATTTTTCTTATTATAGCGCTGGGACATTTAATGTTTCGTACCCGCATTGCTGGTGAGCAGGTCTGGTCGGCGATTGAGCATATTTGTTTCTATTTACTACTGCCATTCCTGATTGTTCGCACCTTAAGCCGAGCCAACTTAACCAGCGTACCCATTCTCGACTTCATGCTGGTACTGGTGACAGCAATTGCCGGCATGTCTTTTTTTCTCATATTGATGCATCACCTATTACGGTTTCGATTTCCCGATAGCGGCCCTACATTCACCAGCCTGTTTCAAGGCGCTACTCGATTTCACGGCTTTGTTGCGATAGCGATTATCGGCCCGCTTTACGGTGAAGACGGTATCACTCTGGCCGCGCTTGCACTCGCAATTATGATACCTGTATTGAACATCGCAAATGTAATTGTGCTGACTATTTACGGCAGCAATGACAGTAAAGCGAATACCCCTCAAATACTATTACGCATCGTTACTAATCCATTGATCATTGGTTGTGGCGCTGGCCTGTTTCTAAACTGGACTGGCACACCCGACATACTTTTCGACACCATCAATATTATTGGTAACGGAGGACTGGGACTGACGCTACTCGCGGTTGGTGCTGGTTTGAGACTCGACCAAATAGCCACAGATAAACTTTTGGTTGCGGTTGGTGTGTTAACCCGGCTGATTGGCATGCCATTGGTCGTTATTGCAATGGCGTCGTTAATCGGTCTTGATGGGCTGCCACGAACGGTCGCTATTATAGCGGGTGCCGTACCCACGGCAGGATCCGCTTATGTGATGGCACGTAAGATGGGCGGCAATGCCGAACTGATGTCGAACATTCTTACGTTTCAGATCATCGTCTCTTTCGTAACTTTGCCCCTGTTTATTTACATCGCGAGTATCGACTGAGTAGTGACCAATATATCTGATCTGAATTATTGATCAGCAAGGTCAGCCTCAGGTGGAACCAGAACAAAATTACCAAAGTGATTTTTTTCCAGGAATAATTGCTGTGCCTGACAAATATCTTTCAATGCGAATGTCTTAGCCACTAATGGTTTAATCTCTCCCTTTTCAATATAAGAAATTAAATTGGGGAAAACAGGTTCATCCCAGGCTGTACAACCGATAAGACTCAAATCCTTCAAATAAAAATGGCGCATATCCAGTGTCACTAGCGGGCCTGCGATCGCACCCGAAGAGGCATATCGACCACCCGGTTTCAATACTTTCAATATCGCTCCAAAACCATCACCTGCTACATTATCAAATGCGACGTCAACCGATCTATCACCCAACGCCTCGGTTAAGTCTTGCCCTCTTTCGAGCATTTGATCCACACCCAGCTGTTTCAGTTGATCAAACTTCGATGCACTCGATATTGCAATGACTTTAGCACCACGCCGTTTAACCAACTGAATCACTGCCGACCCGACGCCGCCAGAAGCTCCCGATACCAACACCGTATCGTCACTAGTAACCTTCGCTCGGTGCACCATGTTCTCTGCTGTGCCGTAAGCACAGGGAATAGTGGCTAATTCGACATCACTCCAGTCACAATCAATTTTAAAAA
>Ga0307492_10000552_pt1 | contig 15800 bp, 14 predicted proteins | sample SI3LmetaG_FD_202365 | JGI IMG/M metagenome (GOLD analysis project Ga0307492, IMG submission 202365) | Sea-ice brine microbial communities from Beaufort Sea near Barrow, Alaska, United States - SI3L | ecosystem: Environmental > Aquatic > Marine > Coastal | place: USA: Alaska | collected 2017-05-06 | reverse complement strand
CGGTTGGCGATGGCGCAGACAAAAATAAACACATCGGCCAATTCACTGTCGATGTCACCTACCTGAGAATTGGGGTCCATCGCCAGCCCCTCTTTTTTGCGGACGGCCTTAAATAGCTCACCAACCTCTTCGCCCAGCATCAGACATTTATCGCGCCCAGTTTGTTGATCGAAGCCTCGTTCGACTTCCAGCTCGGCGACGTAACGCTGGAAATCGGCTAACTGGGGTTTGGCGGCTAATTGCGGCATAGCTTTTGGTTCCATTAGGGGGCGCCGTATCGGCGCACTGATCAGCTGCTAGAGCTCAATGATCGCGCTGTATGACATAGTTGGCCAATTGGCCTAGTAGGGTCTGTGCGCCCAGGCCAACCTCTGCCAGGGCGGCCAGGGCTATTTGGTGTTGCTGTTCGGCCTGTTGGCGGGCACCGGTCAGACCGAGTAGGCCGACGTAGGTGGCCTTATCTGCCGCCAAATCACTGCCCTGTGGCTTGCCCAGGACTTCGGTCGAGGCCGTTACATCGAGGATGTCATCGGTGATTTGGAACGCCAGGCCCAAGGCTCGACCGTAGCGTTCGAATGCACTGAGCAGGGCCTCATTCACCGGACTCTGGCACAAGACACCCAAATGCAGGGCGGCCTGGATCAGTGCACCGGTTTTCAGGGTATGCAGATTCTCCAATTGCGCCAGGGTCAGCTTTTGCTGTTCCGACTGTAAATCGATCATCTGGCCGCCGACCATGCCATTAGCCCCGGCAGCATGGCCCAGCTGCGTTATCATCTGTCGGGCCTGCCGGTCGCTCAGGTTGTCGGCGCCGGCCAGAATGGCGAAAGCCTCGGTTTGTAGGGCGTCACCGGCCAGAATGGCCGTGGCTTCATCAAATTCCTTGTGGTTGGTCGCCTTGCCGCGCCGCAGATCATCATTGTCCATGGCCGGTAAGTCATCGTGCACCAGGCTGTAAACATGGATCATCTCCAGTGCCATGGCCGGGATTAACCAGTCCTGGCTGTCGTTTCCGGCCGCCAGGGCGGCCGCACGTACTAGGGCTGGGCGCAGACGTTTGCCGCCATTGAGCAAAGAGTAGCCCATAGCGGTGCGCAATCGCTCGCTCTTGGGTGCGTCAAAATCGGCCCGCAGTCGGTTTTCGAGTTGCTCTCGGGTATCGCGCAAAAAGTCATCGAGGTTCATTCATTGCCCTGTTCCGGCAAGGGTTGCAGGCTTTGCTGGCCATTTTTGGTCATCAAGACCTGTACTTTTTGTTCGGCCGCGGCCAGAGATTCCTGACAATCACGGGTCAGCTTGATGCCCTGTTCGAAGGCGTTCATCGCCTCGTCCAGACTCAGTTGGCCCGATTCGAGCTGCTCTACCAGTGCTTCCAGTGTGCTCAGCTTGTCTTCAAAGGCCGGGTTTTTTTTGCTTGCCATGGTGCTTCCTCAGGTTTGATTGTCGTAAAGGTAACGATTTGTAAAATAGGGGTCAATAAATCCTTTTGCAAGCCGATAGCTGGGGAGCAGACGTTAATAAGCCGCGCGATGTCTTCGGACCGTTACTCCGAGTCTACTCCGACTCTAGAACAACAGGTCGAGTAACGCCGGACGTGGCTAAATTCATCTGACCCTGAAGGCCACTTTAACTGCTAGACTGAGAGGTCACTCGGGCGTTCTAAACTGTATTGAGAGGTAATTTGTGGATATAGCGATGCTGGTCGGCCTGATCGGTGCCATAGGTATGATCCTAATGGCGATGTTACTGGGCGGCAGTCTGACCATTTTTATTAATATACCGTCTGTGTTGATTGTATTCGCCGGCAGTACTTTTGTGGCTCTGTCAAAAATGACACTAGAGCAGTTCCTCGGTGTTGGCAAAGTTGTCGGTAAGGCTTTTTCGTTTACCATCGTCAAGCCAGAAGACCTAATCACCGAGATCGTAGAACTGGCCGATGGTGCCCGTAAAGGCGGCCTACTGTCCTTGGAAGGCAAGGAAACCAGCAGTGACTTTCTCTCCAAGGGGATTCAGTTGCTGGTTGACGGACACGATCCGGATGTGGTCAAGGCGTTGCTCAACAAAGACAAGAGTATGACCACCACCCGGCATGCTGACGGTAGCCTGTTCTTTCGGGCGGTGGCCGACGTGGGCCCGGCCATGGGCATGATCGGTACCCTAATCGGCCTGGTCGGCATGCTCGCCAACATGGATGACCCAAAAACCATTGGTCCGGCGATGGCCGTGGCCTTGTTGACCACGCTCTACGGTTCCTTTCTCGCGACGGTGATCTGTATACCGATCGCAGACAAATTGGCTGTTCGGGCGAGTCAGGAAGAGATTATCCAGAAAATGGCGATCGATGGCCTTCTGTCGATTCAGGCAGGCCAAAATCCGCGGATTATAGAATCCATGCTAAAGAGTTATCTACCATCAAATTTACGCGCAGTTGGTTAGTATAGGGCATTTATTAGATTATGGATGAAGAAGACGATTGTCCCGAATGTAAACCTGGCCTACCGGCCTGGATGGGTACCTTTTCGGACCTAATGGCCCTGCTGATGTGCTTTTTTGTGCTGTTGCTGTCCTTTTCCGAGATGGATGCCCTTAAGTTTAAACGCCTAGCCGGTTCGATGCGCAATGCCTTCGGCGTGCAGGCTGAAGTTAATGCCGATGATATCCCCAAGGGGACCAGTATTATCGCGAAAAGTTTCAGTCCCGGTCGACCGGATCCGACCCCGCTCAATGTAGTACGACAAGACACGGTAGACGATCTGAAGGATTCGCTGGAAATACTCTGCCAGGACACCTTCACTATGCAGGAAAACCAGCAGGGTGAAACTGGCCAGTTGACCCGCCAAATAGTGGTACCCGATAAAACCTTGGAGCAGGAGGTGAAGGAGTCGGCTGAACAGATCGCTCAGGCGCTGGCCGAACAGATAGAAGAAGGTTCGCTGCAGATTGAATCGATTAACGAAACTATTATTATCCGCGTCAAAGAGCAGAGTTTTGGCGGTGGCACCGATTATGTTGCCGACGACTTTTTACCGGTGCTGGATATGGTGCGCGACCTGTTGGTGACGACCCCCGGCGATATCTCGGTAGAAGGCCACACCGACAGCCGGCCCATCTCCACCGCGCTGTTTCGCAGCAACTGGCTGCTTAGCGCCTCACGGTCTCTAGCCGTGGCGGAGTATCTGTTTGCGGCACCAGAAATGTCGGAAAATCGTTTCACCATCGTGGGCCACGGTTCGGGTAAGCCGCTGGCCAGCAATGACACTGCAGAGGGGCGCGCACAAAATCGACGGGTAGAAATTATCATCAAACGCACCAATCCGGATTACGATGGCGAGGTTACGCCACCGGAAGAACAGGGTGATACGGTGGACCCGGGCGATGTCGACAGCTTCGGTCTGTCGCCAGATCAGATTTTTTAGCCAGCACCCCCGGCTATCGCGCGGTTCACTGCTGCATCGTGCGATAGTTCGGGCGCTGGCGCAGTGAATATCAGCGCGGCTTAGCTCTCGGTATCTGCCTCCGGCGCAGGGCTGGCCGCGACCGACTCGGTGATGTCTCCGGCCGACACGCCAACCAACTGCTCACGTAACGACTCCAGTTCCGTGCGCACCTGGGTCTCTTCTTCAGCCAATTTGGCGCGTTTACCCTGTTCCTTACCCTGCTCGGCACAGAGTTTGGCGGCATCGTCCCACTGTAGCGCCTCGATTAACTCGATCGCCAGGGCCTGCTGCGCTTCCGGATCAGTCAATTCATTTTGCTTGTCGATGATTTTGTCGAGTTGGTTGTTGAGCTTGAGCATTTGCTTGGAAATATCAGCAGCCATCTTCGCAATTACCTCATAATTATATGTCATTAGTACCTCGGCCTCAGTGCAGTGTGTGTTTTCGAAAGGGATGGAATCTGTATAAATATACAGTATTTATCGGGGGGAGCGCAACCCGCATTGGTACCATGCAGCTGCTGATGTGGCATGAACAGGGAGTTCGCTGGAGCAGGGGGGAGATTGGTTTTAATTGCCCTAAAGCGGCGCAAACAACCCTCCCGAGGTGCACTAAATCTGTTTTGATTGGCGCCTGGCAATTACCACCGCTGAGTTATTGCCGGTCGTAAAGGACGTACAGTGGTGTTCAAAACTAACTAGGAAGAGAGGGACTAGGGAATGAGAGTGTTAAAATATATCGCGTTTGTGGGTTTGTCGTTATTGGCCATCGCGGCTCAAGCAGCGCAAATTGAATTGAATAAGGTCGACAGTAGATTGCATTCAAAATATGGCTTTAGATGGCAAAGTATTAGTATTGAAGCCGTTGTGGAAAACCTAGCCTATGAAAAAAAAGTGCAGCTGATGTATCTCGATGGGGACGGTGCATGGATTACCGAGGACCTGAACTATTCCGGTTCGTTGGGTGATGATTTAGAGACCTGGTCATTGTCGATAAATCGGAACATTACCGGCCCCTATGCTGAAGGTGAAGCGCTGGATCTTGAATTTGTATTGCGCTATGAAGTCGCCGGTGAGGTTTACTGGGACAACAATCTAACCCGTAATTATTTTATCCCCGCCGGGTCGGGTGAATATACACCCAAGTCCTTGCTAGTTGATACGGCCTCTGCCCGTGCCCCCTATGATTACAACTACAATGGTAATACCGGTCATGTAAACGGATATCTGAGTATCGATGTTATTCTGCAAAATTATGCTATGTACAAAGATGTCGAAATTCATTATTCATATGATAACTGGCAGACCACTCTAGTTGGCCACGCCAGCTTTGTCTCGGGTCGCTACAAGGGCTATTCCTGGGTCAATTACCCAAATGCCAACGATGTTGAGGTGTGGAAATTTTACAGCGCCGGCCCGGAAGCACAGGGTGACGCCGAGATCCTGCAATTTGCCGTTAAGTACAGGGTTGATGGGCAAATCTATTGGGACAATAATTATGGCCAAAACTACAGTCTGACCGTTGTGCACTAAGCTAAACTCGGATGAGCGGCGGGCCTGCCGCTCATCTTATTTAGGGCAGGTGTCGTCATTTTGGCTGCATCGGCCTTGGCTATACTTTCCTTTAACTCTATTCTTTTTGATTGTAATTTTTACCAATAAATAGAGTCGTTTATAATAAGTTTTTTTATTTACTGACTTTTTCATTTTTTTGGTAAAAAATAGTCGGCTTATCAACGTTCAATCCTAACGCTGTGGCTATGCAATCTAAATGAAGATAACAAGTAATTTTCTCGACCAACATGCAATTCTGTCGTCAAAGCTGCGCTGTCCAACTCTGCCCCATCATCTAGTTGAGCGCAAACGACTGTTGAGCCGGCTCGAGGAAAATCGGTCTAATTCCTTGACCCTTATTCAGGCACCAGCAGGTTTTGGCAAGACCACTCTATTGGCAACCTGGTTTGAACGCCAAGCTGGCCAGAAGTGCTGGTTTACTGTCGATGAGTTGGATAACGATTTCCCCCGTTTTGTCACCTATCTATTCGCCCTCTTGGCGCAGGTCGCCGATAAGAATGTCGCGCGCTTTTGTTCCGATGCCGCAAAACTTAACTCTACGAATCTGCATCGAATCGTGGATTTTTATTGTCAACAATTAAACTTATTTAGCCAAGCACCGCTGTTGGTTATAGACGATTGGCATTGTATGTCCGAGCCGCTGATTGTGGAACTTATGGCGAAAATACTTGCCCGTGCTCAGCACAAGATACATATGGTGGTCGCGTCAAGATTACCGATACTGGGTTTATCCTCTGCCTTAGAGGGCGGTGGCGGTTATCAATTGTCGATGAACGAACTTAAATTTACGCAGCAAGAAACGGATGATTTTTTTGCCGACCTGAATCAGTGTGACTATGTGCAGAACGATCGAAAGTTGCTAGAGGAAATTGATGGCTGGGTGGCGGCCCTGCAATTGATTCGAATATCCCACCTGCTTGAGCCGTCGTGGCAATTGAGTCTGGATGCGCAACAGCGACGGATGATCGGGGATTATCTCCTCGAGGAAATAATAAAGACCCTCGATCAAGCGACGCTGTTTTTTTTGGCAGCCACATCGATCTGTCGGCGTTTTAATATCGAGTTAGCCCTGGCACTCACGGGCCTTGAATCGGTCGGTGCCATATTGGTGCGGCTGCAAGAGCGGCAGTTGTTTGTCACCACAACCGGTGGTCAGGATGTCTGGTATCGTTATCATAGTATTTTCCGCGACGCGCTGATTAAGCATTGCCAAGCCTGCTTGCCGATGGAGTTGTCGAGCTTAAATCTAACTGCGGCGCGATGGTGGTTAGAGCGGGGCCATTACCTGGAGTCGGCCGATCATTTTATCGCCTCCGGTGATCGCAATGCCCTAATCGACTTCATTCTGCGCTGGGGCTGGGAGCTATATCGCAAGGGCCAGTATCCGGTTTTGAATCTCTGTTTCGATGCACTGAACTGGGAGCAGATTATCGGTCAGCCCTATTTGACCCTGACCTTTGCCTGGTTGTCCTTAGTCAACGAACGCACTGAACTTGCCAGCGCGGTGGTTAATGAAGGTGAGCAGGTTTTCCTGGCCACCAGTCAATTGACGCCAACGATCTATTCGGGTTTGGCCGGCGTTAAGGCCGCCATTGCAGCACTCGGAGAAGACTATAGGGGGGCCATTCACTGGGGTCAGGCGGCCATTACCCAGGCGGACGACAAACAGTTGCAATGGGAACGCTGTCAGGCCTACCTGGCGCTGGCGGAAGCCTACCTGAGTCATTGTGATTTCCCGGTAGCGCTGGACTGTGCCCAAAAAGCAGAGGCTGTTTGCCGGCGCAATAGCTATACCACCCTGAAGGTGCGTACTTTTCATCTGCAGGCCCGAATTTTATCCGCGCAAAACAAGCTTGAACAAAGTCTGCAGCAGCAGCAGGCGGCCCTGGACATTGCCCGAGAGCATGGCCTGTCGAAAATATTTTCCCTTGATTACCTCTATCGTACCCATGCAGCGACTTTGAAAACCCTGAATCGCTACGCTCTTGCGCAGCACTATATCAAGCTGGCTGAATCGATAAAACGGCCACTGGGAGACTATTGGCATTATCCAACTCTGGTCGAGAAACTGTTGGTAGCGATGGCAACCGGTGAGTTGAGTAACGAGTCACTGGAGAATATGGTGGCTCAAATCAGAGACTTGGCGCAACGCCACGTTTTTTCCGAGGCCTGGCGAGTCGAAGCAGAAGCGGCCTTGGTTCTATTTTGGATCTATAGCGGCCGGATATCAAAACTGCGCTCTTACCTGCGTATGCCCAGCGGTCTGGGTTCGAGCGCCGTCAGTTGCGGTTTTACCGAGAGCTGGACCAGGGCACTTGCCTATATTGGCCGCAATGAATTCGATCGGGCCTGCAATCTGTTGCACGATATTCACCACCAGGGCATGGCTCGAGGGGCGCTATTATTTTGCCTGCAGATCCGAATTACCCTTGGAATCGCTCATTTCATTCACGCCGACCGACAGCGGGGCTGCCAAATTTTGCTGGCGGAGTCTAAGCAACCGGGTTTTCAACATCTGTTTAAATTGCTGGTAAACGTGTTTCAACTGGCTAGAGATGAAAGTCAGGCTCAATATATGGTCGCACGAGGATTGCCGATAGAGAGCCGATTTAGCATTAATTATGAACAGTCGCGTGTTTTAGTGTTTCGAGAGCTGACCCGGCGAGAAATTCGGGTCCTGAATCTCCTTGCAAAAGGCCTAAAAAATAAGGAGATTGCCATCGACATGAAGATTGCGGTGTCGACGGTGCGCTCCCATATCAAATCTATTAATCGCAAGTTAGCATTTGAAACCCGAGCAGAGGCTATCGAGCTGGCGCGTAACCTGCAGTTGGAGGCCTGATTGCCAAGGCTGCGCTTAGCAATCGGCGGGCAGGTAATCCTTGAGGATCTGGTAGAGGGCAGGTCTTTTTTCGGCCATCTCTAGGCTGGTGAGCCCTTCCAGGGAGTGTGGATATTTAAGCCAGGCGGTTGTTTCATGGATAAAGAAATCCGGGATTCGGCTGACTTCACTGCGTGAGGGTTTGTAATAGGGTACCGCTACCCGTATATCCTTTGGCATGTTGCGCCGCGTACGCTGGGCCAATTGGCCGATGATCGCCTCAATGGACCGGCCGGTGTCGAACACATCATCGACGATTAGCAGGCTGTCGTGCTGCTGCACACTTTTGATCAAATAGTTCAGATCGTGGACCTTAACCGTGCGGCTTTGCTGATCGATGCCGGCGCCATAGGAGGAGGTTCGAATGGCGATATTATCGGTGTCGATACCATGGAAGCTCAAATACTCCTGTACTGCGATTCCAATGGGCGCGCCACCACGCCAAACTGCGATGATAAAGCTTGGCCGAAAGCCACTGAGTAAAACCATTTCAGCGAGTTTGAACGAATCGATTAGCAATTGTTCGCCGGTTAAATAGGTTTTTTGCAACGGAGCCTCCTGTTGAGCATCGCTTACTGTTGTGGCCTAATGAGCCGAAGTATAGATAGACGAGTCGGGTAAACCAACTCTTTTCCTAGGGTCAGATAAGGGCATGCATGAAAAAACGTTACCTGGACGAAGACACGCTGATCGAGGATTCGTTTCGGCTCGGTGTGCAGATTTTTGAAAGCGGGTTCCGGCCCAGCTTTATTGTCGGTCTGTGGCGCGGCGGCAGCGCCGTGGGCATCTATGTGCAAGAGTGCCTGCAAACCCTCGGTGTCGATACTGACCATATCTCGATTCGGACGTCCTACACCGGTTTGCCATCCTACCAGTCCATGGTCGACCAGCCGTCAGCCATTCGTATTCACGGCACTCAGTATCTGATCGACCACCTGAATGCCGACGACAGCCTGCTAATCGTCGACGATGTGTTTAGCACCGGTCACAGCATTGAGGCCACCTTATCGCGTCTGCGCAGCCAGCTCAAATTGAATATGCCTGAGCAGGTCCGTGTGGCTACGCTATTCCAGCGATCTGAGTATCAGCGCACCGACTTTAAGCCGGACTATTGTTTGCATCAAACTGACGAGTGGTTGGTCTTTCCCTATGAATTAAAGGGCCTGACCTCGCTAGAAATAAGTGACCATAAGCCCTATGTTAGCGACCTGATTCATCCAGAGCTAGTTAATGTGCGGGCAGCGCACTCCGACTGAAGTCGGGAACGGTTCTATGCAATCGAGAAGGGAGGACTAAGACTCAGGATTAAAGCGTATGGCGTTGTGGTGACGCTTAGATCGCTTGATCAACTGGCGAGGGACGGAAAGCGCCAGTCTTAGACTGGCGATAAAGCGACAAACCCCAGCGGGGTCTGTCGATCAGTGCTATTGCTCGAGCTTACCTGCCACACCGGCGACATAGTAGTTCATGCCCTGCAGTGCGCCATCGTCCATGACTTGACCTTCGGCCAGCACTTCTTCGCCGGCCTGGTTGTTAATCGGGCCAGTAAAGGGATGCAGGGTGCCAGCGGCGATTTGCTGAGTGAGCATTTCGACCTTAGCAACAACATCGGCTGGGACAGCCTTGTTGATCGGTGCCAGAGTCGTCATGTTGGCGGCTATGCCTTTCCAAGTATCGGTTGAGGTCCAAGTGCCATCCAATGCCGCCTGGACACGACCGACATAGTAATCATTCCAGTTATGCACGGCAGCAGTCAGATGCGCGGTAGAGCCATAGGCCGACATGTCCGAGTGATAGCCAACTGCATAGACACCCGCGGATTCAGCAGCCTGAACCGCAGCCGGGGAATCGGTATGGAAGGTGATAACGTCAGCCTTCTGATTGATCAGGCTGTCGGCCGCTTCACGTTCCTTGGCCGGATCAAACCAGGTATTGACCCAGACGACCTGAACGCTGATATCGGGGTTGACCGACTGGGCGCCAAGAGTAAAAGCATTGATGCCGCGGATCACTTCCGGAATCGGGAAGGCACCGATATAGCCTATCACACCGCTTTTGCTCATATTACCCGCTACGACACCGCTCAAATAGCGCGCTTCATAAATACGGTCGAAATAGGTCGCGACGTTGTCGGAGCGCTTATAGCCCGAGGCGTGCTCAAATTTGATATCAGGGAATTTTTTGGCGACTTTTAGGGTCGCGTTCATATAGCCGAACGAGGTGGTGAAAATCAAATCGTGACCGCTTTTAGCCAGCTGCATCAGAACTCGCTCCGCGTCCGCGCCCTCAGGAACATTCTCCACGAAAGTGGTCTCGACTCGGTCACCGAAGGTGCTTTCAACAAATTTCCGGCCGGTGTCGTGCGAATAGGTCCAGCCGGCTTCACCGGTGGGGCTGACGTAGACAAAGCCAATCTTCAAGGGTTCGGCGGCCATCGCCGTGTTGCTGATGGCCAGCCCAAGGGTTAGGCCCAGTGCGGTAATTATGTTTTTCATATTGGTCTCTTCTAGAAGGTTAGTGGGGTTTGTGCCATGGCTTGCCTAACGCCATCGGTTCGAACTGCTTCAGGCGTTCGATATTTTTACTGAGAAATACTAGGACAACAATGGTAGCAACATAGGGTAGGGTGGCCAATAGGTTTGATGAAATTGACAGGCCAAAACCCTGGGCGATCAGGTGCATGATGCTGGCAAAGCCAAAGAGGTAAGCGCCGAGCATGATGCGACCGACCCGCCAACTGGCAAAGACCACCAACGCCAGGGCGATCCAACCCCGACCGGCGGTCATGTTTTCGGTCCACAGCGGAGTGTAGGCCAAAGATAGATAGCCGCCAGCCAAACCGGCCATTGCGCCACCAAACATGACTGAGCTGTAGCGGATTTTTAACACCTTTAAACCGAGATTGCTGCCCACGGTTGGGTTTTCACCGACCGCTCGTACGCTCAAGCCAGCCCGGCCCTGGCGGAAAAACAGATAGATGGCAAAAAACATAAACCAGCTGAAGTAGACGATAGCATCCTGGGCAAACAGGGCCCGGCCGATCAGCGGGATAGATTCCAGTACGCCGATGTGTATGGTCGGCAGCGCGTCGATGGTCTTGCCTTCAAAGCTTGAGCCGATAAAGGCCGACAAACCGGTACCGAAGATGGTCAGTGCCAAGCCTGAGGCGACCTGGTTGGCGCTCAGGGTGATGGCCACAAAGGCAAACACCAGCGCCATCAGCGTGCCGGCCAGCGCTGCCACGGTGAAACCGAGCAGCAGGTTGCCGGTATAGAAGGTGGTGATAAAGCCCAGAACCGCGCCCATCAGCATCATCCCTTCTTGGCCCAGGTTCAGAATGCCGCTTTTTTCACAGACCAGTTCGCCCAGGGCAACCAATAGGAGCGGTGTCCCGGTGCGTACGGTGAGATAAAAAATATTGGTGAGCAGTTCGATATCCATCAACGGTCTCCCAGGGTCGGTTTGCTAAACCAGGCGAAATTAAAGTCGGTGCGGATTCGGTAGCGGATCAGCACATCACAGGACAGTAAATAAAAGAGAATCAGGCCTTGGAACACCCCGGTGATGGCATTGGGCAGTCCGATCGTGATCTGGGCCATTTCACCGCCGATATAGATCAGGGCCATCAACAGACCGGCCAAGGTAATACCCACCGGGTGCAAGCGGCCCAGGAAGGCGACAATAATCGCCGAATAGCCATAGCCCGGTGAGATGTGCGGGACCAGTTGGCCGATTGGACCGGCCACCTCGACGGCCCCGGCCAAGCCGGCCAAGCCCCCGCTGATCAGTAACACGGTCAACACCAGTTTGTTTTTGCTAAAGCCGGCCATCCGCGCAGCGGCGGGGTCGTGCCCGATTACCTGAATCTGGAAACCAATAAAGGCCTTGCTCACCAGGACCCAGGTTGCCACCATTGCCAGTAGAGCAAAGGCCAAGCCTAGATGCAGACGGGTACCATCGAACAGGATCGGCAACAGCGTACTATCTCCGAACAGGGCGCTTTCTGGGAAGTTATAGCCATCCGGGTCCTTAAGTGGGCCGTACACGGCCCAGAGCAGCAGGTTCAAAGCGATGTAGTTCATCATGATGGTGGTTAGGGTTTCATTGGTATTCAGCTTGATCTTCATAAACGCGACTAAGCCGGCCCAAGCCGCTCCGCCAGCAATACCGGCCAGAACGGTCAACGGCATCGCCCAGGCACTGTCGGATTGGGTGAACTGCAAGGCCATGACCGTGGTGGTCACACCGCCCATCAATAACTGGCCCTCGGCACCAATGTTCCAGACCGAAGCCCGGTAACAGAGCGCCAAACCATAGGCGCACAGCAGGATGGGAATGGCCTTGACGAATAGTTCGCTGATCCCATACCAGTCGGCCAGCGGCAGAATAAAAAAGGTGTGCAAGGCCGGCAGCGGCGCCTGTCCCAGTGCAGCAAACAGGCCATAGCCGCTCAATAGGGTCAGTAACACGGCCATTAGGGGTGAGACATAGGTCCAGAAACGGGACGTTACTGGGCGGGTTTCCAGTCGAATCATCATACAGCCTCCTTGCTATTGTCAAAATCGCCGGCCATCCATTGACCCAGTTGGGCCAGCGGTAGCTGATCGGTAGGGCGCAGTGGTGATACGGCACCATCGCAGATGGCCCCGAGTCGGTCGCAAATTTTATAGAGTTCATCCAGATCTTCTGACACCACGAGCACGGCACAACCCTGTTGGCGTAGCGCGAAAATGGTGTTATGAATGGCGACCTGAGCGCCAATATCGACACCCCAGGTTGGATGCGCCATGACCAGCAGTTTGGGCTGTTGTTCGACCTCGCGGCCGATGATGAACTTTTGCAGATTACCGCCCGATAAGCTCTCAGCCGGGGTGTCGGGGGAAGGTGTTTTAACCTTATATTTGGCGATAATGCGCTCGGTTAGGGCACGGATAGCACCCGGGCGCAGAAATCCGCGGCGCACCAGTCCGGAGTCAAAGCTGGTCAACAGGGTATTCTGACAGAGATCCATTTCGGGCACGGCGCCTCGTCCGAGTCGGTCTTCCGGCACAAAGGCTAGCCCGAGTCGGCGTCGCTGCAGCGGACTCAGGCTATCGACGCAGCGCTCGTCGAACCACAGCTGCTGTGCGCTGCGGGTGTCCTCACCGGACAGGGCGCGCAGCAATTCTTCCTGACCGTTGCCGGCAACGCCGGCAATACCGACGATCTCACCGCACTGAACGTTGAGGTTGATGTTTTTGAGGGCGACTTCGAAGGTGGTGCTAGCGACGGTCGATAACTGACGAATATCGAGAAATACGCGGGTGCCTGTCGCTCGCTGAGTGTCGTTGCTGATCGGTATATCATCGCCAACCATCATACGCGCAATCGACTCTGCCGTTTCTTCCTGGGGCCGGCATTGGCCTGTGACCTGACCGTGGCGCAGGATAGTAGCCTTGTCACACAGGCTGACCACCTCATGTAATTTGTGGCTGATAAAGAGAATAGAACAACCTTCCTGACTGAGCAGGCGCAGTGTCACAAACAAGCGCTCGACCTCCTGCGGGGTCAGCACCGAGGTGGGTTCGTCGAGGATTAATAATTGAATATCGAGCAGCAGGCAGCGCACGATTTCGACGCGCTGCTTCTCGCCAGTAGACAGAGTAGCGACCCGCTGTTCTGGATCCAGTGGCAGACCATAACGCTTTGAGGTTTCCACTATGCGCAGGCCCAGGTCGGCGCTGTTACCGGCCTGTTCGCCGAGCGCCAATTCAATGTTTTCCCGCACCGTCAGGGTTTCAAACAGTGAGAAATGTTGGAATACCATGCCGACCCCTAGCGCCCGGGCGTCGGCTGGCGAATCGATCCGCGTCGGTGCACCATTCCAAGTTAGGTCACCACTGTCGGGCTTGGTGACGCCATAGAGTATTTTCATCAGCGTGCTTTTACCGGCACCGTTTTCACCGAGCAGCGCATGGATTTCTCCATGGTCGATGGCCAGACTGATGCGGTCATTGGCGATGCAACCTGGATAACTTTTACTAATGTTCGTCATGGTGAGACGGCTGCTCTTTTCCAACTTAACCACCTGTTCTTATTGTTTGTCGTGGATTTAAATTTACCCGCAACAAAAATGCTGTTCTAATTCAGCTGACCGATCGGTCAGATTCTGGTACGGTAGGCTTAAGCTACCCAATCTGGGAAAGTTCTGCAATAAAAAGAATAACTCGCACAGCGTTTAAAAAGTAGCACTATCAAGTCTAGAGCAGCATCAGGAGGGTGGGGATGATTGAATTTTTACTGAATCGGGAGCGGGTCCAGCTCGATGGCCTTGCACCAAACTTGAGCGTTTTGGACTGGCTGCGCACCCGCAAAGGTCTGACCGGCACCAAGGAAGGCTGTGCCTCAGGTGATTGCGGTGCCTGCACGGTGTTGCTCGGATCCATTGAACCCGACGGTCTGCGCTATCGCAGCTTCAATGCCTGCCTGCTGCTGCTGGCCCATGTCCAGGGTCAACACCTACTGACGGTAGAAGGCCTGACCGAGGCCGGCGATCTGACCTTGGCCGGGCTGCACCCGGTGCAACAGGCCATGGTCGATTTTCATGGCGCCCAATGTGGTTTTTGCACGCCGGGCTTTATCATGAGCCTGACCGGTCTCTATCTTAATTACACCGAGTACCCGGGTGACAGTACCGTGATCCATGCCCTGGGCGGTAACCTGTGTCGTTGTACCGGGTATCGGCCGATCCTTGACGCTGCGCGCAGTCTTTTTCAGGCGCCGCCGGTGACGCTGTTGACGAGCCCAGCGGCGACGGCCTTTTTTGCCGAGTCGCTCAGTGCGCTGCCCAGCCTGAGCGGTGCCGGCCAGACCTTGACCCTGCCGCAAGATTTAGCCAGCCTGCTCAGTCTGCGCGCGGCCAATCCGGCGGCGCGTTTGGTGGCCGGCGGTACCGATCTGTGCTTAGAGTTTAGCCAACAGCTGAAGGCCTGCCCGGATCTGATTTCAGTCGTACAGGTCGCCGAACTTAAAAGTTGCACCATGCTTGACGGTGTCCTGACCATCGGCGCAGGGGCCCCCTACAGTCAATTTCAAGCCGCGATCAACGGTCTCTATCCACAGGCCGCCGAACTCTGGTCCCGGCTCGGCTCAGAACAGATTCGCAACGCCGGCACGCTCGGCGGCAGTCTGGGCAATGCCTCACCGATTGGCGATCCGGCCCCGCTGCTGCTGGCGCTGTCGGCGACCGTGCTGTGCAGTTCGGTGGACGGCGAGCGCGAGGTGCCGGTGGCGGAGTTTTTCACCGGCTATCGGCAAACGGTGCTGCACCCCAATGAGATTATCCGGGCCGTGCGCATACCGGCCCATTCGGCCGCGACTGAGCTGGTCTGCTATAAAATATCCAAGCGCATGGAAGATGATATATCCGCCGTGCTCTGTGTCATCGCTTATGAGCTGGTCGACAATAAGATCGTTCGGGTGCGCACCGGTTTCGGCGGCATGGCCGCCACCCCAGCGCCGGCCCGACGGGTCGAGCAAGCGCTGTTAGGGCAAGACTTTACGCTCGCCACCTTGCAGAACGCGGCCGAGCAGTTAGCGGTTGATTTTCAGCCGCTGTCCGATGTGCGCGCGTCCAGTAGCTATCGCCTGACGGTGGCGCAAAACCTGTTTGAGCGACTCTGGTATCAGCATCAGAACATTGAGGTAAGGGTACAACATGCGGCACTTTGAAACGGATCCAATACCGGCTGAGCATCGCGTCGTCGGTCAAGCGGTGCCACACGACAGCGCGGTGCTGCACGTCAGCGGTCGGGCGAACTATGTCGATGATCGGGTTGAGCCGGCCGACTGTTTGCATGCCTATCCGGTCTTATCGACCATCGCGGCCGGGCACATCGCAGCGATCGACAGCAGTGCCGCGCAGGCGCT
>Ga0307492_10000551_pt1 | contig 15812 bp, 15 predicted proteins | sample SI3LmetaG_FD_202365 | JGI IMG/M metagenome (GOLD analysis project Ga0307492, IMG submission 202365) | Sea-ice brine microbial communities from Beaufort Sea near Barrow, Alaska, United States - SI3L | ecosystem: Environmental > Aquatic > Marine > Coastal | place: USA: Alaska | collected 2017-05-06 | reverse complement strand
GGGCGAGCTGCTGCTGCTCAATCCTGCCCATCCCGACAGTCTGGACAGCCGCTATTTCGGCCCGCTGCCGGCCTCCGCCGTCATCGGACGCGCAACGCCGCTCTGGCTGCGCCCGCCGCCGCCACCGCCTTCAACCCCCAAGCCAAGGAGATCGGCTATGCAAGTGAACATCTTTGAATCCACCGCCAATGGCTATGCCGGACGTGCTCGCTACTTCGGCATCAACGAGGCGATCGTGCTTGTCGCGCTCGATCCGAGCGATGCCGAGAACGCGCCCGACTACCGCGTCCACCTCGACGACGAGGACGGCCCCGAAATCGGCGGCGCGTGGAAACGGGTCGGCGAACGCGCCGGTGACTACATCGCGCTGGAGATCGACAGCCCGCTCTTTGGATCGCCGTTCCGGCCGGTGCTGTTCCGCGCCGATGATGATGGCCGGACGTTCCGGCTGTCGTGGAAGCGCCCTCGGCCGCGCGACGATCGGAACTGATCGGTGCCTTCCCCGATCATCCCTCTGTTCGAGGAAAGGCCGTCTCATCCCTGCGTCCCGCTCGGTCGCAGGCCGGCCGGCGCGCGCAGCGAAGGTCAAGGGCGGCCCCCGGCCGACGCATCGCGCACACCCTTTACCGTAGTGAGCACGCTGGCAGGTTGGCGGCGGAGCGGGGGCGGGTCGGCCACCATGCTCGCGGTCCTGCTGCTGCTCGCGCCGGGCGCTGCGCCCGTCGCCGCATTGGCGCAGGACGCGCCCGCCGAGCGATCGGCCCCGCGCCATCCCTATGCCGCCCATGTCGCCGATGCGGCCCGGCGCTTCGGCATCCCCGAACGCTGGGTATGGGCCGTCATGCGCGTCGAGAGCAACGGCGATGTCCGCGCCGTTTCGACGGCCGGTGCGATGGGCCTGATGCAGATCATGCCCGGCACCTGGGCCGGCCTGCGCGCGCGCTATCGGCTCGGGTCCGACCCGTTCGATCCGCGCGACAACATCATGGCGGGAGCGGCCTATCTGCGCGAAATGCACGACCGCTACGGCAACGCGACGGCGATGCTGGCGGCCTACAATGCGGGGCCGGGCCGCTACGACGAATATCTGTCGCGCGGCCGTCCGCTGCCCACCGAGACGCGCGCCTATCTTGCAAAGCTGGCGTCGATCACGGGCGGTTCGGACGACGCCCAGCTTGCCGCCGCGCCGCCATCCGATCCGTTCGCATGGCGTCGCGCTGCGCTGTTCGCGGTGCGGCCGGGAGCGCTTTCGACCGCGCAACCGACCGCCGGCCGGACGGCATCCGATGCACAGCCGGAGCGGCCGTCCGCCGACCGCGCCGAGCTTGTGCTGGCCGACGCGCCCGCGCCCTCCAACGGCCTGTTCGTCCCGCTTTCCGTGCGGCCTCCGCCATGAGCGGCTCGCGCGCGCTCTGGCGGGTTTCGGCGCAGGCTTTCGCAGCACCGGAAGGGAGCAGGGCTGTCTTTCTGAAGGGGGAAGGCCGAGGGCAAGATAAAGGGCGGCAATGTGCGGAGCCCTTGCGCCTCGGTTGTGGCCTTGATTCTCAAGGCTTTCGGGCATTGCTGCGCAATGTGTGCGGAAATCCCGCACTGTGCGACGCAGGGCCAAAGCCCGTCGCCATCAGGGTTTGCCGCACATTGCGGCGTGGCGCCCCATGAGCGGCGACGACGATTTCCGCATCCGGCCTGGTCGCATCCGCTCGCGGGGCAGCCAACGCGCGCTGCCGATCATCGTCCAGGCGCTCGCCGCCGCGCAGAGGGCCGGCGGCCATGTTTCGCGCCGTGGCCGCATCGTTGCGCCGGGCCGCTCGACCTTCGGCCGGGGCCGCGTGGCGAGCGTGCGTGCGACCCACCGGCTCGGCCACCGATCGCGCCAGGTCGTCGTCAAGGCGCGCGTCGTCCGGCATGGCGGCCGCGCCTCGCTCGCCGCCCATCTCAACTATCTGCAACGCGATGGCGTCACGCGCGACGGCGAACGGGGCGTGCTGTTCGGCGCCGACACGGACGGCCTCGACCGCAACGAGTTCGCGGCGCGCTGCGAGGACGACCGCCACCATTTCCGGTTCATCGTCTCGCCCGAGGACGCCGAGCAGATGCGCGACCTCAAGGGCTTCACCCGCGAGCTGATGACGCGGATGGAAAAGGATCTCGGCACCCACCTGGACTGGCGCGCGGTCGAGCATTGGAACACCGACAACCCGCACGTCCACATCATCGTGCGCGGCGTCGCCGAGGACGGGCAGAACCTCGTCATCTCGCGCGACTATATCCGCGAGGGGATGCGGGCGCAGGCGCGCGAGATCGTCACCCAGGAACTCGGCCCGCGCACCGACCTTGAAATCCGGCAATCGCTGGAGCGGCAGGTCGAGGCCGAACGCTGGACCGAGATCGACCGCGACCTTTCGCGGACCATGCAGCGCAACGGGCTGATCGACATGGCGCCCGAGCCCGGCGTCCGGCCGGACGGCGACCATGTGCTGAGGATGGGCCGGCTGCGCAAGCTGGAGCGCCTCGGCCTCGCCAGCGAGACCGCGCCCGGCCAGTGGACTTTGGCAGGCGATGCCCAGGCCGCGCTGCGCGAGCTGGGCGAGCGCGACGACATCATCAAGCGGATGCACAAGGCGATGAGCGACCGCGGCATTGACCGGGGCGCCGGCAGCTACGTCCTCGACGCCGATCCGGCTCAGCCCGTTGTCGGCAGGCTGGTCGATCGCGACCTGCATGACGAGCTGACCGGCAAAGCCTATGCGATCGTGGACGGGATCGACGGCCGCACCCACCATGTCCAGCTTCCCGACATCGAGGCGACCGGCGATTGCCGGCCCGGCGCGATCGTCGAGCTGCGCCGCTTCGAGGACCGGAAGGGCCGACAGCGGGTGGCGCTGGCGGTGCGCTCCGACATGGACATCGAGGCGCAGGTCCGCGCGCCGGGGGCGACCTGGCTCGACCGGCGCAACCTGTCGAGCGACGGCCATGATCTCGGCGGCGGCTTCGGAACCGAGGTGCGCGCCGCGATGGAGGCCCGCGCCGAGCATCTCGCCGACGAGGGGCTCGCGCGGCGGCAGGGCCAGCGCATCGTCTTCGCGCGCAACCTCCTCGACACGCTCCGCCGCCGCGACTTGGACGAAGCGGCCAAGGACTTGTCGGCCGAGATCGGTCTGCCGCACGCGCCGTCCAAGGCCGGTGAGTATGTCGCGGGCACGGTGCGCCAGCGCATCACGCTCGCCTCGGGGCGCTTCGCGATGATCGACAACGGCCTGAGCTTCCAGCTCGTGCCCTGGTCCCCCTCGCTCGACCGCCAGATCGGCAAGCACATCTCCGGCGTCATGCGCGCGGGTGGCGGCGTCGATTGGTCGTTCGGGCGCGGTCGGGGGCTGGGCCTGTAGGGCGGATCACCACGCGCCGCATCAATCCCGATGGCGCGGCGCATCACCGTTGGCATCGAACGCACAGGGATTCGGGCCGTAGTCCGGCTATCGCGTGAATATCCGTCCAATAACGCCGATCACGCTCGGAAATATAATAGGCCGAACTACGCTACTCCCTGTCTTTCTACGCTAGACTTTCCTTCATAATAACAGTGACTTGATTTGGTATCCGGCACGCATCGACTTCGATGCCATGTCGGCAACCAAAATCCTTTGGGGTCAGGTCTTCGCGGTCTTCCTGATCGTGCTCGCCGCCCTATGGACCGCGACGCAATGGACGGCCGCGGCGCTCGCCTATCAGCCCGAGCTTGGGTCGCCGTGGTTCATGCTCGGCGATTGGCCGATCTATCCGCCGCCGGCCTTCTTCTGGTGGTGGTTCTCCTTCGACGCCTATGCGCCGGAGATATTCCAGACCAGCGCGTTCATCGCCGTGTCGGGCGGGTTCGCCGCGATCGTCGTCGCCATCGGCATGTCGGTCTGGCGTGCGCGCGAGCTGAAGAACGCCGAGACCTATGGCTCGGCCCGCTGGGCGACGCGCGGGGAGATCGCTGCCGCCAGGCTGCTGGGCGACAGCGGCGTCATGCTCGGCCGGCTCGGGCGCGACTATCTGCGCCACGACGGTCCCGAGCATGTGCTGTGCTTCGCGCCCACGCGGTCGGGCAAGGGCGTTGGCCTCGTCGTGCCCACGCTGCTGACCTGGCCCGGCTCGGCGATCGTGCATGACATCAAAGGCGAGAACTGGCAGCTCACCGCCGGCTTTCGCGCGCAGCACGCGCGGGTGTTGCTGTTCGATCCGACCAACGGCGCGTCGGCCGCCTACAATCCGCTGCTCGAAATCCGCAAGGGCGCTTGGGAAGTGCGCGACGTGCAGAACGTCGCCGACGTGCTGGTGGACCCGGAAGGTTCGCTGGAGAAGCGCAACCATTGGGAAAAGACCTCCCATGCCTTGCTGGTCGGCACGATCCTCCATGTGCTCTACGCCGAGGCCGACAAGACGCTGGCTGGCGTCGCCGCCTTCCTGTCCGACCCCCGCCGCCCGATCGAGAGCACGCTATGGGCGATGATGACGACGCCGCATCTGGGCGAGGCGGGCGTCCATCCCGTCGTCGCCTCGGCCGCGCGCGAGCTGCTCAACAAATCGGCCAACGAGCGATCGGGCGTGCTCTCGACCGCGATGTCGTTCCTTGGGCTCTATCGCGATCCCGTCGTGGCGCAAGTCACGCGCACCTGCGAGTGGCGCATAAAGGATTTGGTCGAGGGCGAGCTGCCGGTGACGCTCTACCTCGTCGTGCCGCCCAGCGACATCTCGCGCACCAAGCCCCTCATCCGCCTCATCCTCAACCAGATCGGGCGCCGGCTGACCGAAGACTTGAAGGCGCGGCAGTCGCGCCACCGGCTGCTCTTGATGCTCGACGAGTTTCCCGCGCTGGGGCGGCTCGACTTCTTCGAGAGCGCGCTGGCGTTCATGGCCGGCTACGGCATCCAGAGCTTCCTGATCGCGCAGAGCCTCAATCAGATCGAGAAGGCTTACGGGCCGAACAACGCGATCCTCGACAACTGCCATGTGCGCGTGTCGTTCGCCACCAACGACGAGCGCACCGCCAAGCGCATATCGGACGCGCTCGGCACCGCGACCGAGATGCGGGCGATGAAGAATTACGCCGGGCACCGCCTCTCGCCCTGGCTCGGCCATCTGATGGTATCGCGCTCCGAGACCGCCCGCCAGCTTCTCACCCCCGGCGAGATCATGCAGCTTCCGCCCGACGACGAGATCGTCATGGTCGCGGGCATCCCGCCGATCCGGGCGAAGAAGGTCCGCTACTTCAAGGACCGGCGGTTCACGCAGCGGGTGCTGTCGCCGCCCGATAGCAATGTCGGAGGCGGCCCGTCGCGCCCCGACGACTGGAGCGGCCTGGCGCCGATCGAGGCGCCGCCGATGCCCGAACCGATCGAGCATGATGCGCCGAAGAAGCCGAAGAAGAAAAAGGCCACCAAGAAGGCGGATGCTGAGGACGATGCCGACAATGCGGACCTGCGCCGCGAGCCGGCGTTGGAGCGCCATATAGACATCGCGCCGACGCCCCGGCCTGCGCCCGCCAACGAGTTCGAGCTGGACGAGCCAGACCCCGATAGCGACGCGGCGCGGCAGGCGACGGTGCGCCGCCAGATGCAGCGCGTGGCTCGGCAGGCGTCGCTCGATCCCGAGGATGGCATCGAGCTATGACAACCAAGACGCCACTGTCGGTCTATCTCGACCCGGAGCTGATGCGCGCGCTTGCCGCCTATGCCGACCGGCGGGACAAATCCCGCTCGCTGATCGCCGAGGCCGCCATCGCGTCCTTCCTGTCGCCCGACGCCGATGAGCAGCGCGAGGCCGCCATCGCCAAGCGGCTCGACAAGCTGGACCGGCGCATGACCCGGCTGGAGCGCGACACGGGGATCGGCGTCGAGATGATCGCGCTGTTCGTGCGCTTCTGGCTGTCGAACACCCCGCCGCCGCCCGAGAGCGAGCGGGCCGCGATGCGCCGTCAGGGCGGCGACCGCTACGACGCCTTCATGGAGGCGCTCGGCCGCCGACTCGCGAAGGGTCCGAAGGTCAGACAAGAAATCGGCGAGGACTTTCCGCCCCAAGAAGAATGAGCTGACTACGCCAGTTCTTGTCTCTCTACGCCAGACTACGACGACCGCATTTACTTGTTGAAGGACGGACTTTTCTGTCTCTCTTGATGTGTCCCTGACGCCGGGCGGCGGTTCGCCCGGCCCTCATCAGGGGCTTTTTCTTGACCGTCCATCCCATCCATTCCGAGGCGAAGACACGCGGCGCGCGGATGCTGCGCACGGCGCTCGGCCCGTCGATCGCCGCCTGGCTCGACGATGCCGCTGTCATCGAGGTGATGCTGAACCCGGACGGGCGGCTGTGGGTCGATCGGCTCGGCGAAGGCATCAGCGACACCGGCATGACGCTGAGCGCCGCCGATGGCGAGCGCATCGTCCGCCTGGTCGCGCACCATGTCGGCGTCGAGGTCCATGCCCGGTCCCCGCGCGTCTCGGCCGAGCTGCCGGAAGGGGGCGAGCGGTTCGAGGGGTTGCTGCCGCCCGTCGTCGCCGCGTCGGCCTTCGCGATCCGCAAGCCCGCCGTCGCGGTGTTCACGCTCGACGACTATGCGGCCGCCGGGATCATGTCGGCGGCCGAGGCGGCGGCTCTGCGCGATGGCGTCGAGACCCGCGCCAACATCCTCGTCGCGGGCGGGACCGGCAGCGGCAAGACCACGCTGGTCAACGCGCTGCTCGCCGAGGTGGCGAAGACCACCGACCGCATCGTCCTGATCGAAGACACGCGCGAGCTGCAATGCGCCGCGCCCAACCTCGTCGCCATGCGGACCAAGGATGGCGTCGTCTCGCTGTCCGATCTCGTCCGATCCTCGCTGCGGCTCCGCCCCGACCGCATTCCCATCGGCGAGGTGCGCGGCGCCGAGGCGCTCGACCTTCTCAAAGCCTGGGGCACCGGCCACCCCGGCGGCATCGGCACCATTCACGCCGGGACCGCGCTCGGCGCGCTGCGCCGCATGGAGCAGCTCATCCAGGAGGCCGTCGTCACGGTCCCGCGCGCGCTGCTGGCCGAGACCATCGACCTGATCGCCGTGCTGGTCCGCGACGGGCACGGGCGCCGGCTGACCGAGCTGGCCCGCGTCGACGGGCTCGACCCCGCGACCGGCGACTACCGCCTCGCACCGCTCACCACCCCCCACCCCGGAGACCTGCCATGATCCATGCCCTTCGGCATGGCGCGCGTCGCGCCATGCTCACCGCCACCGCCAGCGTGATCGCGCTGACCTTCGCCGTTCCGGCCCACGCTGGCGGCTCGTCTATGCCGTGGGAAGCCCCGCTGCAAAGCATCCTCGAAAGCATCGAGGGGCCGGTGGCGAAAATCATCGCCGTCATCATCATCATTGTCACCGGCCTCACGCTCGCCTTCGGCGACACGTCGGGAGGCTTTCGCCGCCTCATCCAGATCGTGTTCGGCCTGTCGATCGCCTTCGCCGCGTCGAGCTTCTTCCTGTCGTTCTTCTCGTTCGGCGGCGGAGCGCTGATCGCATGACGGGCGCGGCCGATCCCGTCGAGCCGATCGCCGGCTTCTACGCCCCGGTCCATCGGGCGCTGACCGAGCCGATCCTGCTCGGCGGCGCCCCGCGCGCGCTCGCCATCGTCAACGGCACGCTGGCAGGCGCGATCGGCCTCGGCCTGCGCCTCTGGATCGCCGGCCTCGCCATCTGGGCCATCGGCCACGCGCTCTCGGTATGGGCCGCGCGCCGCGATCCGCAGTTCGTGGACGTGGCTCGCCGGCACCTCCGCTATCCGGCGTGGATGCGGCCATGATGAGCCTGCGCGAATACCGGAATCGCGCCGCCCACCTGGCCGACTTCCTGCCTTGGGCCGCGCTGGTCGGCGAAGGCGTCGTTCTCAACAAGGACGGCAGCTTTCAGAGGACCGCGCGGTTCCGTGGCCCCGATCTCGACAGCGCCACGCCGGCCGAGCTGGTCGCCACCACGGCGCGGCTCAACAACGCGCTCCGCCGGCTGGGATCGGGCTGGGCGATCTTTGTCGAGGCGCAGCGCACGCCCGCGCTCGACTATCCGGAATCGGAGTTTCCCGATCCGGTCTCGGCGCTGGTCGATATGGAGCGGCGCGAACAGTTCCGCGAGGAAGGCGCCCACTTCGAGAGCGCCTATTATCTGACGCTGCTGTGGATGCCGCCGGCCGAGGAAGCCGCGCGGGCCGAAGGCTGGCTCTACGAGGGCCGGTCCACCAGCGGCGTCGATCCGTGGGAGCTGCTCAAGGGCTTCACCGATCGCAGCGACCGCGTTCTCAATCTGGTCGAAGGCTTCGTGCCCGAGGTCCGCTGGCTCGATGACGGCGAGACGCTGACCTACCTGCACAGCACCATCTCGACCCGGCGCCAGCGGGTGCGCGTCCCCGAGACGCCGATGCACCTGGACGCGCTGCTCGCCGACGAGCCGCTGACCGGCGGGCTCGAACCGCGCCTGGGCGATCATCATCTCCGCACGCTGACGATCACGGGATTCCCGAGCGTCACGTTCCCCGGCCTGCTCGACGAGCTGAACCGGCTCGCCTTCGAGTATCGCTGGGCGACCCGCGCGATCATGCTCGACAAGACCGACGCGACCAAGCTGCTGACCAGGATCAGGCGGCAATGGTTCGCCAAGCGCAAGTCGGTCGCGGCGATCCTCAAGGAAGTCATGACCAACGAGGCGTCCACGCTGCTCGACAGCGACGCCTCGAACAAGGCCGCCGACGCCGACACCGCCTTGCAGGAGCTGGGCGCCGACTATGCTGGCATGGCCTACGTCACCGCGACGGTGACGGTGTGGGACCGCGATCCCGCCATCGCTGCCGAAAAACTGCGGCTGGTCGAGAAGGTCATCCAGGGCCGCGACTTCACCGTCATTCCCGAGGGGATGAACGCCGTGGAAGCGTGGCTCGGCTCGCTCCCCGGCCACACCTACGCCAACGTCCGGCAACCGCCGATCTCCACCGTCAATCTCGCCCACCTGATCCCCCTATCAGCAGTATGGGCGGGGCCGGAACGGGACGAGCACTTCGGACAACCCCCCTTGCTCTACGGCAGGACCGAAGGCTCGACCCCGTTCCGGTTTTCCCTTCACCCCGATGGCAGCGATGTCGGGCACACGCTGATCGTCGGCCCGACCGGCGCCGGAAAGTCGGTGCTTCTGGCCCTGATGGCGATGCAGTTCCGCCGCTACGAGAACGCCCAGGTCTTCGCGTTCGACTTCGGCGGCTCGATCCGCGCCGCCGCCATCGCCTGTGGCGGGGACTGGCAGGATCTCGGCGGTAGCCTCTCCGACGATGAAGTCGGCGTCCAGTTGCAGCCGCTCGCCCATATCGACGATCCGGCCGAACGCGCCTGGGCGGCCGAATGGCTGGCGGCGATCCTCGCCAGCGAAGGCGTCGCGGTCGATCCCCAGGCCAAGGAGCATATCTGGTCGGCACTCGGATCGCTGGCCAGCGCACCGCCCGCCGAACGCACGCTGACAGGGCTCGCGGTGCTGTTGCAGAGCCAGCAGCTCAAGCAGGCGCTCGCGCCCTATTGCATCGGCGGGCCGTGGGGCCGGCTGCTCGACGCCGAGGCCGAGCGGCTGGGCGAAGCCGACATGCAAGCCTTCGAGACCGAGGGGTTGGTCGGCGCCGGCTCGGCCGCCGCAGTGCTCTCCTACCTGTTCCACCGGATCGAAGCGCGGCTGGACGGCTCGCCGACGCTCATCATCATCGACGAGGGCTGGCTGGTCCTCGACAGCCCGGACTTCGCCGCGCAGCTCCGCGAGTGGCTGAAGACCTTGCGCAAGCGCAATGCCAGCGTCGTCTTCGCGACGCAGAGCCTCGCCGACATCGAGACGTCGAGCATCGCGCCGGCCATCATCGAGAGCTGCCCGACGCGCATCTTCCTGCCGAACGAGCGCGCGGCCGAGCCGCAGATCGCGGCCATCTACGAGCGGTTCGGGCTCAATGCCCGGCAGATCGAAATCCTCAGCCGGGCGACGCCCAAGAGGGATTATTACTGTCAAAGCAGGCGCGGCAATCGCTTGTTCGAGCTGGGGCTGGGTGAGGTCGCGCTGACCTTTACCGCCGCGTCGTCGAAGACCGACCAGCTCGCCATCGCCGACATCATCGAAACCCACGGGGCACCGGCGTTCGCGGCCGAATGGCTGCGCCATCGCGGCTGCGCCTGGGCCGTCGAACTTCTTCCCCCCAGCCAGCAGGAGTTACCGCTATGACCAAAATGACTCTGCGCCGCGCCATCCTGGCCGGCGTCCTCGCCAGCGCGGCCGTCGTGCCGATGATCGCGCCCATGCCGGCCTACGCGCAGTTCGGCGGCATCGTCTATGACCCGACCAATTACGCGCAGAACGTGCTGACGGCCGCCCGGTCGCTCCAGCAGATCAACAATCAGATCCAGCAAATCCAGAACCAGGCGACGAGCCTCATCAACGAGGCGCGCAACCTCACCTCGCTGCCATTCTCCTCGCTCCAGCAGCTCCAGCAACAGGTGCAGCGCACCCAGCAGCTTCTCGGCGAGGCGCAGCGCATCGCCTACGACGTGCAGGACATCCAGCAGGCGTTCAACGGCCGCTACAAGGGCGCGGCGCTGACCGGCGATCACGCGCAGATGGTCGCCAACGCGAACTCTCGCTGGGAGGATAGCGTCGGGGCCTTTCAGGATGCCTTGCAGGTGCAGGCCGGCGTCGTCGGCAACATCGAAGGCACGCGCACGACGATGGACAGCCTGGTCTCGGCCAGCCAGTCCGCGACGGGCGCGCTTCAGGCGGCGCAGGCGGGCAACCAGCTTCTCGCTCTGCAATCGCAGCAGCTCGCGGACCTCACCGCCGCCGTTGCGGCGCAGGGCCGGGCGCAGGCGCTGCAATCCGCCCGGCAGGCGGCCGAGGAGGCCGAAGGGCGCGAGCGGTTCCGCCGCTTCATGGGCACCTGAGACGCCCGATGTCGCGCACGGCGAAGATCGCAGGGGTGGCGGCGCTGGCCGGGCTGATGATGACGGTGGCGATCGTCGCCGCCATCCAGCCCGATGAGCCTGCGCCCGCGCCGCCGCTCGTCCTGCCGGCGGATGAAAGCCAGGCCAGGCTCGCCCGCGAGCTGGACCGTTGCGCCTCGCTCACCATGCCGGACAGCGGGTGCGAGGCGGCCTGGGCCGCCAACCGCCGTCGCTTCTTCCGCCAGGACGAGTCCGCGCCCGCGACCGTGCGCGGCGGCGACATGGCGCCGGACGAAGGCGTCCGGCCATGAACGACACCGGCGTTATCGACAATTTCCTGGGTGTCTTCACCGGCTACATCGACAGCGGATTCGGGCTGCTCGGCGGCGAGGTCGCGTTCCTCTCGACCACGCTGATCGCCATCGACGTGACGCTCGCCGGCCTGTTCTGGGCTTGGGGCGCGGATGAGGACGTGCTGCAACGCCTCGTCAAGAAGACGCTCTATATCGGCACCTTCGCCTTCATCATCGGCAATTTCGCGCTGCTCGCGACCATCGTGTTCGAGAGCTTCGCCGGACTCGGCCTCCAGGCCAGCGGCGGCGCCATGACGATCGACGAGTTCATGAAGCCCGGCACGATCGCGGCCAAGGGGCTCGAAGCGGCCAAGCCGCTGCTCGATGCGGCGGGGCAGTTCTCCAGCCTTTGGGCCGTGTTCTCGAATCTCGCGCTGATCCTCGTGCTGCTGCTCGCCTGGGTGATCGTGGTGCTCGCCTTCTTCATCATCGCCGTGCAGGTCTTCATCACGCTGATCGAGTTCAAGCTGGTGACGCTCGCCGGCTTCGTCCTGCTGCCCTTCGCCTTCTTCAACAAGACCGCCTTCATGGCCGAAAAGGTGCTGGGCCATGTCGTTTCGACTGGCATCAAGGTGCTGGTGCTTGCGGTCATCACCGGCATCGGCACGACGTTGTTCAGCCAGTTCACCGGCGCGGCCCTCGGCCCCGCGCCCGACATCAATCAGGTCATGGCCATCGCGCTCGCCGCGCTGTCGCTCCTGGGCCTGTCGATCTTCGGTCCCGGCATCGCCAACGGCATCGTCTCGGGCGGCCCGCAGCTCGGCGCGGGCGCCGCGGCGGGCACCGCGCTGGCCGCAGGCGGCGCGCTGGTCGGCGGCGCGGCCGCGGCACGGCTTGGCGTCGGGGCCGCCGGTTCCGCGCTCGGCGCGGCCGGCCGGATGACCGGCGCCGCCGCGCGTGGCGGCGCTCAGATGGCAGGCGGCGCGACGAGCGCCTATAGCCTCGGTTCGTTCGGCAAGAGCGGCGCGGGCGCTGTCGCGGGCGGCATGGCCGCTGTCGGCCAGGCGGCGGCGGGAAGCGCCGCGAGCGTCGTCCTCTCGCCCTTGCGCAAGGCGGCCGCCAAGGGCGGCGCGGCGATGAAGGCCAATTTCCGCTCGGGCGCCCGCGCCGGGTTCACCGCCACCGGCGGCACTATCACCGGCGGACCCGCATCCACCGCCCCGGCCGCCGCGACCGCTGGCGCTTCCGCGCCGGCCGGCACGTCGACCCAGCCTGCATGGGCGGCCGCGATGAAACGCCGCCAGGCCGTCACACACGGCGCGACCGTCCTCGCCCACACCATGAAGGCCGGCGACAGCCACGGCGGCGGGGCCGGTCCCGATATTAAAGAGAAGGACTGACCCTCCATGTTCCGACGCCCCACCATCCGCTACGGCCAGACCCCCGAACCCACCACGCCCTATCAGCGCGCCGCGCAGGTCTGGGACGACCGCATCGGCTCGGCGCGCGTCCAGGCGAAGAACTGGCGGCTCGCCTTCTTCGGCGCGCTGGCGCTCTCCGGCGGCCTTGCCGCCGGCCTCGTGTGGCAATCGGCGCGCGGGCATATCGTGCCCTGGGTGGTGCAGGTCGATCGGCTCGGCGAGGCGCAGGCCGTCGCCCCCGCCGAAGCCGGCTACCGCCCGACCGATCCGCAGATCGCGTTCCATCTCGCCCGCTTCATCGAGCAGGTCCGCGCGATCCCGGCCGATCCGGTGATCGTCCGCCAGAACTGGCTGCGCGCCTACGACTTCACGACCGATCGGGGCGCGATGGCGCTCAACGACTATGCCCGCGCCAACGATCCCTTCGCCAATGTCGGCCGGGTGCAGGTCGCGGTGGATGTGTCGAGCGTGATCCGGGCCTCGCCTGACAGCTTCCGCGTGGCCTGGACTGAGCGGCGCTATCAGGACGGAAGCCTCGCCGCCACCGAACGCTGGTCGGCGATCCTCACCATCGTCGTGCAACCGCCGCGCACGCCGGACGCACTGCGCAAGAATCCGCTCGGCGTCTTCGTCAACGCCCTCAACTGGTCAAAGGAGCTGTCGCAATGACCTGGCAATCCGCCCGCCACGCCGCCAGCGCGGCAATGCTGCTTTCCGCAACCGCGCTCGCCGGCTGCGCCACCACATCGGCGAAGCCGCCCGCCATCGCCTATGACGATCCGCCGCGCGAGATCGCGGCGACGCCGGCCGCGGAACCGCCGCGTGCGGTCGAGGTGGTGACGATCCCCGAACCGCTGCCGCTCCCCGGCCAATTGAAGCCGGTCACGGCAGGGGCGGCGACTTCCGAGCCCGCCGATCCGCGCCGCCGCGTCGGGGCCGCCAATGCCGCCGCCCGCGTGCAGCCCACCCGCGACGGCTATGCGAACGCCATCCAGCAATATCCCTGGACGCAGGGCGCGCTCTATCAGGTTTATACCGCGCCCGGCCAGGTGACGGACATCGCCTTGCAAGAGGGCGAGCAGCTCGTGGGGCCGGGGCCGGTCGCGGCGGGCGATACGGTCAGGTGGATCATCGGCGATACGGTGAGCGGCAGCGGCGCGACGGCGCGCGTGCATATCCTCGTGAAGCCTACCCGATCGGACATCGCCACGAACCTCGTTATCAACACCGACCGGCGAACCTACCATGTGGAGCTTCGCGCGACGCCTGTGACTTACATGGCGTCTGTGAGCTGGACCTATCCCCATGATGCGCTGATCGCCTTGCGGACCCGCAACGCGGCCGCGGCGACCGCCGCGCCGGTGGCGACCGCCGTGGACGTGTCCGCGCTCAATTTCCGCTACCGGATCGAAGGCGACCGCGTGCCGTGGAAGCCCGTTCGCGCGTTCGACGATTCCGCCCAGGTGTTCATCGAGTTTCCGGCGGGGATCTCGCAGGGCGAGATGCCGCCGCTGTTCGTGACCGGCGCGGCCGGCGACGTCGAGCTGGTCAATTACCGCGTGCAGGGCCGCTACATGGTGGTGGACCGGCTATTCGCCGCCGCCGAGCTGCGCCTGGGCGACCGGCGCAGCGAGCAGCGCGTCCGCATCGTGCGTGACGATGGGCGCAGGGGGCGGCCGTGACCGATCCCGCCGGCAATTCCCCGCCCGAGGCAGCCGCCCCGCAAGCGCCACGCGCAGACCCGCAAGCCTTCCAACTTCGGGGCGACCCGCCCCGCGTCATGCGGCTCTCGCGCAAGGCGCTGGCCCTCATGGGCGTCGTCGCCGGCCTCGGCATCGGCGGCTCGCTGATCTACGCGCTCAAGCCGCCGGGCGAGAAGGAAGCGAAGGAACTCTACAGCACCGACAGCCGCGCCACGTCCGAGACGATCACGTCGGGGCCGAAGGATTATGGCCAGGCGCCGAAACTCGGCCCGCCACTTCCCGGCGACCTCGGCGGCCCGATCGTCTCCGCCCAGCAGCGCGGCGAGAATGTCCCGGTCCCGCCGGTCGGCGCCCAGCCCGATCCGCGCGCCCAGGCCGAGGAAGCCGCCCGCCAGCGCGCGCAGCAGGAACGCGACGCCGCCCGCATGAGCGGCGTGTTCCTCGGTGGCAGCAGCGCCGGGGCCGGTGCGATTCCGTCCCTGCCGAACCTCGCATTGGCAGCGCCAGACGCCGCCGCTCCGCAGCCCCCAGGACAACCAGATGGCTCGGCCGCGCAGGGCGACCAGGCCGCCAAGCGGGCCTTCATGGCGCAGGCGTCCAATGCGCGCACGGTGAGCGTCGAGCGCCTGGCCGCGCCGGCCTCGCCCAACATCGTGCAGGCCGGCAGCATCATCCCGGCGGCGCTCATCACCGGCATCCGTTCGGACCTTCCCGGCCAGATCACCGCCCAGGTGACGGCCAATGTCTATGACAGCCCCACGGGCCGCATCCTGCTCATCCCGCAGGGTGCGCGGCTGATCGGCGAATATGACAGCGAGATCGCCGCCGGACAGACGCGCGTGCTGCTGGCATGGGATCGGCTGATACTGCCGGACGGCCGCTCGATCGTTCTCGAGCGCCAGCCCGGCACCGACGCGGCCGGGTATGCTGGCCTACAGGATCGCGTGAACCAGCACTGGGGCAATCTGCTGAAAGCCGCCGCTGTATCGACGCTGCTCGGCGTCGGGACCGAGCTGGGCGCGGACAGTGAGGACGACCTGACCCGTGCGCTGCGGCGCGGCTCGCAGGACACCATCAACCAGACCGGCCAGCAGATCGTGCGTCGGCAGCTCAACGTGCAGCCGACGCTCACCATCCGGCCGGGGCATCCGTTGCGCGTCGTGATTACGCGCGACCTGGTGCTTGAAGCGATCGGAGCCACACGATGACCAAATTGAAGCTGGGACCGCTGGCCGACGATCGGCCCATCAAACTCACGGTGGAGCTGCCCGCCGCCGTGCATCGCGACTTGCAAGCCTATGCCGCCGCGCTTGCGGCCGAGACCGGGGTATCGCCGGTCCCGCCCGACAAGCTGGTCGCGCCGATGCTCACCCGTTTCATGGAAACCGACCGCGCCTTTCGCCGGCACCGCGCGCAGGGAAAATGAGCGCGCTGCGTGCCGT
>Ga0307492_10000550_pt1 | contig 15834 bp, 17 predicted proteins | sample SI3LmetaG_FD_202365 | JGI IMG/M metagenome (GOLD analysis project Ga0307492, IMG submission 202365) | Sea-ice brine microbial communities from Beaufort Sea near Barrow, Alaska, United States - SI3L | ecosystem: Environmental > Aquatic > Marine > Coastal | place: USA: Alaska | collected 2017-05-06 | reverse complement strand
ATGGCCTATTCAGGCAAGTACCTACCCCGTTTTTTGGGGGTATTCCATGGCAGCTGGCACGTGTTGGGACTGGGGTTTTGGGGTATGTGCATTGCGCTTAAAAAAGATAACATAATGTATCGACCAAAAACGCTACTTCAGATAGCCAAACAAATGTTCAGTATGTGTGTAGAGGTCGGTCCCTTTATGTTTAGGGCCCTGCTACCGGGCTTTAATCCTAGACACGAGCCGGATCCACAGTGGATGAAGGATTGGATTAAAGGCCATGCAAAGCTGCCAAAGGGGGCGCTAATCCCGCTAGTCGACACCAGCAATCCAGAAATGCCCGTCCCTTTTTAAGGGTCTGCTAATTACGCTAAAAATGAGAGAACGGTATGGACGACATTCGACGGAGTCAGCGTTTGCTAGTCGGGCATGGCGCCTTAGTTTTATTGTTGGCATTTGTCATAGGCTTCGGATTCTTATTCTTTCTGACCGGTGAAATTTCTTTGTGGCCAATTCCTGGCTCTATCGATTATCAGTTTCCTGGCACTTACGATGCTTGGCGAATGGCACACATGGAAGGAATCACAAACGGTTTTGGTCTTTGGCTGCTGGCGGCTGTGCTGCCTTTGCTGGACTTGTCAGCCAAGACTTCTCGGCTTATTGCGATAGGTATGATTATTACTGCCTGGACGATAGTTATTGCTTCTTGCTTCGACCCATTACTCCCCAGTTCCCGTGGGCTTGAATTGACAGGTGAATCTAGCTTGACCAACGATATTGCATTTTTACTCTTTGTTGTAGGCATCGCGATTGTGGTCGCCATCATGTTTAAAGTTGCGTACCAGTGTTTGTTTGCGCGGAGTAAATTGTAAATCACGTTTTCGGGACACCCTAGATATTCCGAAAATAAGGAGATAGTAAGATGGAAAGATATCAGAAATTGATGATTGGCAATGCATTTTTGGTGATTATGATCAGTATGCTGGCGGGGTTCATGCTTGGCTTCGGCCTCATTGGCGGTCTGGAGATTTTTCCAGGAAAGATTATTGAAATGCCTTATTACGGCAGTGCAGATGGGTGGGCTAGAGCGCATGCAGGCGGATTGACTAATGGTCTATTGATCATTGGCGTGGCGCTGGCGCTGCCGCTGATACCCTTAAGTGAAAAAATGCGTAAATTTAATGTATACGGATTTATTTTTATAGGTTGGGCCAATACCGTGTTCTATTGGTTCGGCAATGCCGCGGCGAGTCGGGCGCTGAGCTTTGGCGACAATCCCTTGGGAGCAACTAATATTTTGGGCGCCATTGGCTTCGGCTTGGCATTTATCGGCGCACTGCTTATTGTCTGGTTATTGACCCATGCAGCGCTGGCAGTGTTGAGGGATAAGCAAATTATGGGGTCAGAGTAAAGGGTCAAAGTAAGCTAAAAACTGTTAGTTTGATAATCTTCACATTTACGCAGATTTTACAAACCCTGTTTGTCCATACCTTGCAAAGTGTCCAGTACTGATATGTTGTATGTCATTGGGGCGCAATGGGGAGACGGGGTCGGGGAACGTCAGTAAAGCGGGCAAGTCATTACGGGCTCAGTGTCCCCCGGTAACTTCACCGAATTCACCATCCTTACAGACATCGGCTTCTGCCATGATGCGAACCTATACTCGGCGGTGAATTGGCGACGAGTTCGCTTCTCAAAAATCGGATTGAGATTGGCCTGAAGATCACTTGTACCTGATATTGGCCTAGGTATTTATAGAAGGCTGCATGATTCACCCTGAAATCTATGTTATCCCAGAATCGCTCTGCATGGGACTAGGTTGGCACACAGGGATCCTAAAGAGAAAAGCCAGAATGAGTCAGGTGATTAGGCCAGCAGTACCCATAACAAATACCCAAGTCGCAAAAAATAATTTCAGTTTTACAACAGAGAAATACAGAACAACCCGCTTTGCAATAACTCCTCCTATAATGGCGCCAGCACCGGCGAATAGTAAGATATTCCAATAAATAGCTTGGGTAATAAACAAGTGGTTAAATATGGCAGACCAAACAGTGAATGCACTAAGGATAACCGCCAACGCAATCGCCGAAGTCACATTAAATCCACGCAAAATCAGGTATACCGCTACTAGTTCACCTACTCCCACCGACAACCATGCAGTAATAATACCACCAAAAAACGAAATAACACCCAACACTAGCATGTCAATTGGTAACAGACTTATCGCTGAATTTTTTCTATGCAATAGAGGAATAGAGCCATATATCGCGACTGCGAGCAGAATAGAAAATACGCCAAAGACGACATGCAAGGAAGTTTGCATTTGTTGCGTGTATCCACTTAAGGCAAACTGAGCAGTGAGGACCCCCAATATTGAAAACGGGATGGTAATTAACAGCCCTTTATTAACGTATAACCATTGATCGCTTTCACCAGCAGCTTTGCGATTACTAGCCTGATTACCAACTAAAAGAGACTGGCGATGATAATGCCAAGTCAGCGCCCCGGCAGTCATTCCGCAACATTGAATTGCAAAACTGGTAGCGATGATCGCGCCGTTTTGCATCTCGATTTGATTAAAAAACGGAACGAAGACGACACCGCCACCGGCTCCTGTTGAGTTGGCAAAAATGGCACCCATAATACCGACAAATAGAAAACCGATATAGTCAGAAATTATCTGAAAACTGTTAGGTACGCTAAAAATAAGTAAAAGCCAGATCATTGCTAAAGCGACTCTATACGGATAGCGGCTCAAGGTACGTCGAAAAATAGTTAACAATGCTAATCGCCAATAATAAAGTGCTAATAAATACTGAAAAAATAGGCAGTCTATGATGAGCAACTGCATTTAGGCCGTGAAAAATCGTTCAACTAGAAAGACATGAAACTGCAGTTACTATTTTGCTCACAATTAATGAGCTATCTTACGTGTGCTGAAGCAAAGTGGATTGTCGCATTCATGGCTGCTGTTGTCATGATGATTGCAATTGCTTGGACATTTGTTGTTGCATGGGTCGTCCTGCCCTTTGCCGGCATGGAAGTCGGCTTATTTGCGCTGTTAATGGACAAAATAACACGTTCTACATATTTAAAATAAATATGTGACATTTACAAATCGTCTAATCACCATAGGAATGGGGAGTACAAGGTAAACAAATCACACTTTTTGAAAAGCGCTCATGTATAGTAATTGCTGATGAACATTCAAACTTAAGACTTTGTGATGCGGTGAATCTTTTGATGATCAATGACTGTGATGGCACTAATCTACTGGCTTACAGGCTGTTGGGGTGATCACTTAGGCGACGTAAAGGTCGGGCAGGTCGACATACCATCAATACCACGGTATTCCGGATCAAATCCAATAATCAAATGTCCCAGGACAGCGTCCAACAGAAAACACCGCAGTATCCGTAGCGTTCACTCACCCCAATGTCGCAAAAAAAGGTAGGCAATCCGTAACGCTCCTCAATTTTTGCTATATGCAGGCTACGTGGTCGTGATACGGGGCGCGTAGCCTGGGCTATGGGGTTATTACGACTTTTCGCACCTGTATTAGCTAAGGTGGAATGTTTAGAACTCTCTGAACCCCGCAAAACATGCGGAGGTTGATGGTGGCCAGAGGCGGAGTAACGGGGCCGCCCAGGCCACAAACCGCCACGAAAGTACCGTACAAATAATGATGGGTTAAAGCTGATTTTGAAGCCATGAGTCGTGTTTTGAGGCCTAAAAAAACTCGACTTCATCATCACTATGATCGGCCGTGTCCTGAATACTTTCTTTTTCTTTATCACTTAAAGGTGGGCCTTCGAAACTGGCTTCGATATAAAACTCGCCGATATCTGATGTTACCGGAATGCGTAATATTGGCGCTTTAGTTTGATGCGCAACCAGATAGTCATGCCCGCTCATTACTGTTGGCAGGGTGATCTCAAATTTATAACCTTGTTTAATCAACTGAGTTTTGGCACCACCGATGATCATATTGCTTATTTCACAGACCAGATCAAATGCCAAAAATTTATTATTTGGGGCGTCATCGGGCAGCATTCTCAAGGCAATATCTTCAAGCACGGCATTAGTAAAAACAATAGCAATGGAGGCACAGCGGTTGTTACTTCGCATACAGATGATCCCCGTCGTAGTACTTCCAATCTCAGGATCATTCGCTTTTCTTAGCTGGGGTCTACTGGTAAGCACATGTAAGTCGGCCATAGTCAATATCACGTTTTGACAGGCTTTTAGTACTATATTGAGAAAATCGACTTGCATTTTTCATCGTCCCGTAGCAGCGAGTTATTGAGGCAGGCATAGCTTTCGCAGAATGCTATCAATCTCTTAGTGTAGCCTATCTTGAAGATAATTCACGGGACGGGGCATTATTGTACCTTCGAGTGGTTCTAGGTTATTACGTAACTTCTCAATAACCCGTGGCATTAGCCGATCGGGCAACAATCATATCGGCTAATTGATCAATCGTTTACTGCTGAGCACCAAGACGGTCGGAGAGATAGTGCCAGAACGATATATTCAGTTTTCGGCAGGTCTTTTTCAAGCTCGCAAAGGTATCTCGGCAACGCCTGCCTTCATCACTGCGAGTACCGCCACTCACTTTACGTTTTTTCACGCAATTTCGTATATCAGTTTCACTGCCATTGGTGTGCAACGGTATTTCAGGTCGCTCAAGCACCACGAGTAACTCGGCCTTATTTTTATGGATCCGTTGAAATGCGCTGTTAAGTGTTGCGTAGCTCGTTTTTTGGGTAAATATATCGTCAAATTGCTTGCTGATGCTTTCTCGCAGGGTACTATCCGGGGTTGTTTTGTATGCCTTTAGTTCGGTATACAAATCCCAAATTTGACCTCTCACCTGCGCTATTTCTTTTCGATGCGTTTCATTCAGCGGCAACATTTTATGAATCAGGCGTTCGGCATGTATCCAGACTAGGTCTTCACATAGCCCATGCAGTAGCACGCTACCAAGTAAAGCACCTGTTAGGTAAGATGAGGCCTTGAGGTCCGCTTGCAGTAGGTTGTCCTTCTCAGCATGGAATGCTTCTTTGCCTGCCATTAGTAACCGGTTGATTTGGCTACTGGAAATATCGATACCCCATTCTCGTAACTGCTCTAACAGTAAAGGCTGCGTTGTCTGGCAGTGGTGATGTTGGTACAGGACTCTCGAGTCTTTTTTCGTTTGTTAGAACCAGGCCGTTTTTTAGAAGATTTATCGGATGTTGTTTTTGCGTCGGTTTTTTATCGAGCTTGCTCGGTTTAACAGTTGGCCGTTTCTTCTCACCCTTAAGGATATTGATTTCATCTTTTAGCCGTGCAATTTCTTCAGCCTGCTGTTGTACCTGTTCAGCTAATCGTTCGATAAACGCGAGCAATGTTTTCACCAGTGGCGTCTGATCATGCTCTGGTATATCCGGTAAGGGTGGCAACTTTTTCAAACACATCAACCATCAGTTATTTGTTAATCACGTCACATTACTGGTCTTAGTGCGCCATTTTCGCTTCATGTAGTCCATTCAGGCGGGGTTTATTTTTTCATCCTTGCAGCATCGCCTGTCTACGAAAATCGTTGTCTGGCGCGCGAAACAGGCGCCGTAGAAGCGTTGCTTCAAGCTGCATAGAAATTTGATTGCGCGCAGGTCTTTCTCACCAAAACCTTGTCAGGAATTTTTTAACTGCTTTTAGATGCCACGGGTTATTGAGAAATTACGTTATTGCGCTGTTATTTTGCGTTGGCTAAAAGCGCTGCAACGTCTTCGATTGACCATCAAAAGGATCAACACGTCAGCGCGGCGATTTCAGTCAGCACATGGTCCTTGGTCATGGACTCAGAAAAAACTTCAGCGATATTGGGCAACATCAATGGCGCCGAGGTGTCTTCGTGAGTAACACACAGCAGCCCCTGCTTGGATCATCATAGGGAGGACGAAACCAATGCAATCGTCGTTATAGCCGAACCGTGCCAACTGATCAGCTTCACTCTGTCGATACGGATCGAAATTCGGCGCGCTATCATCAAAATGTTGACCACCCCATTTGATCAATATATCGGCTGTGTAACCCTTCGGAACGTGATGCTTAACGTCCCTACCACAACCCACTTCTTGGAACGAAAAGCCGCTTTCAAGAAGAGCGTGAGAAATAGCACATCCAGTGACGAGCGCAGCCGCGCCGATCGTCGGGTTTGAGGTATGATCTTAGGGGCCAAAAATATAAAGTACTATCCTCCTGGAATTGCTGCTGACATTCTCGCCGCTGTCGCAGCCAGAAAGCATCGAATCAGTGTAAAGGAACAGCCAAAATTGTTACACTTTAAGCAAAAACAGGATATCTACTTTTTTTGTATAGCCATACACACTCTACGAACCTAGTTTCGCTGATCTAAGCGAGCAAGACTCGAAAGTAACACGATTTAGTGAGCAGGTTGGTTATGTTGCTTAAGAAATGACCAATGACGACGTTCTTGTAGCTGTGTTTACGCTGAACCTCTACGCTACTCCCCTTATCTTCTCTTCTCCTCACTGGCCCCGTATCTTCATTCAAGAAAGAGTGTGGGTGTAAATCTCATCAATCTCCCATCAAACTATGCCTGCACAACCGTAAATACTGAAACATTCGTGAAACCCAAAGCAATCGACAGGTAGGCCAATCAATTTGAAAATACCTGTGTCGGTGTTTCGATTCCACCTCTGACCACCATCAACCCACGCATGTCTTGCGGAGTCCAGAGAAGCCTAAACATTCCACCTTAGCCTTATACAGATGCGAAGGTTCGTAATAATCCCATGGCCCCTCATCAAGACCACGTAGCCTGCATATAGCAAAAATTGACGAGCGTTACGGATGCCCACCTGTTTTGGCAATACTGCGGTGACTGAATACAGCGGATACGGCGGTGTTTCTTATTTGAGATGCTGAACTGTTGAATGTGATCCAGAATACGGTGGTATTGATAGTATCTAACCGAAACCTTTCAAAAATCCCTGCCAACAGGCATCAGAAATTTCATAAGCGAGCTATAGCTGGGGGCCGCCTAGATCCATGACCGACCCAGACGTAATCCAGACGTGATCCAGAAGATTCTAGATCATCTTGCCGCAAAATCATCACCGACAAAAACGACGACAGCAAGCCTTTCCTAAACCAGCAATCATCTACTACGCGGAACGCCCCTGCCCGCCCTAAAAGTTGCCCAAGTGATCGACCTGCTTGCCTGTAAGCCAATAGATCAATGCCATCACGGTCATTGACTATCCACATCATAATGTCCAAAAATTCGTTGCACATCTACATTTGTGATACTTGAGCGTTTTCCCGAATAGGTGGTTTATTTGCCTTATCCTCAAGTCACAGGTTGGAACGAGTGTCAGTGTGGCGACAGGGAAACCCAATTGCTAGCCTGTTGCCCGATGTATGCGAGCCGCTCTACATGCCTGCACTGTCGCTGTTATTTTTCACGACGTTGCCAGAGGCGCGACGAAGTCACGCTTCAGCGTACGAGCGGACATGAAAAAACAGCCTGCAGCAACGATGAACCACAAGACCGTCACGGAGACAGCGTTCTTTAGTCCCGTTGAATTTGCCGCATCGCAGACTATTCGTTGCGCATCGCTAAGTTCGGAATCATTAGCACCGCAGATAGCCGGTGTTAGTTGACCAGCAAAATTGCTGTCGGCAAGTTGCAGGCTCATAAACATGTCACTCATAAAACCGACGAAATACGGCCCAATACCATTCCCTATGACTGAGACCAGAATCAGCAGCGTGGCAATGGCCGTAGCGCGCGAACGAGCGCTGACGACGCCTTGGCCGATATTGTACTGCGCACCCAGGTAAGCGTAGTGGCACATAGCAGCAATCCCCCACAGCGCAAATACGACCCGTAGATCTTCCGCAAAGAAAGCGGCGATATAGGCGGGGACGGCGATCAGCAGGCCTATTCCGGGAATCCAGGCCACCGCCGTTTGGTAGCGAGGCGTGAATTTTTCTGTTAGGTAGCCGCCGAAAAATGTACCGATCGCGGCCAGGAATGACAGGGGCGCACCGAAGTAGATAGCCGCGTCCCTGACATCTAGGCCGTGTTCGCGCTGCAAAAAAGGCGCCTGAAAGCTGCTCAAGCCATAACCAACAAAGGCAACCATCGCGGCGCCGATTGCCATCCACCAAAAGGTCGGCTTGTGTTTGAGTTCTTTAAACGCATCGCCCCAATGGGCAGGTGCGATAGGGGTCAGCTCGGGGCCGTCAGAGTACCCGCGCGGCGGCTCTTTGATAGTGAACAGCACAACCATCGCGATCAAAATACCCGGCAGTCCAACGACGACAAACGCGATTCTCCAACCTTCGATCGAAGCCCAGTCCAGCCCTGTAAACAAGCTGCCAAGACCGATACTCGTAATCCAGGCGCCGAAATCAGCACCTTCCATCTGTGCAATTGGACCGCCAAATAGGTTGGCAAGGACTGACCCCAGGGTGACGCCCATAGCGTAAATTCCCAGCGCAGTCGCACGCTTGCGAGAAATAAAGTAGTCGCCAATGATGGAGTTGGCCGGCGGCGTACAGCCAGCTTCACCGATGGCGACCCCAATTCTGAAAAACAGCAGCATCGCAAAGCCCGCGGCGAATCCACACAAGGCAGTCATCAGTGACCACAAAATGATACAAACGGTAATTACTCTGACACGATTGGATCGATCGGCCCACAGAGCGATCGGTAGTCCCATGACCGCGTAAAAAAGCGCAAAGGGAGGGCCGTATAGCAGTCCCCATTGGGAGTCTGTCAGGCCGAATGAGTCGATGATAGGCTGGGCGACAACCGCAATAAGCGTCCTGTCGACGAAATTCAGCGTATAAACGACCATGAGCAAAAACAACACGTAGTTTCTGTATCCCGGTTCGCCGTAGCCAGTTATGTGACCATCGTGTGCTACTTCTGCTACTTCTGATACGTCTGCTGCGCTGCTCATTAATACGTTCCTGTTATTTTTGTTGGTCTCGCAATGTGCGGCCAAAATATGCCCCCAAGCTTCAACGATAGCAAGGCTAATTCCGTTTGTTCGAAATTAAGTGCCAATACAAACTACTCTATAAAGGCGATGCTGTCGATATGTCACCAGACATGCCATTTGTCTGGACCGACTCACAGCCAGAGTCGATGGTAGGATCCAATATGAGCAAACGAATCCGCTTCGTAGGGACCGACCCAGTCATGACCCAGAAGATTCTAGATCATCTTGCCGCACAACCACCACCGACCAAAACGACTACAGCAAGCCTTTCCTAAACCAGCAATCTTCTACTACCCGGGTAAACGTCACCTGCCAGACCTAAAAGTTGCCAGGGAGGTGATCGATCCGCTGACCCGTAGGCCAATAAATCAATGCCACCACGGTCATTAACCATCGACAGCATAATGCTCACAAGCTCGATGAACATCTACATTTGTGACACTTGACCATTTTCCCGAATAGGCGGTTTGTGCCTTATCCTCGAGCATCGTTGAGATGTAGGGGCCATACCGTTAGTTCTTTTGATAGCTAAGAGGGTTGTCACGCACTAGAAAAGAGAACTCAGACTCTCCCTCGACCGAATAGATGACGGTCCCTTGAAATGACTCTTGGCGTTTTGCTTCGCCGTTGAGAACTTTATCAAAGGCTCGCTTTGCTCGAGGCAATAGCTCGGCACTAACCCAAGGGGTGTTGTGCGCGGGCAAGAGTGTTTTTACGTTAGGAAGTTCTAATATTAAACGATCTAATGAGCTTCGATAGGCTACTAAGTCTGTTTCTGGGGCATAGAGCCAAATCGGCCCAGCGTAAAAACTATCGCCAGTCCAGAGCAGCCCTTGATCTCGGTCGATCAGCGCTATGGCATCTGGAGCATGCCCGGGAATGTGGATAACTTCAACATTGCGGTCGCCCAAAATAAAAACAAAACCGTCGGCGATACGCTTAGTGACTTTATAGGGTCTGCCAATATGATTTTTTACGCTAACACCTTCTGGTAGCGGACGACATAACGCCTGGGTTGAAACCTCTTCCGCTATATCTTTATTAGGAACGCCTTTCTGGCGTTCTTTGCTGAATGTGGTATCCATTGCATACACTTTTTTGAAAGCATAGTTGCCACCAACATGATCGAAGTGTGAGTGAGAATTCACAACCGTAATTGGTTTGTCACTTAGGCGTTTAACAAGGCCATGAATATCTCCGATCCCGTTGCCTGTGTCGAATAGTAGGGCCTTATCCTTACCTTCAATAAGATAAGAAATGGTTTCTTGCCATTGGTGTGGTTCGTAAATGGCTTTGACACCTGGAGCAACTTGGAAGACTTGAAACCACCAGTCTGAATCATTGACCTGCACAAAGTCGGCGTAATCTGCGCGCGGTAGCTTGTTGCAAAACTCGGCCATGGTGAAGTTCGGGCTAGGCTCTGCTTCGGCGGTAAGCGACGTAGTAATCACAGCACTTATCACGGCAGCCATTATCAAATAATAGGCTTTCATTTATCTACCTTGACTTTGCTGCTGGCAAGCGCCGTGGTAGAGCTTGAGGTCGTGGGCGAAGTAGTCAAAGGCGTACGAGAAGCCATTACGTTTTATTTCGGCCCATTTTTTGACGATGGCGCTGTCTTGCATCGAGAAGAGGAGTTCCCCGCCCTGGTCAATAACATCACGAATAACATCAAGAGGAAGGAGTTTTTCGTCCTGCAGTTTTTTAATCGAACCTATCCGTTCGACATCGACGTTTGTGTAAAACGCGACATTGTTCTTTGGCTTTTCTGGCGCTGGCAACAGACCTTTACGAATATAGAAGCGAATAGCCTCGCGGGTGACACCCGTAAGACTTTCCACTTCTTTCATTTTCATTTGGGTCACAGGGCGTGCAGGCGCACAGGCATTTCCGTGATACCCAACACAAAGTTTGATGGCAGGCGTTTAACGTCACCTACGACCTCAACAAAAGAAAAACGCTTCATGATCTCTTCCCACATCACCCGCAATTGCATTTCGGCAACACGATTACCCATGCAGCGATGAATACCAAAGCCAAAGGACAAATGCTGCCGGGCCTTTTTTCTATCGATAATAAAGTCATGGGGGTTATCAATAGACACCTCATCCCGGTTGCCCGACACATACCACATGATGACCTTATCACCTTTTTTAATCTGTTTATCACCGATCATTGTATCTTCAAGGGCCGTGCGACGCATATGCGGCAGCGGGGTTTGCCAACGGATAATTTCAGAGACCATCTTCGGAATAAGTTCTGGGTTTTTACGCAACGAAGCATACTGCTCAGGATTTTCATTCAGCGCCAGCACACCGCCGCTCATGGAGTTACGGGTGGTGTCGTTACCGCCAACAATCAACAAGATCAGATTGCCAAGATACTCCATCTGGTCATCAATCATATTTTCAGTATCTGGGGAATTTGCCAGCATGCTGACAAAATCAAACCTTGATGTATCACCTTTTCTCTCATGCCAAAGGCGATTGAAATATTCGAGGCACTTCATCAGCTCTTGTTCTCGGTAATCATCGTCGTGGTCGAAGTTACCTATGCCTTTCACGGAGGTTGCCATGTCCGACCAATGGGTCAAAAGGCGGCGATCTTCCATGGGGAAGTTGAACAGTATAGCGAGCATGTAGGTGGTCATTTCAATAGACACTTTATCAACCCAGTCAAAGGTTTCACCAATAGGCAAGCTGTCAAGAATTTCGCTGGCTTTCTCTCGCATTACACCCTCGAGTTGGGCCAAATTTTTGGGCGCCGCCACAGGCGCAACCGCTCGACGCTGAACGTCGTGCTTGGGCTGATCCATGGCAATAAAATTAGTGGGATTAAAGTCATCCGGATCAACAATAGAGATGGACCGATCGGAAGAAAAAACTTGGTGATTACTATCGACCTGCATGATGTGTTCAAACTTGGTCACTGACCAGTAGGGGCCGTTCATGCTCTCTGCACAATAATGTACAGGATCTTCTTTCCGTAATCGGGCAAACCACTTCTCGTGAACATTGGCCTCATAGAGCTCGGGACGAGACATATCAATTTTTTCCAGCGGCACGTCAAATGGATTAACATCAGCCCAACTTTCCAACTTTTCAATATCGGCAAAATTCATTGAATCACTCCCAAACACTATATTGTTGTTTTTTCGTAGTATAGATACGCAATTTGCGTGAGTGCAAGTGTTTTGCGTCGAGGCCAGCAAAGCCATCGCGATTGTACTGGCCGGTCGAACCGATTCACGCATCACCCGACGCGCCTCAATCTTAAATTCACTTGTGTACATTCTATACGGCTGTCTATTACTGGTCATTTTGAATACTCCTTGGGCGACATTGTCGCCTCTTAAAGCATCCGTTAAACTGGCGGCGCCTTAACCTGAGCCCATTTCCTGCCATTTTCTGCGGCGCCTACGATCAAGAAGTGACAGGCAGGGGCCGTGCATCGCCCCCTTCAGCCTTGATGCGATAGCGCCGCGGCAGAACCCCTTCTGGCTTGACGCAACCTCAGTCAGCCCGTAGATTACTCGCGTACGCAAACTCCGGGTAACCTGTCATGCGAAACGACGCTGAACTGCTTGATCATATTCTTGCCCATATCGATAACGGCACAACCGACCTCGGTGATCAAGAGTGGTACGAGCCTGTTGAAAACTACCGCTCGCAGGCACGCTTCGATGCCGAAAGACGACTCATGCGCCGCCTGCCCATACCGTTTTGCCCGGTCGCAGCCCTGCCAGAGCCCGGCTCGTATGTCGCGCGCAACGCTGCAGGAGTTCCCCTTGTCGTTGTCCGCGATCTCGAGGGTAACATACGAGCATTTCGTAACGCCTGCCGGCACCGTGGTATGCAATTGGCTGAGGGTTCAGGTTGTACAAAAATCCTGCGCTGCTCCTACCATGGCTGGGCCTATCGGCTGGATGGGCAGCTCGAATACGTGCCGCATGAACACGGATTTCCTGGCCTGCATAAAGACACCAATGGTTTGGTGCCGGTTCATGCGGTCGATATACGCGGTGGTCTGGTATTTGTTACGCAGGATGAGCCGGTTGGCCCTGGCGCACTGGAATCCCTGCCGGATCTGTTGACAGACGAACAGGTTGTGTTTGATTCAGGCGAGACTGTAGACGACATCAACTGGAAACTGGCAGCGGAAGGCACGCTCGAGGGCTATCACATCAAGCCAACCCATCCAGAGTCGTTTTTTCCCTACGGCTATGACAATTTGAATGTCATCGAAATGCAGGGGCCGAATTCCCGGGTATGTTTTCCGTTCAGGCGCATTGAAAAAATACGCGATGCGCCGCGAGAAAACGTGTCGCTGGATCGTATGGTGACACTCGTCAATCGCGTATTCCCCTTCTCGTCAGTCATCCGCCTTGCACAACACTATACTGTTTCCCTGGCAGAACCTGAGTCACCTACCCGCACGCGATACTACAATTACCAGCTAACACTACCTAAACAGGATGGTGCCGCACCGACAGAAGAGGAGTTCGCTCGAGCCAAGCGAGACGCCGCCTTTGTTACCGATACGGGTGCTGAGGAGGATGCGAAGGTGGTGAGTGCCATTCAAGCGGCGATCGGCTCTGGCGCTAACAGCCACTACCGGTTCGGTCGGTTTGAATCAGCGATTGCTCACCTGCACAAACATCTTGCAAGCAATCTTACCCGCCTGGATCAGGCCGAGCGAGACATAGTGAAGATCGTATCCCAGGAGAATACTTAACCCGCCCCGCCCTGCCCTGAAGGATGATGAGTCGATATACGCCATGCTGCTAAGCATGGCGTTTTCATCAAGTAGCCATTGTGATTTAAAGCGTCCGTCGCAGATACGGGTTATGTGGCCGTCTTTGCTATTAGCCATGCGCGCCGACGTCTCGCCCGCGTTCGGTGCCTCTACCCTGGGGCAGCTACGCTGCGCCTGAATACGCCCCAGCATCTCCAGAACATCGAACGCCTGAATTCGCGGACTGGGTCACCGGGCAAACGCGCCGTAGCCTTGGATGATATCTTTCAGGTGAGTCGCGCGCTCGCCGATGGTGTGGAGAATAAGCGAAAGCTATTCAATCCTAAAAGATGACTGAATCAACCAGTCAAAATCACCCCGGCCCGACATGCAAATCTCCTAGGTGACCCACCCAACAGCCTGCAAGCCAATAGATCATCAGCAATTGCCCTATATGACCGCTCTGCGGAAAATGTGGGTTATAATGACTATTCGCCATGTGATGCTGCTGATCAGTCAGCTGAAAGCGGGGTAATGCGCCAAGCTTCGGATGATGTACAGGCGAGATGGCCCTGCTTGAATGATTCTGTCACGTAGTGGCAAAATAGCGCTAAATTGAACAAGGACAAGTTGCCAAAAAAAAACAGCAGGATAAGCCCCGGTGTTTGCCTGATCTTCGGAGCAGCCTGATTCAGCGCTTTGCAGCGCATCCGTACCATGGAGTGTGTCCGCGCTATGAAATATTTTGTCCTCCTGCTTATTTTTTTATGGCCACTCTCGACATTAGGAGAACCTCTGAAAAGGATCACAATTGGCGTTGCCGGCATGATGAAGAGCAAAACCGGCATTACCTGAATGAGTTGACCGAACGCGGTCGAAGCAGCTCTGTCAGAGTTGCCCGGAGTTCAGAAGATAGGCGTAAACTTGGGTCGCGATCGGTTTACCGTCGCCTATGACGAAACCCAAGTTGACGTGCCACAGCTCCTGCGAGCCATTGTATTGTCTGGGTATGAACCAGAGGTGGTCGATAGTCCGCTTGCAACAGCGCAAGTTCCACAGCGGGACAAATTGCCCCAGTCCGTCCAAGCCCGGCTGGTCCAAGGAGTGCCGATGGTTTTATACGTCGGCGCCGGTTGGTGTGGTGCCTGCCAGATTATGCAGAGGACGACTTTCCTGGACAGCAATGTGCTGACAAAACTTGCGGATTACCAGCTGATGAAGGTGGATGTGGAAACCGAGCCGGAAATCGCTGCCGCGCTGTCGGTGTCGGCTGTACCAACGGTCATCCTACTCGATAGCGCTGGAATCGAGTTGTATCGGCGCGTTGGCCTGTTAAGTCCCGCAGATATGGTGCTTGTGCTGAATAACTATGCTGAATAACTATGCGAAATATCGAGAACCCGTGACTTAAAGCTCGGGTGTTGCGCGTGCACGCAGTGACCCGGACAGCGTAATACCTGCGGTCTCTGTGCCGGTGTAGGCTATACTATGCCCAACAGATTAAGTCGCCGCGCTCAAAGGTCTTTTTCCCATATGATCGCTAAAGTGATGGGCATCTCTTGTGGCACAGGGGGTTGATGGCAGGACTCATAGCCAAGCGCTGAAGTCGGAGCATGCCGGTTGCCAGTCGTTGCGTCATGGACAGTTTTATAGACAGCGGACCGGCCGCTAAGTGAAGCCAGATGATGGCGTCTTGTGAGGAGAGTTACAGATGCATCAACCTGCCACTACACAAATAAGAATACCTGCTGATGGTAGCACTGAATCGACGCATCTGCTGAATCGGCTGAGGCTAATAGGTGACCATTTCAAAGATTGTTTTACCATCGTTGATATGGCTGGCGCGGCGCGGCAATGCATCTATGTGAATTCAGCTTTTACAAGCGAAACCGGCTTCAGTTCGAACGACACCCTAGGGCGTAACCTTGCTTTTTTGCAGGGTGAGCGGAGTTCAAGTGTTGCTGTCGATTTTATGCGGCATTGTTTTGAAAACAGTCTCGCCTTTTGCCAAGATATTGTTAACTATCGCAAGGATGGGTCAGCGTTTGTGAACCGTTTGGTGATGTTGCCGATGAAGCGGGAGGAAGCTCAC
>Ga0307492_10000548_pt1 | contig 15867 bp, 17 predicted proteins | sample SI3LmetaG_FD_202365 | JGI IMG/M metagenome (GOLD analysis project Ga0307492, IMG submission 202365) | Sea-ice brine microbial communities from Beaufort Sea near Barrow, Alaska, United States - SI3L | ecosystem: Environmental > Aquatic > Marine > Coastal | place: USA: Alaska | collected 2017-05-06 | reverse complement strand
GTAAATTTAACTACTTTAGATTGTTCCGTCATTTCATTTTGAATTTCTACCCAAAGCTTACGAATCGCTGGAATTTCAGGAAATACCTTTGATTGCGCTAATGTTTCTAAAAATTGATGACGATCAGGATATTGAGCTGTAACAACTGAGCGTTGAAAACGTGCTGCTGATTCACCAGCAACTTGACGAACAACACCAACCATTTCACCTAATGAACCGGCTTTAAGCAACTTAGCTGCATCTAATTCAGCTAATTTCTTTTCGTTTATATCATATTGTGCTTTTAAACGTTTAGTTCTATCTTCTTCACGTTTTTGTTCAGCTTTAGCTTGATTTAACAAGTTTCTTTGGTCATTTCGAGCATTTCTAAATACAGCTAAACGCTTTTTATTTAAACTAGATTGACGAATTTTATCTTCTTTTACCAAGATTAAAAGTTCAGCTAGTGTGTCAGCGGCTGGAACAGCGATTTGTCCCGTATCTTTAGGCGTTATAACTTCTTCTGCTTGTAAAGTTCCAAAAGAACAACTCAAAGCTACAATTGCTACTAAACCAGTTTTGGCGATTATTTTATTAATTTTCATTATTCAGCCCTCTTCGCTGCAGGGATTGGAAGTTCGATAAGATTCATGGTTGCTTGTTTGTTAGCCATTTTGATACCGTGTTCGATTGAGCGAACGTAATCGCTATCTAGCGCTTCATAATTCCCTGTGGCAATATTGTAATAACCAGCATTTGCACCATCTAAAGTTAAGTATACAAGAGCAACGCGTCCAACTTGTAAGAAGTCAACGCGAACCTCTTCGCCTGCTATATTTATAACACCTTCATAAGCATCGATGCTTTCGCCATAACCAATTTCAGCTTGGTAAGCTTCAAGAATTTTTCTATATTTTTCTGAATTTGGAATATCAGCTCGTATCATATAATTTTTAAGTTTATTAACTCTTTCTTCGCGAGGTTTTAACTTAAAAGGAATATCGAGTTGAATGAATTTGTCAATTGATGCAATCATTTCATTCATCAACGGAACTGCTCCACGCTCAGTCGCATCAATAGTCGCCATTTCACGAGTAATTGCGGCCATTTCAGTCTCTTGAGATTTAATAAGTAACTCTAATTGATTGTTATAAATACGAAGACTATCAATCAGTTGAAGAGTCGCTTTATATTCACTATTTAAATCAAGGGTTTGGTCTGCAAAGCGGTCAACTTTGCCTTGAACTCTAACTGCATCCTTATTGATTTGTTTTTCAATTGCGACTGATGATTCGAAAGGTCCTGCAATAGCTGCATTCCCTGCCATGAACAAGGCGACTAGCGAGAACGCTGATGCCTTAATTAGATTTATTTTATTGCGATTTGGCATGTGGATTCCTAATTGTTATTTTTTAGGGTTGAATTAAAACTATTTATCTTACAACTGACCATCAAAATTTACTTATTTGGCCACTTATAAGTTGAAGCTTTTAGACGGTAATTTTCTTACTCTTATCTAACGGCTTGAAATTCTTCTTCTTTTTCCAAATTCCAACAAAATGTTCCATTGGAATTGCTTTGTTACAAAGTGCATTACTAACTTACAATTGCACTATGACCTGACTATAAACATAAATTTTTGTTGAGTCAAACGTAAAACCTTAGATTCTATGCATTTGATCGGCATATTAAATTTATTCCGTCAAAGACACTTGATAGGAAGTGAACTTCCTTATGTTGATCACACCTGTATCAAAAATTAAATATTGCCCCTTAATACCCATTAGCGTTCCCTCAATTAAAGGATTCTTATCAAAATTATGTGACTTTATCTTCGTTGGAAATTCTAAGACTGGGTAATTAATGCTAACAACTTCTTGTTCTTTTGCGATTATGTCGTTCTCTCCTAATTCTTTTGGGTCTAAGAGACATTTGTCATAAGTTTGTATTATTTTTTCAATTGAACTACTTAACTTAGATTTAAGTTGTTTGGCTTCAGAAATTAAATCTCGATTAGGTTGATTTTCTTTTAACATCGTCCGCCAATTAGTTTTATCTGCAATTAAGTCTTTAAACGCCATTTCAACCATACCAGACTGTTGCCTTGTGGCGACTTTAAACATAATGCTAGCTTGAGTCGCTCCTTGATCGATCCAGCGTATTGGTATTTGAGTATGTCGCGTGATACCAACTTTTAAACCTGATGTGTTGGATATGTACACGTAATGAGGAACAAAACAGTTACTTTTACCCCACTCGGGCTCTCGACAAGTCCCTAGGTGATAATGACATGTTTCCGGTTTCATAATGCACATGTCGCACTTTGCTAACTTTCTCATACACGGAAAACAATAGCCTTGTGAAAAACTTTTCTTTGTTTTTTTCCCGCAGTTGCTACAAATTATTTTTCCACCAAATTCAAGTTGAAGCGTTTTACCGATATAAGGATTAAGAAATACCTCTTGATCACCTAAAGGTAGATAATAATTAACATTAGCACCAGGGACCGAATTAGGTTCATTCGTTTTGGTTAATTCAACGCGCATTTTATTTAGTTTGCCGGCTAGCATTATTTTCCTTATCATTTAATCTATCTTTAGAGGAATCTATCTATCATGCCTAAATTAGTAACAAAGATCACGCTTATTAGAACGGAAGTTCTTAGCAAACAAAAATTCTTTTATCTTAATCATTCCTAATCGAACAAAAGGTTTATTTATATCTGAAGTAGCAGTGTTTTAAAGCGAAGGCGTTTACGAGTTATAAGTATACTAGAGCTTTACGTCTTGATGATAATTCTGATACAAGTGAAATGATAAGAACTATAAAATATAAGAATATTGAACAGATGAATCTTTCTACGTGTTATTTTTTATTTATAAAAATGGGCTTCTCTGCAACAGGTTTCCAACGATAAGTGATTTTGGATACCTCTGATTCATCACAAGAGCCACAACCACTCCCACACATTCCACTGGTATCTGTAGTTTGTATTCTACCTTTTTTATTCCATCGTTCTAACAAGCTGAGTATGAGTGTTTCGCTCACATGAAAATGCCTAGAAAGATCCATTAAAGAAACCTGTTCTCTTTCAATCAACAAATTTTTAATCTCGATCAACATGTGACAGTCGCCTCTCGGCCTATACTAGAATTTAGTTTTTTTCCTCTATATTTTAGATATAAAATATTAATGATATGCAATGTTATAAAGAAAGCAATCCAAGCACTAGCGGTATATGGCGCAATATTAAATTGCCCCATTTGATAAGCAATGGTTGATAAACTGTAAGCTAAAAAAGTTGTCCACAAAACCGAAAAAATAGTCCAACGAGTGCCCGTTTCTTTAAAGGTAGCCCCAACTGCAGAAACACAGGGAGCATATAATAAAATGAATAGAAGATAACTGAAGGCTCCTAAGGTCCCATCAAATGAATTTTTGATCACATCAAATAAACCAATGTTTATTTCTTGATCATCCGCAATGGCTTGTCTGTCGCTGACGTCAACATTTATCCCTAGAGGATCTAACCAAGAGTTTGCAATATCTGAAAAATTATCAGGTACTGTTTGTAATGCAATGCCTAATTCATTCTTCAAATCAAAAACGGCCTCTTGTTGCTCACTTTCAACTTGTGACATATAAAGTGAATTAATAGTCGCTACCACAACTTCCTTAGCAAAAAGTCCCGTAAAAAGGCCTACGGTTGCAGGCCAGTTTTCTTCTTTTATTCCCATAGGTTTAAATGCAGGAGTCAGTGATTTACCTATGTTAGTTAATACAGATTTTTCTTTATTTTCATTGCCGAAGCTTAAGTCACTGCCTAATGAATTTAAAAAACTTAATATTACAACTACAATCACAATCATCTTGCCTGCACCCAAAACAAATGAAATTAATTTTTCCCATGTTTTAATTAATACATTTCTAGCTCTAGGAATATGGTAGGGAGGTAGTTCCATGACAAAAGGTGTATTTTCTCCCGCTAATAAAGTTTTTTTAAGTAATAGTCCGGTCAAAATGGCAATGACTATCCCTATTAAATAAAGCGCAAAAATTAAATTTTGAGCATTGTCTGGAAAAAATATTGCTGCAAATAATATATATACTGGCAATCGAGCACCGCATGAAATGAAAGGGCTCATCATTACTGTCATAATACGATCTTTTTCGTACTCTAACGAGCGAGTCGCATAAATAGCTGGGACAGTACAGCCCAAACCAACCATTAACGGTATAAATGATTTACCGGGCAACCCTATAGCTTGCATAAACCTATCCATAACAAAAGCCCCCCTAGCTAAATAGCCGGAATCTTCTAGCATAGCTAAGAATAAATATAGACTGCCAATAATTGGGATAAAGGTTGAAACAACTTGCACGCCACCGCCAACTCCTTTAGCTAACAACGTAATTAACCAAACTGGAAAACCAAGACTTGTGAGCCACGCACTTCCGCCATCGACTAAAATAGCTTGTGTTGTTAAATCAAAAACATCAATTAAAGCGCCACCAAAAACTATGGTAAACATAAACATTAAGTAAGTCGTAAAAAGAAAAAGGGGTACGCCTAAATATTTATTTAATACAACTTGGTCTATTATTGAAGACGTTGTTCGGGAAACATCGCCTTTCTTTTTTATGCTATGGTCAATCCACGAAAGAATTTTTTTATAACGAGCATCGGCTACTAAAATATCAATTTCATCACCATGTTTTTCAGCTATATTACTTTGTATTTTTCTAATTTCTACTTCAATTGATTCTTCAATGGGAAATTGATGTTCTTCCAAAATTTTAATTGCTAGCCAATGATTACTGCTTTTTGAAACTGAGCTTTTCTCGTTATCTGAAACACCATTATGATTAAGGTTTCTATTATCCAGAATCGTTAAAATTGATTGGTAATCAAGATCTAAATCTGAATCAAAATTTAACAAAGTTCGACTTTGTTGTTCCTCTTTTAACACTTTGTTTTTCAACGGGTCTGGTACAAACTGATTTAGAACAAATTGTATGAGTTGATCTCGCGATTTTATTTGACTCGCAACAATTGTAAAAATAGGGCAACCCGTTTGCTCAGATAGATTATTTATATTAATCAGCAACTGATTACTTTTTACCACATCCATTTTATTAATAACAATGATTAACGGCTTGCCAATCTCTAATAACTGAGTCGTTAAATATAAATTCCGTTCAATGTTGGAGCCATCTATAATATTGACAATTAAATCAGCTTCTCCAGATAATATATAATTTCTAGCGATTTTTTCATCTAAAGCAATTGACTCATCAACAGCATCAAGAGAATAGGTTCCGGGCAAATCTACTACACGAATACCAGTTAATTCCTCTAAAGTTCCGTCATTTTGGTATTCCTTAATGACTTTTTTAGATAATTTAACAAAACCAGATTTTTTCTCAACGGTAACGCCGGGCCAATTTCCAACTTCTTGTTTTGCTCCGGTAAGAAGATTAAATAACGTTGTTTTTCCAGAGTTGGGGTTTCCACATAACGCGATTGTTGGATTAGTGTGCATTTTGGATGATACTTCTGTAAATTTGCAAGAGGTACAACATAATTGAATGGTATGTCAGATTTAATGGTTTATATATATTCTGTTTAGCGCTGTATAACAAGTTACTTAAAATGTAAGGCTTAAACAGTTTGAACTATTATGTTTTGTGCCTCATTTTGACGAAGGCTTAATGAAAAACCTCTCAAACTTAGCTCAATTGGCCCACCTAATGGTGCTTTTCTAAGGATATTAACCTCAATACCTGGCGTTAATCCCATAGACAACAATTTTTTCCTAAACACATTACGTGAGCCACCTAAACTAACGACTTTTGCTCGTTGTTTGGTAGCGAGTTCAGCTAAATTGTAATTCATATTAATGCACCTTTGATGAACAGCACTTTTCAGGTTTGTTCGAGTTAAAAAGAGCTTAGTGCAAACGAGAATGATTTGCAACAAGATTTGCGATTGATTTTCATTCTCTTGACTTAAATCGATAAATTGATACAAATATCTTTTATTAGCTGCGATTAATTTTATCAACCCAAGCCATACCCAAAGCTGACATTACGAAAGTTAAATGTATGATCACATACCACATTAATTGCGTTTCCTGGAAATCATTGTTTTCTAATAATTTCTCAGAAGATATATTCATGAATTTTTGTAAAAGGTGAATAGAGGAGATAGCGACGATTGAAGCCGCCACCTTCTGTTTTAACGAACCGGAATCTAGCTTACCTAACCAAGACAGTTTTTCAGCATTTTCATCAATATTTAATCGTGAAACGAAGTTTTCATAGCCAGAAAACATGACCATTACGATTAATCCGCCAACCAACGCAATATCAACCATCGACAAGATAAAAAGCACTAGGTCTGTTTCTTTAGTCTCAAGAACTTCAGGAAATATATGAAAAACCTCTTGGAAGAATTTAATCGCTAATAACAATAGCCCTAAACTTAAACCTATATAAATTGGCGCTAGTAACCAACGGCTGGCATACATTAATCTTTCAAAGTATTTTTCTAACATGTTTTTCCTATTGAATTGTGGCTTTTAAAAAACAGCTACCTTAATTGGCTAGCTGAGGAACGTAAAATTTCTGTCTCTACTTTCCCATGATTTATTCTTAATTTATAAACTCTATCATATTCTGACTCTTCAATATTAGCGCCGGCAATCCCACCCAATAAATTGACTAAGTTCGGCGTCGTATTACTATGCCCTATGATTATTGTATTGCCTGGTGTTGATAATAACAACTCAGCAAATTGTTTGAGGTTTCTTGGATCATAAGTCTGTATATTCAAACCTAGTTTTATAGATGACGGGTTAGCTGTTTCCAGCGTGCGCGCGTATTTAGTTGAATATATCCTTTTAATGTCCTTGTCCAGAAACATCTTGACCAAATTTTTAGCTCTCAACCTTCCCTTTTTAGTTAAATGAGGGTCTTTACTGACACTTTTATCTTTTTCAGCATGCCTTGTCAGATAGATGAACTGGCTTGTTTGATGTGCCTCCATTTCGTAAGCCGTCGTTTGTGAAATAAAACTAAGGTTGATAAAAAGGCAACTAAAAAGAAAAACCATGTAAGTAAGACTAAAGGTTGAGATCATTTTATTAAACATTAAAGTTCCGTACATCGGTACAAGTATATAAGTAGAAATCGAATAAAAGAATCATAACGCATAGTGTAATCATTTCCAAAACTTCTTTAAAATGCAAAATATCTGCAAATACCTGTAAGTTATCTGCAATTCAAATATAAGCGAATTTATGTAACAACATTAACCACTAGACTCTCGTTTCAATGTTATACTTTATTTATACGCGCCACCTACCTTGAAACTCGTTTTAGCTAGTTTTACTAAGGATCTGCCTTTTGATTTCTCGAGATCGCTCTACACAAATATTACAAATAGCCTTACCCATCATTGGCGGAATGATGTCGCAAAACATATTGAATTTGGTTGACGCAGCAATGGTTGGTCAACTGGGTAAAGTTCAACTTGCAGCTGTTGGTCTAGCTAGTTTTGTCAATTTTGTTGCTGCAGCTGTGTTTATGGGCTTTTCATCTGGTGTTCAAGCGATGGTTGCAAGAAGAATTGGCGAAGGAAATGAGTCAATAGCGGCCAATCCACTCAATGGCGCCTTACTTCTAATTTTAATCGCGGCTATCCCAACATCTTATTTTTTGGCCCGTTTTAGTTTTAATATCATGGGCTTCTTAAATGATGATTCAAACGTTGTTAGCGTCGGCAGCGAATACCTTGATATGCGTTTAATTGGCATTATGGCGGTTGGAATGAACTTCAGTTTTAGAGGTTATTTAAGCGCTATAAAAATGACGCAATTCTACTTCATAACCATAGTGATAATGCATATAGTCAACATATTTCTGAATTACGTTTTGATTTTTGGCCATTGGGGGTTTCCGGAACTGGGCGCAAAAGGAGCTGGATTAGGCACCACAATTTCACTTTACGTTGGTATGTTTATTTATCTTTGGTTAACCATTAAACATACTAAACAATATGGTTTTGGCTTACATTTACCTAAGTTAGAAACAGTCAAACAATTAGTTAAAACCTCCATACCTGCATCGCTACAACAATTGTTTTTTGCTTTGGGTTTTACCTTTTTATTTTGGATCGTCGGAAAAATTGGTACCGATGAATTAGCCGCAGCTCATGTTTTGACTACTTTAACTTTAGTTGCGATATTACCTTCCATTGGATTTGGTATGAGCGCAGGTACACTAGTCGGGCAGGCGTTAGGCCGAAAAGAAGTTGATGATGCTTATCAATGGGCTTGGGATACTTCAAAAATAGCGTCCATTTCTGTCACTTTAATTAGTTTACCTATGTTTTTTATCCCTGAATATGTTTTAGCCATTTTTCTCCACGACGAGAATGTTATAAAACTTGCGACTTTACCTCTTCAACTTGTTGGGATCGCTATCATTATTGATGCTTTTAATTTGGTGCTAATGTCAGCATTGCAGGGAGCCGGTGCAACAAAAGATGTCATGGTTGTCAGCATTGTATGCCAATGGCTTATCTTCCTACCTATCGCTTGGTTTATTGGTCCTCATTTAGGCATGGGCTTAACCGCTATTTGGTTGGTTCAAGGATTGTATCGGTTGTTTCAACTAGGGTGGTTCGTGATTTTATGGCGAAGAATGGCATGGGCAAATATTCAGCTTTAACTAAACTTATTTTTTCATTCAATAAATAAAATACAAAATATAATGCAAAATACGAATCAACATTCTTTTTTTAAATTGGTTCCAGACCAAGTTCTGGATGCGGTTGAATCTGTGGGGATAGAACCTCAAGCAGCTTTACTAGCATTAAATAGCTATGAAAATAGAGTATATCAATTTCGTGATTATGATGAAAAAAAATATGTTGTAAAGTTCTATCGGCCAAACCGCTGGTCAAATGAGCAGATACTTGAAGAACATCAGTTTAGCTTAGAGCTAGCTGAAAACGAAATCCCAGTCATTCCACCGTTAATTTTAAGTGGTAAGTCACTTTTCGAGTACTCTGGTTTTAGATTTGCCATTTTTGAGTGTCACGGAGGTAGAACACCAGAGCTAGAAGACAAAGAAACATTAACTTGGATTGGACGTTTTATTGGACGAATTCATGCGTTAGGTGAAAGCCAAGACTTTCAACATCGCCCTGAACTAACTGTTAAAACATTTGCTGAGGACAGTGCTAAGTATTTACTAGAGAAGGATTTTTTACCCACTCATATAATACCAGCCTATGATGCCATTTCAACTCAACTTATCGAACTCAGTCAGCAAAGGTTTAGCGAAGTAGGCAAATATCCTTTGATTCGACTACATGGAGATTGCCACCCAAGCAATGTTCTGTGGACAGATGATGGCCCTCACTTTGTTGATTTTGATGATGCACGAATGGGACCTGCCATTCAAGATTTGTGGATGTTAATTAATGACGCTTCAAATCGGCAACTTTGGAACCACTTATTAGAAGGCTATGAAGACTTTATGGAGTTTGACGATCGACAATTTAAGATCATGGAACCATTAAGAGCGATCCGAATGTTACATTACAGCGCTTGGCTTGCAAGACGTTGGGAAGACCCTAGTTTTAAGCATAATTTCCCTTGGTTTAATACCACTCGATATTGGGAAGAGCATATTTTGTCACTTAAAGAACAATTCTTTATTTTACAGAATTCTTAAGCCTTTATTTTATTTGTGTAAACCTTTTGATTTATAATGTTGAGTATTGACTATCCGTTCAGTTAAATACAAGTATTCTACCTACTAGTTATTTGCAATATCCTTTTTAGTAAAAAACTAATCCAATGCAAGTAACAATTCCTAGTCGGTTGGTAGTCAATTCTCCAGTCGGCTTTTTTATGCGGTTAGATTTGTTTATAATACCCCTTTTATAAAATATGGTTTAGAGCAAAATGCCACACCTACTTTTTAAATTAAATAACGTTCCAGAAGACGAAGCGAATGAAGTCCGTCAAGTTTTAGATGATGCTGAAATATTCTTCTATGAAACAGACTCCGGCAGGTGGGGGTTTGGATTTTCTGGCATGTGGACTAAAGATGATTCTCAGTTAGATGAAGCTAAATCACTGATCCAAGCATACCAAATTGAGCGCTATCAGGAAGTGACTGAAAAGAGGTTAAAGTTGGAGGAATCGGGTCAGCAAATATCGAGAATCAGTTATTTTATGACTTCACCTATTAAATTTTCAGTATTAATTATATTTGCTAGTCTTCTTGCCTATTTTACTGTTATTCCGTTTTTTAATTAGTATAGTTAAATCCATGCAAACTGATTCTGACAAATTAATTCAAACCCATAACCAATTGACTCATTCAGAGCAAAAAACAATTATTTCTCACCTTCAAAGAGAAAGTGGAGATTGGTTTATCAATTCAATTATGATCGAAGGCTGTGATGTACCTTTTAAATATAAACGTAAAACTAAATATAAAAGCCTAAATAAAGGTCAAAGAGTCAATTTAACCTATTATCCACAAACAGAAATGGTTGCTGGTTTAGAATTCGATGTAATGAAAGTCGTCAGAATAAAAATAGCCTAGTCTCAGGCTATTTTTCTTTGAATAACTAACTTTAAAGGATTAACCTAAAATCTCAATTAACTCAATATCAAACACAAGCGTTTCACAAGGTCCAATAGAACCGCCCGCACCATTTTCACCGTAAGCTAATTCATGAGGTATGGTTAATTTCCATTTGGAACCAACTTGCATTAATTGTAGTGCCTCTGTCCAACCTGCGATGACACCATTAACTGGAAACTCTGCTGGTTGGCCTCTGTCGTAAGAGCTGTCAAAGACTGTACCATCGAGTAGTGTACCGTGATAGTGCGTCTTAACTTTGGATGTTGATTTAGGTATATCGCCCGCCCCTTCATTGATCACTTCGTACTGAAGACCAGAGTCCGTCACGGTAACGCCAGATTTCTTCTCATTATCCGATAAATATTGTTTACCTACTTCAATCTTGCCTTTCGATTGTTCTTGCTGCTTATTTTTCATTAATTGAGTAACATGTTCAAAACCTGCTTGAATTTCTGTTTGAGTCACCGCTGCGTCGGCTTTTAAAAAGGCATCTTTTAAGCCTTGTGCAACCAGCTCAATTTCTAAACCGTCAAATGACTGCCCTAGAAGTTGCCCGCCCATATTCATGCCAATACCGTATGCTGCTTTTTGCTCTAATGATTCGTACTTGTTACTCATTTATTGTCCTTTTAGATCTAGTTAGTTATTTAAAGATTTTTTAAGACGATATTTTTGTCACTTTTTTATCATCTAAACCTTCTGAAGCTGGCTCATCAGACTCTAATAAAGATTCTGGCCTGCCTTTTATTGCTTTTGCTAAAGCATCCTTATTTTCAGCGATTAACATACCGATGCTTTCAATTTGCTCTTCGTTTAAACCTTTTATAGATTTTTCCATCCATAAGCTGACATTCTCAGCTAGTTCAAGCATTTTATCGTAGTTATCTGCTTCTCTTTTATCTGTGAAAGTTTTTTTAGGATCGCGATCAGACATAAATAAAGTTACCACTGCCATTGGAGTGCTCCTGTTAGGAATTGCATATTATAGAACCAGCAATACTACCTGTACTAGTAGTGTTTTGCAAGTAGCTATTTCCTGTATATTCAGAATATATTAACCGTTAACTCAACGTCGCAACAAGAGCAGCAAAAACTAAATAGATGATAGCTGTACGACAAACAAGTTCCACCGTTTTGGTATTTTCATCAACATTTCGCTCTGATATACCACGGTCTAAACTTTGTGCAGCGATACCAGTTTCAGCAATTAGTTGCCAATTATCAGCTAAAGCGTCGGTTAGGTATTCTTTGATTCGATAAAATCCATTAACAAAATCACCCGTCAATAAAAATAATAAGCTGGTAATTCTAGCGGGAATCCAATTAATCCAGTGAATAGCACTTTCCATTAATGGTGTGTGCTCATCAAATTCACTTTCTTGGCAATGATTTAAATATATGTGTGATAAACGATAGAACAAAGCGCCAAAGGGGCCAAAGAAAATAAACCAAACAATCACACCAAAATACCGAATTTGACTCTCTATCAAAATATGTCTAGTAGTATTTCTTACTAATTCATCAAATTCGGGAACATTTAAATCGACAGGTGTTTCTTCACCTTCGTTAGTTTTAGGCGTTTTTATTCTAGAGACACTTTGACTATGATAAAAAGCAGATTCCACTTCGTCATTCTCAACAGCGTCAAAATAAGGTTTTAAACTACTTTCTAGACTCTCAGGTCCAAAAGATAAGAATAATACGCAAACTGAAACGAGTAAATAGACTAACCAATAGATAACACCATCAAATAAATTAACAAATCCCATCAAAACTAACGGTGGAAGTAACAGTATTAAAGCTATCCCTAACCAACCTTCAAAAAAGCTATGAGCAGAAAATAGTTCAAATAGTTTGTTTTGAAAGCTTTTAAACCAGCTGAAGTCTCTAGCGCCCCTAAAATCACTACCTATTTTAAAATGGAACTCTAAAGATAAAACAATAATTAGACTGAGTAATATCATAATGAAAGAAAAACCGAATATGCAGAACTGTTAATTTTGCGGTTAATATTGTGTTGTGATAATACCTGAAATCCTAAATTCTGTCAGATAATTTAAATATAAAAAAGGTTTAACTTTCAGGTTAGGGGCTTAATTTTAATTGTAAAACTTTCTAGTTATTTTATTTCCTTCTAGCCATTGAACATTAGTTACTACTCATTGATTGTTTCTGTTACGCCACTCATCCAACAGGGATATTGAGCCAAGCACTTTACCAAATGAGTGTTTGTAAGTAGGTACTATTGAAACCCAATGAACAGGATTAATACTAAGTCGCGTTAATATTTTTTTCAGATTATCATGAATTGCAGCGCGATGGCCTGCTTTTATTGCTTTTTCGGTGTCATCAACTAATTCTAAATAAATTTCTCACACAATGGAGAGAGTATGGTCACTTTTACCATTGATTAGTCTCTTACAACCATGCTTTTTGCTTCAACCATAGCTGATGTAAACTCTGAATCGATGCTTTTTTGCAAAAAAGCATCACATATCAAATCGCCTTGCTCCAGCAGTGAATTATTCCAAAGCAATGTAGCTAGCATCACATTTTGATAGTCTTTTTTGAGTAAATAATTTTCTTTTTGGCTTAAACAATAATCGATAACATCTTTTAAATGACTAGGATTAATATCTCGTGTAGTCGACAAAAAAGGCAAATAGTGCTCACAATACTTAATAGCGTGCTCAGAGTTATCTAAAAAGGTTAACGCTATAAAAAAAGGCTCGCCATCTTCGTATTTCTGTCTGGTCATCATTAAACGATACTTATCAGCAACAATTACAACAGGTTCATTTTTATTCATCGATTGAATAATACGTCGACACTTTGCAAGCTCGGGTCGCTTAACCGTTTGGCTTTTTGCCTCATAAGTCATTTCCCAACTATCGGGCACGTTGACAAAGGATTCTTGCTTTCTTAATACCACCCCAATAAATCGATGATAGACCATAATCAAATAAATACTGAAAACAAGATTTAGAAAACTTCCTTCCACCATCAAGAAATAATAAATTCCGGCTAAAAATAAGACTAACCCAGCAAACAATACCCAATAATAGTATCCAAGAGTTTTAATCGTATTAACCCATAAGTCCACTCGCAATGCCTGTATCCAACGATGCTCCAAAGCTAAAATCAAGAGCCACGCAGGTGAACAAATAATAATAAATGCGATAATCAAGTTCGAAAAAATACTGGGCAAAAAATTGAAACAAAGCACACCAAAGGCAATAAATAAAATAGTCCTCGTTGCAGATGTATTTTGATTTGGCGCCATCCATCCTAGTTTGAATTGAATGTCAAAATTTTCCAGTTGAATACTAGATCTTATAATGGCGTGACAAAAGTTAATCAAACCCAACAAAAGAATATAAAGAACGGGAATAGATATCATCCATAATGGTTGACCACCTGTTAACATGTAAGTCAATGTCATTGTTGTAACTAGTAAAGGAATAGTGATGCAAAAAAATATCAATGCAATTAAGCTAGCGCCTTTAAATGGAAACAGGATTGCATCTTTAATCATTATAAAATCCTTTTACCTATCTGCCCGACTAAATGATTAAAACGATTAAGAAAAAATGACTAAAACGATTTTAAATATCGACCCCAGTCAAAGAATTCTCCTGAATCAGTTTTTCGTCCTGGAGCTATATCCGAATACCCACATATCCCCTCATTCCTTACCTTTGGGTATTTTTCATGAACAATGTTGTTATTTGATTAAGGCTATTATAATGAGAGTCGGTATGCTCAAGAATATCGGTGCCCTCAAGCTCTATTCCTATTTAAAATCATTACAATTTTTAATACCTTGAAAGCTAGAAATGCCTGCACGCCATGCACGTTTATTAAAATCAACAACTTTACAACCTCACCATTTCTGCGAATAAATAGGTAGGTTAATACTCTTAACTTGGCAATATCTTTGAATGAGGAGAACTCCAATACATGACTGTCTAATTATATTCTAATTATATTTTAACCATCATAATTTTACCGGTTATTGGATCATCACCACAAAGCCAAGCCCGTCTAACAAAACGGTTAATGCAATGATAATAAGGTGTGTGGGTTAAGTCGATAAGTTGTTCTCTTGCGATTTTCATAGCTTATTAACCTATTTTTCCAAATTTTTATAGAATTTAGTTTACCTGAAAACATGAATTAACTCCAATACATGACTGTCCAATTATATTTTACTGTCCAATTATATTTTTCTTACATTGGATCGGAATTTATCATTCAAAAAGATGGATTATCTTTTGTGAGTGAAGTTCAATCCGCTAAAATAATTGAAACCAAGCAATGCATTAGAAATTATGATGGGTATTATTGGTAATTTGGTTATCGCATTAATGTTGAGGCTCATAGATATAAGATGGGAGAGTTTAGCGCATTTAAACCAAAATATACCTCAGGAGCAATTGAACTGACTTGCCCAAATAGTGAGCTCAACTTAAAAAAAGAAGAGCAAGTCGTTAATATAAATTCATTAGGTGTTAATTTTTATTTTGATAAATCGGTTAAATTGATGCTCAACCTTAATAACGCCAACAATCGCGAAAAAGAATCTGTTACCAATGGAAAATCTTACGCTTTGAGGATGCAATATAGTTTTTAACCTTATATTTCTGATTCAAACCTCACTGTAAAAACAATTGCATTGTCATAGATGCCAGACGGCTCAAAAATAAATTGAAGGTTAGGTTTTACCACTAAATATTCATTCCATTCCCATCGATAGTAGAGTTCAATTGCTCGTTCGCTACCGGCCTCAAAGCCTAGTTCAACTTGAGAAAGACCGAATCCAAAGGAACTGTCGCTTCTGCCTTTAAATGGTTGTTTCCACACAAAACCCGCACCAAAATGACTAGAAATCTCAGAAATTTGATAATCGGCATTGCCAAATTGAACATAAAAACCATACTTCTCTGAAATGGTATGATCAATGACCAAATAGATGTCCCCGCTTCCTGATTCGACTAGGCCTTCAACAGTGTCAAACTCTCCATCATGCGACCAATAACCCAATTTAATAGTGCTATCAGATTGGTATTGATAATGACCTTCCAATACCCAAAAAGCATCGTCAAAGTTAGACTCACCTCCTGTGCCATCAAAATAACCAAAACTAAGGCCTCCGTTATCTGATATTTCATAGAAAGCATTAAATGCGAATACTGGATCTGGATAAGTCGGTAATGTAAA
>Ga0307492_10000547_pt1 | contig 15880 bp, 13 predicted proteins | sample SI3LmetaG_FD_202365 | JGI IMG/M metagenome (GOLD analysis project Ga0307492, IMG submission 202365) | Sea-ice brine microbial communities from Beaufort Sea near Barrow, Alaska, United States - SI3L | ecosystem: Environmental > Aquatic > Marine > Coastal | place: USA: Alaska | collected 2017-05-06 | reverse complement strand
ACAGTAACATAGACGGTGGTGGCCGTATGGCACTTCTAAGTAATGTATACGAAGGTATATAATTTATAATTACTGAAAAGTAATTAATAAATTAATCGCGTAATATAAAAACGACCTTAGGGTCGTTTTTTTTGCTAAAAATATTGCGTACAGTGTCATCTCGTCATATTTAATGTTGCCAAGCTCGCCATAATACGGTTTAATACGCCTTTTTATTGTTAGGTTCCTGTGAAAAAGTCGACTCCGTTACTCAGCACACTGTGGTTAGCCAGTGAAAAAATATTTTCGATGGTATTAGTCCTTATAACCACGCTGATTTTAGCGAGGCATATGGGGCCAGAGGTGTTTGGACAACTCAATTACCTGATTGCTATTGTAACGTTGTTAACACCATTTGCCGCTATGGGCTTAAATGCCATTGTGACCAGGGAATTGGTGCTGTATCCACAAGATAACGACAAAATATTAGGGAGTGCTTTGGGCGTTAGGCTATTTTTCGCCACGGTTGCCTCTTCTATTGTTTTTTTGTTGTCACCATTTTTTATAGTTTCAGAACTTAGGGTCGCTTTTAGCCTATTGTTAGTCGCCAATATATTTACGGCGTTTCTGGTGTTTGACTATTGGTTGCAAGCGCACGTTGCTAATAAATATGCGGTAAAAGCTCGGCTTTCTGTACTAACGCTATTAACATGCATTCGGGTAGTGGCGGTTTATTATGATGCATCATTAACTTTCTTTGTTATGCTTGCGGCTGCTGAAATAGCACTCACCGCGTTAGCTTTTTTATTGGTGTATATCCTCAAAGGCGGAGGTTTAGGTAAATTATCGTTTTGTTATGCTACGGCTAAGTCTTTATTGTCACAGTCGTGGTGGTTAATGCTTTCAGGCATAGCCGCAATTGTTTATCTTAAAATAGATCAGGTTATGCTTGGTCAAATGAGCAGTGATGAGCAAGTCGGTATTTATGCGGTTGCAGCGCGCTTATCTGAGGTATGGTATTTTTTTCCTGTGGCATTAGTCAGCTCATTTTTCCCTAAATTACTGCAGGCAAAACAGGCCAGCGCAATTAATTATCAACAGAATTTACAAAAGCTCTGTGATTGTTTATTCGTTATAGCGTTAATTATTGCCTTGCTAGTAATTATGTTTGGTGAGCCTATTGTGGTTTTACTTTTTGGCGAAGCTTATCAAGCAGCTGCAGTAGTATTAGCGATTCATATTTGGGCGGGTATATTTATTTTTATGCGCGCATTGTTAAGTAAGTGGCTAATCGCTGAGAATTTATTACGTTTTTCTTTGGTTACCCAATTAGCGGGAGCCTTATTAAATGTGCAAGCTAATTACCTACTTATTCCCGAATATGCTGCAGTAGGCGCAGCCGTTGCTACGGTAGTCAGTTACGCCGTTGCGTCATATATAGCTTTGTTTTTGCATCGAAAAACATGGCCAATGGCAAGAATAATGAGTCTTTCATTTTTATTACCTTTGCGCGTTATCGCTAAAGGTAAACTTTTATATAAATAATTGGAGTAATAATGCGCGCATTATTAAAACGTTTTATCTCAACAGAAAAGGTTGAACAGGTTAAAGTTTTACTCGAAAACATGGACCGGTCTGTATTACCTTTTTTCGTTAAAAGCCGATTTTTGTCTTCGGTTTATTATTGCTTTTTTAGTCGTCGTTTCGCCCGTGAACATCAGTCGGTATTACTGGGAAGAATTAAGTATTATGAAAACTCTGATGCGCCAGAAAATTCTAGCGTACTATTGCGTCGTAATATTCATCGCCTAGAAAAAGGCTTGATCATGCGGCCACAGCGTGAGATTTTCGCTGCCGGTTATATTACCGAAACCGTTACACAATTTGTTAAATGTTATGACGCTAAGGCGTTAAACAGTGAAGAAGAAAAGTGGGTAAAAGAAGTACTGCAACGTTATTTTTCACTGGTGGGGAGTTCTGCGGTGATAGATAAAGCCAAAGATCTCTTTATTAATACCGTTAATGAACAGGCGGTCGCTGATGGTCAACTGGCGTCTGTTCCGTATTCTCAAAAAGATATTGTCAACGCTGAAATTCCTTTTCAACAGTTTAAGCAGTTGTGTATTCAACGCCGCTCTGTACGATGGTTTCAAGATAAACCAGTGCCTAGAGAATTGATAGAAAACGCATTATCTGTTGCTACGCTTGCCCCTAGTGCCTGTAATAGACAGCCGTTTGAGTTCTATTTGTTTAATGACCCCGAACAAGCGCGAGAAATAGGTGCTATTCCTATGGGCACCGCGGGTTTTTCACAAAATTTTCAATCGGTGTTGGTCGTTGTGGGTGATCTAGCCTCATATCCTTATGAACGTGACCGCCATGTTATTTATATTGATGGTTCATTAGCGGCAATGCAGTTTATGTTATCGTTAGAGACACAGGGCCTAAGCTCTTGTGTTATTAACTGGCCAGATATTGAAGTGTTTGAGAAAAGAATGTCAAAAAAATTGCATTTAAGTGATAATCAGCGCCCGTTAATGCTTATCTCTGTAGGTTATGCCGACCCTGAAGGCAAAATACCCTTTTCTCAAAAGAAGAGTCCAAGCGATTTAATTAAGGAAGTAGAATTGTGATTATAGAATTAAAAGGCGTTGAATTTGAAAACAAAGGCGCCGAACTTATGCTCCAAGGCATATTACAGCGTATTGAGCTGTATTGGCCCGAGGCAGAAATAGCCTTGACCCCTGGAGCGAAAGCGCCTTATAAATTAAGGGCCGCTATAGGCGCATGGCAAAAGCTATCTTTACGCAAATCTTATTTAGATGCTAACTTTTTAGCAAAATTTCTTCCTCGTATCATCAAGGCTAAATTAAAAGGTTTTGGTATTGTTACTGAAGCGGATATCGACGTTATTATCGATGCATCAGGCTTTTCATATTCTGATCAATGGGGATCTGATTTACGTGTTAGGCATGCTGCTGCAGAAGCTGGTAGGTTAAAAGCTAAAGGCGGCGCTTACATCTTTATGCCGCAAGCAATGGGCCCTTTTAAGCAAGAAAGCACCCAGAAGCTTATTAAAAATGGTTTTCCTGACGCAGCTTTAGTATGCGCTCGAGACGAAGATACTTATAACCATCTTAAACAAGCCGGTGGTGAGTTTTCATCACTTAAGCAATATAAAGATTTTACCAATGCCGTAACGGGTATTGTCCCAGACTATTTTGTTAACGGTGACAAAAAGCTTTGTATTATACCGAATAAAAACATGGTTAACCCTCGTAATAAGAATAGCCAATGGCTAAATTCATATGTCAGTACGCTAGTCACATATGCTCATTTAGCAGAAGAAAATGGTTTAACTCCCTTTTTACTTAATCATGAAGGTGACGAAGATGGTGAAGTAATTGCAGAGATAATTAAGCAATTCGGTAAACCTCTTGAAGTGATTAAAGAAGAAAATCCACTGATGGTTAAGGGTATTATTCAAGCGTCTAAACTTGCGGTTTGTTCACGCTATCACGGTTGTATTAGTGCGTTATCTTCAGGTAAGTCCTGTATTGGTACTTCTTGGAGCCATAAGTATGAGCGTTTATATGAAGAGTATAACGCGGAGCAATTATTAATTAAGCCGCACATGAGCCGCGATCAATTAAGCGAAGTGCTGTCACTCGCGTTAGATACAGAGTCTATTGTCGCACAGCAAATAAAAAGTAAAGCATTGCTATTTAAACAAGAAACCGAACAACTGTGGTTAGACGTTAAAACAATCGTATATTCAATAGCAGAGGCTAAGGTAAAGCATTAATAATGAATAGAAATGTAATTTTACTGAGTAATGCCTATTGGCCTTCTATTGGTGGTATTGAAAACTCATTACGCCACTTATCTATGGAAGCAAAAAATGCGGGCGATAATGTCGAAATTATTGTTAGCGACATTGCTGTGCCAGCAACCGATACGAACAGGTTTTCTACGGTCATTGATAACGTGAAAGTATCGCGCTATCCGATATCACCATTTACTAACGCATTGTTGAAACCGTTTAATATAATCGCTAGCAGTTGGCACTTGTATCGTTTATTAAAAAAAACCTATATTGAACAGCCTAATGCAATTGTTGTTGCGCGTTTTCATTTTGGTGCTGTAGCAGCAAACTTGGCCGGGTTTAGGCATGTGCGCTATTTGGTGCCATCAATTGTTGCTAATCAATATCGTGATGAGAAAACAGTCGGAGAATCTGCACTTAGTAAAATTAAGCGTTTAGCTTTTATAGCATTGCATAGTATCGTGCAAAAAAAAGCCTTAAGACAATGTCAAAACTTTGTCTTTAGTGAAACTATGCGTCAACAATGTATGCAGCTAGCTAAGAACAAAGCTAATGACTATTTCTTAACGAAACCCGGCGTCGATCAGTCGCGCTTTTGTGTTTGTGAAGAAAGTGAGCGAATGCAGCTTAAACGCAAACTGGCTCTGCCTGAAGATAAGCAGATAGTATTATTTGTTGGACGCTTTGTTAAGGCGAAAGGTGTTGATTTACTAATTGAAGCGATGAAAGAGTTACACGCTAACTGCCATTTGGTGTTGGTCGGTGGTGGGGATGAACGAGAATTTTTTATTGCTCATATAACCGCCATGGGTTTAATGAAACAGGTCACCATAGTTGATCCACTGCGGACTGTTGAAGACTATTATCGTTGTGCGGATGTTTTCGTGATGAGTTCTCGATACGAGCCTTTGGGGCAAACATTATTAGAGGCTTTTTCATCTGGGCTCCCTGTTGCCGCATTCTCGCGAGTAGCAGGTGTAGATACCGCAACGGAAGAATTAGCTATGAATGAGTTTGTTCGTTATGCGAGTGAACTTTCGGCGAGTTCGTTAGCCATCGAAATTTCTGCGCAGTTAGATAGTGTCAGTGAAGAAAGAAGAGTACAGGTTTCCCAAGCAGCTAAGCTGAAGTTTTCATGGGCTAAATTATATACAGATTTAATAAGTTAGTTGTGGAAAAACAATATTTAAATGATAACCAAGAGGCGACTGTATTTGAAAAGAAAGTCGTTTTTGCCTATCTGTTTTTAATATTACCGTTGTTCGATATGCTAAATGGCTTTTTAGTGGTAGGGGGCTATATACCTGCTGGTGGCCTTGCATCGCCATCTCAACTTGGGCGTTTAATTGCTACCGCTATGCTGTTAATTGTCACTTATCGTCATCGTTTAAATGTTATATGGGGACTCATTGTGGTTTACCCGTTATGCGTTGAAGTACTCGCTGGTTTTTTGCATTTAAATGAGTATGGTTTTACCTATGGGATCATGTCTAGTTATAAGCTTATTTATCTATTTTTAATGTGCAAGTGTTTTGTTTTTTATATTAGGAAAGCTAAAGATATTGAAATTTTGGGGGCTTTTTTAAAAACCAATTTGTTACTTATTTCATGCAGCTTAGTGTTTTCTTTAGTGACAGGCTTAGGTAATGATACCTATGGCCATGGCTTTGGTACTAAAGGTTTTTTTGCTTCAGGTAATAGCGTTGGTGTGTATATGGGGGTTTGTAGCTTAATTATGTTAGGCTTAAAACGGTATGGTTTATATCAAAATATTCGCACATCTACGTTAGTTTTTTTTGCTGTGTCCACCGCTATTATCGGCTCAAAAACTGCGTTAGTTTTTTCTCTAATCATGTTCTTTTTTCTCGTGTGGAGTTCTAAATACAGATATATCGCGATGACATTGCTTATTGGTGCTTTTATTTTACTATTACCCAAGTTTATTGACATTTTTAGTGTCGTTTTCGATATTGTTGTTCAGCGTTATGAGCTTTCAGAGAATATTGTTGCGTTTTTAGGTAGTGGTCGTGTGAGCTTTGTAGAAGAGGCCTTTAGAGTGTTTTTTGCGCAAGCAGACACAGCAATGAGATTGGTCTTTGGTAGCGGTGCTTTTCTTTCTTTTCAAGACCCCGTGAATGTTTCGGTATTTGATACGTTAGAGACGGATATTTTTGATGTTCTTTTCATGTATGGCATTATTGGTCTAGTTGTCTACTTATGCTTTTTTAGCCATTTAATTGTTTTATTAAAAAGCTATCCAATTTTTCTATTTGCTATAACACTACTTTTTTGCCACTCATTATTTGCAGGACACGTACTGTTTAATGGACTTAGTGCCTTTGTAATCGCCATTCTAAGCGTTATCGCTAACTACACAAAGCAAGCAAAATTTCAAAGACGTCGTTTTGCCAATAAAAACGCTATTAATGAGAATTAACATGCCTACACCAGTAAAGACCGATTTATATTACATCCATTTATTTAATGACTATAGTGGCAGTCCCAGAGTATTGAGAGATGCTATCGATAGTGAAGTACATTGTGCTAAAAATAGCTATGTTTTTACCAGTAAACACCCAGGCTTCCTTGATGATGTTAATGCAAAACGTGTGCGTTGTTTTTATGCTCGCAGTGATAATAGATACTTACAACTTTGCTATTTCTTAATTGCTCAAGTACTACTTTTTATTCAGCTCTTTGGCTATCTTTTGCTTGGTAAAGTAAAAGGGCGGCAATCTACTGTACTGATTAATACCATGTTACCTTTTGGCGCCGCCGCAGCAAGTAAGTTGTTGGCAAAAAAAGTTATTTATTATGTGCATGAAACCTATATTCAGCCTGAGGCATTAAAGCGTTTTTTACGATTTTTTATAGAGCATTGTGCTAGTCATGTTATTTTTGTTTCTCAATATCTTAGTCAACAAGAGGCCTTTAAGAAACCCATGCAAAACGTGATTTATAATGGTTTGCGTAGTGACTTCTCAGTGAACAATAACCTTGATTTTGTCGCTAAATTTGCAGGTAAAAAATTGTTTTTTGCTGGCTCTTTAAAAAGGTATAAAGGCATTGAAAAATTAGTTGAGTTAGCGAGAGTATTACCTGACTTTAACGTTATTGCAGCGCTTAATTGTCAACCAAGCGAGTTAGACAGATTTAAAGCAGAAGTCGAACCGCCTAACAATATGACCTTTATTATACGACCTGCAAATATCCAACAATATTTTGCCAGCAGTTTTTTGGTGTTAAATCTTTCATCAGTAGATCATTGTGTTGAAACTTTTGGGCTTTCCTTAATTGAGGGTATGGCATTTGCTACGCCGGTAATTGCTCCGCCGTTTGGTGGGCCAACCGAATTTGTAACAAAAAAAAATGGTGCGTTAATTAGCGCCGAACAAGTTGGCGAAATTGTAAAATTTATTAGGCATTTAAATAGCTCTGAAAAAGTATGGCGTAGCTACGCTAACGATGCATATTTAACCGCTAAAAGCTTCAGCGCCGAGCAATATAAGCAGTCGTTTAAGTCTTATTTTGAACAACATAACCTGCTGTAATATTTATTCATACCACCGATTAATTTATAAGAGAAACAATGAGCGTTATTAAGTACAGGCCCGAAATAGATGGGTTAAGAGCAATGGCCGTTTTATCAGTATTACTGTTTCACATTAATGCGGCTTGGATGCCAGGAGGCTTTGTTGGTGTTGATATATTTTTTGTGATTTCAGGCTTTTTGATCACGAAAATAATATTTACCGAAATGCAAAAACAGCGTTTTAGTTTTGCGTTGTTTTATCAACGGAGAATTAAACGTATTATCCCAGTTTTTGTTGCTGTTACTGCGGTTACATTACTTGCAGGATATTTTATTCAGCTTCCCTTTGATTTCAAAGGCTTAGGAAACTCGACCTTAGCTGCTACAGTTTTTTTAGCTAATATTCGTTATGCACTTGTTGGCAATTATTTTCAGGCAGATAGTGCTAAACCATTGTTACATACATGGTCATTGTCGGTAGAAGAACAATATTATTTTATTTGGCCTATTGTACTGATTTTTGCCTTACGCTTCTTTTCGTCTGAAAATAGATTGCGCATGTTCGTAGTGTTTTTAATGCTAAGTTCTTTTATTTTAGCGACGTGGATGGCTTCAGAGCAGAAATGGGCGACCTATGCTTATTTTTTATTACCTACTAGGGCCGGCGAGTTACTGTTGGGTAGTTATTTGGCAATGCTGCCTGCCGGTAGTCAAGGCACCAGAAGAACCAAGGAATACTTAGCCTTATTCGGTTTAATGCTCATTGTTCTAAGTTTTATTTATATCGATAAATCCGTAATATTTCCTGGGCTAAGCGCTTTTATCCCGTGTTTAGGTGCAGGACTCATTATTTGGGCGGGTCATGGGACTCGAGTGGGCCGTTGGCTATCAATAAAACCCATGGTTTATGTAGGACTCATTTCTTACTCTCTTTATATGTGGCATTGGCCAATTTTAACTTTTGCACGTTACATTATGGAAGTTGAACATTTCGATGTTGTTTTCGGGCTAGGGTTAATTGTTTTTATCATGCTGATTTCATGGCTCTCTTGGTTATTTATTGAAAAACCTTTCAGGCAGCTTAACATGTCACCCAGAAAAACTTTCGTGCTCGTGTATGCCTGCCCATCCGCGATAGTTTTAGCAGCGAGTGTGATGATTTCGATGCATGGTGGCTATCCTGAACGCTTTGATATGCCCTTGTCATATACACGAGTAGAAACAATAGGTTGTCACAATTCCCTCAGTGCAGATACTTGTTTTATCAATAAAACTGATTCAGCTGAAACTTCTCTACTTATTGGAGATTCTCATGCGGGGCATTTTTCTCACTTTTTTAAAGAGGCATCGCTATCTACCGGATGGTCAATAAAAGATGCTTCAGCTGGAAGTTGTAAGTTTTATTCAGCGAGTTTCGTGTCTAGTCGCTGTGAAACGGTTAAAGAAAAAATTAAAAAAGAACTTATTGGTACTAAAAATGTATTTATAGCTAATCGCTTTGATACATTGGTAGGTGACGCTAGTTTTAAAGCTGAATATAAAAGCTATGTCGATGCGCTTGTTGCTCAAGGTATCAATGTTTATGTGTTTTTGCAGATGCCAAAGTTTTTAGAAAAATCGCCATTGAAGCAAATAGCTTACCAACGTAGGTATGGCCAAAAAGCTAGTTTGATTAGTACTATTGATGAGAAATATAAAAGTGCTAATGATGTGGTTATCGAGTTGTTGATTGGTAATAAGGGCGTAACGTTAATTGACTTTACTTCTTTGATTTGCCCTGCCAATAAATGTTCACAATTTGTTAGTGGTGAACCCATTTATTTTGATGATGACCATTTAAATGCTTATGGCAGTAAATGGTTAGCGCAGCAAGTATTTAAAAGCGAAGGTTTATCCAAATATGAAATTATTACCCATTAAATTCAATTACATTATTTTTATTAAGGCATATAAATGTTATCAATTATTGGGACTGTAGGTGTTCCCGCCTGTTATGGTGGCTTTGAAACACTTGTCGAGAACCTATTAGATGAGAATGAGCCTAATAGAGATATAACGGTTTATTGTTCTTCAAAGAGTTATGGTGAAAAACAAGAATTTTATAAAAATGCTCAATTAGTCTATCTGCCTTTAAATGCAAATGGAGTTCAAAGTATTCCATATGATATTTGGTCATTATGTCACGCTGCAATTAAAGGAACCGATAATATCCTTGTATTAGGTGTTTCAGGAGCTATTTGTATACCTTTTATTCGATTATTTACTAAAGCTAAAATTATTACTAATATTGATGGGCTAGAGTGGCGAAGAAATAAATGGGGAACTTTTGCTAAAAAGTTTTTAAAATTTTCTGAAAAAATAGCCGTTAAATATTCAGATGTTGTTGTTGCAGATAATAAAGGTATCGCAGACTATGTTATTGAAGAATATGGCATTGAAGCTGAAGTTATTGCTTATGGAGGAGACCACGCTGTTATTACTGACTTAAATCTTTCAGACGCAGGTTATGCCTTAGCGTTATGCCGTATTGAACCTGAAAATAATGTTGAGATGATCTTAGAGAGTTTTAGTCAAACGAATAAAAAATTAATGTTTATTGGTAATTGGAATAACAGTGATTTTGGTCAAGAAATGAAGTCTAAATATCAAGATTATGAAAACATAGATATTGTTTCTCCAGTTTATGAGCTTGATAAGTTATTTGAACTACGCCAAAAATGTTCTTTTTATGTTCACGGACATTCTGCTGGCGGCACTAACCCTTCGTTAGTTGAAATGATGCACTTTAATAAAAATATTTTGGCATTTGATTGTAATTATAATCGAGCTTCAACTGAAGATAATGCTGAGTTTTTCTCTAATGTCGATGATTTAGTTCAAAAAATAGAACAAGAAAATTCATTCAATAATGCCGATAGCATGAAAGAAATAGCTAAACGCCGTTATACATGGAAGATCGTCAAACAACAGTATTTTAATCTATTTAAATAATTAATTAACATAAAAAGAAATATTATGAATATTACTATCGCCGGAACAGGTTATGTAGGCTTATCTAATTCAATGTTACTTGCACAACATAATGCTGTAATCGCTATTGATATTGTTGAAGAAAAAATCAAGCTATTAAATAATAAAATATCACCTATAGCTGATATTGATATTGATGATTTTTTAAAAAATAAAGAGCTAAACTTTACAGCGACCTTAGATAAAGAATTTGCTTATAAAAATGCTGAGTATGTTGTAATAGCTACACCTACAGATTATGACTCAGAAATGAACACCTTTAATACAAAAAGTGTGGAATCGGTAATAAAAGATGTTATGTCGATTAACCCATTAGCGATTATGGTGATAAAGTCAACGGTGCCAGTTGGTTACACCGCCCGTATTAAAAAAGAGCTTGGTTGTGAAAATATTATATTCTCACCTGAGTTTTTAAGGGAAGGAAAAGCACTTTATGATAATTTGTATCCATCTCGTATTATCGTAGGCGAAAAATCAAAACGAGCAAAAATATTTGCAAACTTGCTAATACAAGGTGCAATTAAAGAGGATGTCGATGTTCTCTTTACCGACTCAACGGAAGCTGAAGCTGTTAAATTGTTCTCGAACACCTACCTTGCTATGCGTGTTTCTTACTTTAATGAATTAGATTCTTATGCTGAAAGTCATGCATTAAATGCGCAGCAGATTATTGAAGGTGTAGGATTAGACCTACGTATAGGTTCACATTATAACAATCCTTCTTTTGGTTATGGTGGTTATTGTTTGCCTAAAGATACCAAGCAATTGTTAGCTAATTATCAAGATGTACCCAACAATTTAATCCGCGCAATCGTTGACTCTAATACTACGCGTAAAGATTTTATTGCTGATTCTATCATTCGTAGAAATCCTAAAGTGGTTGGTGTATATCGTTTGATTATGAAAAGTGGTTCAGACAACTTTAGGTCTTCATCAATTCAAGGCATTATGAAACGTATTAAGGCTAAAGGAATTGAAGTTGTTATTTTTGAGCCAGTTTTAGCTGAAGAAGAATTTTTCCATTCAAAGGTATATAACAATCTTGAAGCATTTAAAGAAATTTCAGATGTGATCGTTTCAAATAGAATGGCTGAAGAATTAGCTGATGTTGCTGATAAAGTGTATACCCGTGATTTATTTGGTAGTGATTAACCGTTTTAAGGATCTATAAGATGCGCAAAGGAATTATATTAGCAGGTGGCAGTGGAACTCGCCTCTACCCATTAACTAAGGTTGTTAGTAAGCAACTAATGCCTGTTTATGATAAACCTATGGTTTATTATCCGCTTGCGACTTTGATGCAAGCAGGCATTCAAGAAATACTCGTTATTTCAACGCCCGAAGAAATTCACCGCTTTGAGAATTTGTTAGGTGATGGTAGTAATTTTGGTGTTTCTATTTCATATAAAAAACAACCTAGCCCAGATGGATTAGCACAGGCATTTATATTAGCGGAAGAATTTTTATCTGGTAGTTCTGCTGCTCTCGTACTTGGCGATAATATGTTTTATGGGCATGATTTATCTAAATCGCTACAAAATGCTAATGCTCAAACATCAGGCGGTACGGTTTTTGGTTATCATGTATCAAACCCTAAAAGTTACGGTGTAGTTGAATTTGATTGTGCTGGAACTGCTATTTCGATAGAAGAAAAACCTCTAGAGCCTAAATCTAATTACGCAATACCCGGTTTATACTTCTTTGATGAACGCGTGGTTGAATTTGCTAAGAATGTTAAGCCTTCTCCGCGTGGTGAATTAGAAATTACCGATGTTATCGATCAATACCTACAGTTAAGTGAATTAAAAGTTGAGATTATGGGACGTGGTACCGCTTGGCTTGATACCGGAACTCATGACGACTTGTTAGCGGCTGCTCAGTTCATTTCTACTATTGATAAGCGTCAAGGGCTTAAAGTTAATTGTCCTGAAGAAGTCGCTTTTCGTAATGGTTGGTTAAGTGCTGAAAAATTACGTGAAATTGCTCAGCCGCTTCGTAAGAGTGGTTACGGTGAGTATTTGTTGAAATTAATTGATGAGCGAGTGTTTTAGGCTTTTATTTCTTTTCTAGATTCTGAAATGAATTCAGAATGACGGTTTGGTGTTTAATGTTTAATGTTTAATGTTTAATTTAACTAGATTCTGAAATAAATTCAGAATGACGGTTTGGTGTTTAATTTAATTAGATTCTGAAATAAATTCAGAATGACGTTTCAGGAAGTTTACAGTGCAAGTTATTGATACTACTATCCCAGATGTAAAAATTATTGAACCAAAAGTATTTGGTGATGAACGAGGTTTTTTCTTAGAAACCTTTCGTGTTGATTGGTTTAAAACCAATGTAGCTGATGTTACTTTTTTGCAAGACAACCACAGTAAATCATCACACGGTATTCTACGTGGTTTACATTATCAGTTAACGCAAACACAGGGTAAACTTGTGCGTGTTACTTCTGGTGAAGTATATGATGTTGCTGTTGATATGCGTAAGTCTTCTCCGACTTTTGGCCAACATGTTGGTGTAGTGTTGTCGGGTGATAATAAAAAGCAATTATGGGTGCCTGAAGGCTTTGCTCACGGTTTTTATGTAATGAGTGAGTCGGCTGAATTTGTCTATAAGTGTACCAATTACTACGCACCAGAACATGAAGTATCACTTTTATGGAACGATGTTGTGTTAGCTATTGAATGGCCACTTGTTGATGGTGTTATTCCTAGCTTATCGGCAAAAGATAAAGTTGGTTTGTCGTTTGAGCATGCGCCTTCTTTTTAATGAGAGAGCTTTTACAAGTGGTTTTAAACCAATGGATGTAAAATGAAAGTAGCGGTTATAGGTCGTTCAGGGCAACTAGCATGGGAAATACAACAATTACAGGATGCTCAGTTAGCTATTTTCTGTTTAGGCCGTAATGATGTTGATTTGTCTTCCCCTGTAGAATTAGCAAAGCAAATTAAATTATTAGCGCCTGATGCTGTTATAAATGCTTCTGCTTATACGGCTGTCGATACTGCAGAGTCTGATCACGAAAATGCCTTCAAACTCAATTGTGAATATATGGGTAACTTAGCGAGTGTTTGTAAAGAACTTGCCATACCTTTTATTCATGTATCCACAGATTTTGTTTTTCAGGGTGATAAAGGATCTCCTTATTTACCTGATGATGCTATAAGCCCGTTAGGTGTTTATGGTGCAAGTAAAGCGGCGGGTGAAAAACTGGTTTTTGAACTTTATCCACAAAAGTCATGTGTACTAAGAACATCATGGGTTTATTCAACACATGGTAATAACTTTGTTAAAACTATGTTGAAGTTAATGAGTATTAAACCAGAATTAGGTATAATTAGCGACCAAATTGGCTCGCCTACTTATGCTAAAGGTTTAGCTATTGCTTGTGTTGAAGCGGCAAAGCAGAACGTAACGGGTATTCATCATTACACAGATAATGGTGTAGCAAGCTGGTATGATTTTGCTGTGGCCATTCAAGAAATAGCGTTGAGCCTTGGCATGTTAGAGAAAGAAATTCCCATTAATGCCATTACCACGGCAGATTACCCCACACCTGCAAAACGACCGCATTACAGTGTGCTTGATAAGAGTAGTTTTGTTAATACGCTGCCCTCTTGTGAGTTAGTGCATTGGCGTAAACAATTAGAGAATATGATGCGTGAATTAGCGGGTTAACCATAGCCAAACATCATATTAAAAATCAATCATTTACTACCCTACATTAAGTAAAAGAATTAAAGAGTTAACATATGAAAACATTATTAGTTACTGGCGGAGCTGGTTTTATTGGTGCCAACTTTGTGCATTATTGGCTTGAAAAGTACCCTGAAGCTAAAGTTGTTGTGCTTGATGCATTAACGTATGCAGGTAACATGGCTAACTTAGTGTCTGTTGAGAGTAACTCAAATTATACTTTTTTCCATGGCAATATTTGCGACCAAAAGCTCGTTGAAAAAATACTTGTTGAACATAAAATTGATACTTTAGTGCATTTTGCCGCAGAATCGCATGTTGACCGTTCAATTACTGGCCCTGATGCCTTTATCGAAACCAATATTATGGGAACTTATAGTCTATTAAAAGCGGCTAAAAAAGTATGGTTAGATGGCGATAAAGTACTTGAAAATCATCGTTTTCATCATGTTTCTACCGATGAGGTTTACGGTACATTATCAGCAAGCGACCCTGCTTTTACTGAAGATACTGCCTATGCACCTAATTCTCCGTATTCTGCGAGTAAAGCCGCAAGTGACCATTTAGTACGTGCTTATCATCATACCTACGGATTAAATGTTACGACCAGTAATTGTTCTAATAATTATGGGCCTTATCATTTTCCTGAAAAGCTTATTCCTTTGGTTATTACTAATATTCTACATGATAAAGACTTACCTATTTATGGCGATGGACAGCAAATTAGAGATTGGTTGTATGTAGAAGACCATGCTTATGGTATCGATCTAGTGTTACAAAATGGCCGCATCGGCGAGAACTATAATATTGGTGGTAATAATGAATGGGCTAATATTGATATTGTAAAAGCGATTTCAGTACTCGTTGAGCAAGAGTTTACTAATAACGTTGAGCTTGCTGAGCGCTTTCCACAAGCAAGAGCGGCAATAGAAAGTAATACCGAATCGTTAATTACTTATGTTACTGACAGACCTGGTCACGACAGACGTTATGCCATAGATGCTACTAAAACGAATAATGAATTAGGTTATCAACCTAAAGAGTCGTTTGAAACAGGTATTGCTAAAACCGTTGCTTGGTATTTGAATAATGAACAATGGTGGCAGTCGGTAATGGATGGTTCTTATCAAGACTGGGTAAAGCAGCAATACAGTTGATTTTAACATTTAGGTCCTCATGCTCAGTTTACTTTTAATATAGGATTGTATTAACATTCTATGGATAATGAATTTTAGAAAACTTAAAGGAATATAATGAATATAACTATTGCAGGAACAGGTTACGTAGGTTTATCAAATTCAATGCTGTTAGCACAACACAACACTGTTATTGCAGTTGATATTATCAAAGAAAAAGTTGATTTATTAAAGGATAAAAAGTCGCCTATTTCAGATGTTGAAATTGAAGACTTTTTACAAAATAAAACGCTTGATTTTACGGCAACCTTAGATAAAGAATTTGCTTATAAAAATGCAGATTATGTCGTTATTGCCACACCAACAGATTACGATACAGTAACGAATACTTTCAATACAAAAAGTGTTGAAGCCGTTATCAAAGATGTAATGGCAATTAACCCATCAGCAGTTATGGTGATTAAATCTACTGTGCCTGTTGGTTATACTGCTCGAATTAAAGAAGAGCTGGGTTGTGATAATATAATGTTTTCACCTGAGTTCTTACGAGAAGGCCGCGCACTTTTTGATAACTTACATCCTTCGCGTATTATTGTGGGAGAAAAGTCAGAGCGAGCAACGGTATTTGCAAACTTATTAGCGCAAGGGGCAATTAAGCAAGATATTGATATTCTGTTT
>Ga0307492_10000546_pt1 | contig 15884 bp, 13 predicted proteins | sample SI3LmetaG_FD_202365 | JGI IMG/M metagenome (GOLD analysis project Ga0307492, IMG submission 202365) | Sea-ice brine microbial communities from Beaufort Sea near Barrow, Alaska, United States - SI3L | ecosystem: Environmental > Aquatic > Marine > Coastal | place: USA: Alaska | collected 2017-05-06 | reverse complement strand
GCATAAAATAATATCGTATCTATCGGTTGTAGTTTGGATAAACTCTTCTGCATTTTGATGAAATATATTACGCGTTGCAGTAGATAAAAAGTATTTTTTCGCCATTTCAATAATTTGTAATTCAGCTTCAACCGATGTTACTTGAATATTTGGTAATTTATCTAAAGCGTTTTCTATAGACCCAGCCCCCATACCTAAATTTAAAACATTTAACGGTCCTTTATGCCACAACAAAAAAAGTAACATCGACTGTGGCACTGGTAACAAGATATTTTCGCGGTTCAATGTATTAATTGCAGCTTGAACGACATCACCACCATAATGAAACCAACGATAATTATTATGTTCCCTTACTTCTAATAACTCACCGTGTAGATGTGTTCGGAATAAAGATTGCCCAGTATTTATGTTTAGAGTGGGTCGAAGCACCACGTTATCCTCTGCGGTTAATGAGATATCTAATACCAATTACAATTACAAGTAATATGATAGTACATTTATTTTAAAGCAAAAAAAAAGGAACCAATAGGCTCCTTTTCATTTGAATTATTAGGCTGTCTTAACGACGTAAACCTAATTTAGCAATAACAGTTGTGTAACGCTCAACGTTTTTGCCTTTCAAGTAATCAAGTAATTTACGACGTTGTGCAACCATGCGCAATAAACCACGACGTGAATGGTGATCATGGATGTGCTCTTTGAAATGACCTTGTAAGTGGTTGATTTGTGTAGTTAACAAAGCAACTTGAACTTCAGGTGAACCAGTATCACCTTCTTTTTGAGCATATTCTGCAACGATTGCAGCTTTTTCTGTAGCATTTAAAGACATAATAAATCCTTAGTGTGATGTACCCGAAAGTACTTAAAATTCGCACCGCGCCAAACACTAATTCAGCTAAGGTGACAAAAGAGCGCGCATTGTATCAGCGACAGACGGAATTGCAACTGATATTTCTCCCTACATAACTTTAATAGGGTATTAAAACGAAATAATTTCTAATAGTAATAATATGACTGATTTATGTAAAGACCTTCGGTTCATATACCATTGTAACCAAAGAATCTCGCGCTATATAATTACAGTGTTTTCAAAAACTCGTCTAAAACAACAATGCGTTTAGGGGCAACTAAACCATCATCATCAATATAGCCAACACCAATAAACTCACCATCTTTATTGTTTTCACCAATAAATACTTGCACTAAACCATCACTCGGTGCATTTGAAACTTGTACTGGATTACCGTGGCGTAAAAAATTCGCCGACATATCATCAATAAAAACTTCAGGGATCCCATCACATGCAGTCGTCATAGGCAGTAAGAGTGGATCTAACAATTCACTGGCCGATAACTCTTGTTCTTCAGCCTGCTCTACTAATGCTTGTAATTGCTCAAGTGTCACCATTTTATCCGTGGGATAATTACCTACAGCGCTACGACGTAAGTTGGCAACATGTGCTCCACAGCCAAGCAACTCCCCTAGATCATCAACAATCGTACGTATATAAGTCCCTTTAGATACGTGAATATCTAAATCAACTTCATCACCCTCAAAGCGTAATAAATCTAAATTAAAAACAGTTATATCTCTAGACTCACGGGGTACTTCAATGCCTTCACGCGCATATTTATATAATGGTTGTCCTTTATATTTTAATGCTGAATACATAGAAGGAATTTGCTTTGTTGTACCACGAAATGATTCAAGTGCACCTGCTAACTGCTCACTTGAAACATTGACCTCTTTGTCTGAAACCACTTCACCGTCAGCATCACTTGTTGTTGTGCGAATACCCAGCTTTGCAGTAACTTGATAGGTTTTATCTGTATCAAGTAAAAACTGCGAAAATTTAGTGCCTTCACCTAAACAAATTGGCAACATACCCGTTGCAAGAGGATCTAATGCACCGGTATGCCCAGCTTTTTGTGCAGAGAAAATACGTTTCACTTTTTGCAATGCACTGTTCGATGACATCTCATAGGGTTTATCAAGTAGGATCACCCCATTAATTGGGCGACCTTTTCTGCGTTTAGCCATTAACTCGGTACCCTATGAGTTTTCTTCGTTATTTAGATCAGAACCTTCATCAGACGCGGTTGCACCGCGCTCTGAACTCTCAGCTATATGTTTATCACTCGCTACAGCTTCGTCAACGAGTGAGCTCATACGCACACCTTCAGACATAGAACTGTCGTAAACAAACCGTAGATGAGGCATTATACGTGCACGTAACTTTTTAGCTAAAAGCGAACGAATAAAACCTGCGGCATCATTCAATACTTCAATCGAGCTTTTTATTTCAGATGCTTCATTAGTAAAAAAAGTCACGAATATTTTTGCATAAGCTAAGTCACGTGTTAGCTCAACAGCTGAAACAGTTGTCATTGCTAAACGAGGATCTTTGACTTCGCGCATTAATATCGTTGCGATTTCTTTCTGTATTTCTTGTCCGACGCGGTCGGTACGGGCAAATTCTCTTGCCATAGGAAATTCTCCTAATAAAGTTAGTAAGCTTTTTTACTTATAACTTTTAATATATGAACAAAAATGGAGGCCAAGCCCCCATTTAGTATTTTTACAAACAATAAGTGCCTGCTGATTTATAATAAAGCTAACTGATTTAAATAAGAAAAATCAATTAGCATTCATCTAAAATTACAGCGTACGCTTAATTTCTATTGTTTCGAATACTTCAATTTGGTCACCAACACGTACATCGTTGTAGTTCTTAACACCGATACCACATTCAATACCGTTACGAACTTCTTGTACATCATCTTTAAAGCGGCGAAGTGATTCAAGTTCACCTTCGTATATAACAACCAAATCACGTAATACACGAATGGGTGCGCTACGTTTGATAATACCTTCAGTAACCATACAACCAGCGATAGAACCGATCTTAGGCGACTTAAATACGTCACGAACTTGAGCTAGACCAATGATTTCTTGCTTGAATTCTGGTGCTAACATGCCACTCATGGCTTGTTTAACTTCATCAATTAATGCGTAGATAACACTGTAATAACGTAAATCAATATTTTCTGATTCGATGACTTTACGAGCAGAAGCATCAGCACGAACATTAAAACCAACAACGATGGCATTAGAAGCAGCTGCTAACGTTGCATCTGTTTCAGTAATAGCACCAACACCTGAACCGATGATCTTCACTTTAACTTCATCAGTTGATAACTTAAGTAATGAATCACTGATTGCTTCAAGAGAACCTTGAACATCTGACTTAATCACAACATTAACTTCAGATATATCACCTTCAGCCATGCTAGCAAACATATTTTCAAGTTTAGCTTTTTGTTGACGAGCAAGCTTCACATCACGGAATTTACCTTGACGGAATAAAGCAACTTCACGTGCTTTCTTCTCATCTTTAACAACCGTTGCTTCATCACCAGATTGTGGCACACCACTTAACCCAATAATTTCAACTGGAATAGATGGACCGGCTGATTGAATAGTTTTACCATTCTCATCACGCATTGCACGAACACGACCATACTCTAAACCACAAAGTACGATATCTCCTTGCTTTAAAGTACCTTCCTGAACAAGTACGGTTGCAACTGGGCCACGGCCTTTATCTAATTTAGATTCAACAACTACACCATTTGCCATTTTATCGACAACAGCAGTTAGCTCTAATACTTCAGACTGCAATAAGATAGAATCAAGCAGATCGTCAATTCCTAAACCCGTTTTAGCTGAAACGTGACAGAACTGCACTTCGCCGCCCCACTCTTCTGATAAAACATCGTGTTGAGATAATTCGCTCTTAACACGGTCAGGATCAGCACCTTCTTTGTCCATTTTGTTAACAGCGATGATAATAGGCGCATCAGAAGCTTTAGCATGTTGAATCGCTTCAATCGTCTGTGGCATAACACCATCATCCGCGGCAACAACAATAACGATAATATCTGTCGCTTTAGCGCCACGTGAACGCATAGCAGTAAATGCAGCATGACCTGGAGTATCTAAGAAAGTGATCATACCATGACCAGTTTCTACGTGATAAGCACCGATATGCTGAGTAATACCACCCGCTTCGCCGTCAGCTACTTTAGCTTCACGAATGTGATCAAGTAGTGATGTTTTACCATGATCAACGTGACCCATGATAGTAACCACTGGTGCCCGAGTAATTTCTTCACCTGTATGGCTACGATCAGCAAGTACAGCTTCTTCTAAGGCATTTTCTTTAACTAGAACAACTTCAAAGCCCATATCTTCAGCAACAAGTGCTGCTGTTTCTTGGTCAATAACTTGGTTAATGGTTGCCATAGCGCCCATTTTGAACATAGCCTTTACAACTTCAGCACCTTTTTTCGCCATTTTATTAGCGAGTTCAGCGACAGAAATAGTTTCGCCAATGCGAATATCTTGTAATTTTGTTTCAACTGGTTTTGTAAAACCATGTTTTAAACTATCTGGCGAAGATAAAGTTTTACCTTTACCGCGTCCATTATTACGGCCACGAGCAACAGGTGCTTTCTTCTTCTTACGTCGACGACCACTTTCGTCAGCAGAATCACTTTTATCTTCTGCTTCTTGCGCATATTTAGAAGAAGTTAAATGTACAACTTCTTTTTCTTTCGCTTTTCGTTCAGCTTCTTGCTCTTTCCAGCGTGCTTCATTTTCTTCTGCTAATTTTTTAGCAGCGGCTGTTGCTTCTTTAGCTTCTTCTTCAAGTTTAGCTTTTGTTTCTGCTTCTTGAGCAAGACGAATCTTTTTAGCTTCTTCGCTTTCGGCAACTTTTACAGGCGCTTCTTCAACATTTTTAGCTTTAGCTACGGCTGCTTGCTTAGCTTTAGTTTCTGCTTCAGCTTTAGCTTGAACTTTTCGTTCAGCTTCAGCTTCTGCTTTTGCTGCTACTACTGCTTTCGCATTTTCAGCTTCTTTAGCATCTGCAATTGCTTTTGCCTCTGCTGTTGCTTCTGCTGTTGCTTTAGCTGCTAATTCAGCTTCTGCTGCTACTTTTTCTTCAGCCTCTGCTTGCTGTTGTTCTTCAACTTCACTACGTTTGACGTAAGTACGTTTTTTACGTACTTCAACATTAATGGACTTAGCTTTGCTGCCATGCCCCATCGTTAACGTAGATTTAGATTTACGATTAAGCGTCATCTTTTTAGGTGCAGCTGTTGAATCGTCACCATGTTGCTTTTTCAAGTGTTCTAGCAAAGATTCTTTTTCATCTTGTGATACTGAATCAGTTGCCGATTTATGCACGCCCGAGTCAGCCAATTGGCTAACTAAGCGATCCACCGGTGTACCAATTTCTTGAGCAAGTTCTGCTACTGTTGTGTTAGACATCTATTATATTCTCCCGGGGATTATTCTTCGTTAAACCAACAAATATTACGCGCAGCCATAATTAACTCGCCCGCTTTGGTTTCATCTAATTCTTCAATATCGGCAATTTCATCAACGCCTTGTTCAGCTAAATCTTCAAGGGTAATTACACCTCGACTTGCTAAAACAAATGCTAGGTGACGCTCTAAACCATCAAGTGCTAATAAATCAGCCGCTGGTTCTGCATTTTCAAGTGACTCTTCACTAGCTAACGCTTTGGTAGTTAACGCTTCTTTTGCACGTTCACGAAGTGTTTCAACAATGTCTTCGTCCATACCGTCAATTTCTAACATTTCAGCTGCTGGTACGTAAGCAATCTCTTCTAACGTAGCAAAACCTTCTTCTGCTAATAAATTAGCAAAGTCGTCATCAATATCTAAGTTGTCCGTAAATAAAGATATAACTTTATCGTTTTCAGCTTGATGTTTTTCATTCATGTCAGCAACAGTCATCACGTTTAGCTCCCAGCCAGTTAATTGGCTAGCTAAACGGATATTTTGACCACTACGACCAATCGCCATTGCTAAATTACCTTCTTCAACCGCAATGTCCATGGTGCCTTTATCTTCATCAACAATAATTGAGGCAACTTCTGCTGGAGCCATTGCATTAATTACGTATTGTGCAGAATTATCGTCATATAAAACGATATCGACACGTTCGCCGCCAAGTTCAGTTGATACTGCTTGAACACGTGAACCACGCATTCCAACACAAGCGCCTACAGGGTCAATACGTTTGTCGTTAGATTTTACTGAAATTTTAGCGCGTGAGCCTGGATCACGAGCTGCTCCTTTAATTTCAAGCATCTCTTCGCCAATTTCCGGTACTTCAACACGGAAAAGTTCAATCAACATTTCTGGCTTAGAACGCGTGACCAATAATTGTGCGCCACGCGTTTCTGTCTTTATCTCGTATAACAAACCACGGATACGGTCACCTGGACGGAATGTTTCACGAGGCAACATGTCATCACGATAAATAACGGCTTCTGCGTTATTACCTAAATCAATAATAATGCTATCACGGCTCGCTTTTTTCACGACACCTGTAACAAGCTCGCCAATTTGTTCTTGATAAGCTTCAACGATAAGTGCACGCTCAGCTTCACGAATTTTTTGTACAATAACTTGCTTTGCTGTTTGGGTTGTTACACGGTCAAATTTAACTGATTCAATTTGATCTTCAATGTAATCACCTAACTGTAACTCTTCGTTATCGTATTGTGCTGCTGACAAACTCATTTCTGCAAATGGATTTTCTGCTACTGCGTCATCGGCTACAACTAACCAACGACGGAAAGTATCAAATTCACCATTTGAACGGTCAATAGCAACACGAACAATAATGTCACCTTCATATTTTTTCTTTGTTGCTGTTTCTAAAGCGGTTTCCATTGCTTCAAAAATACTTTCACGTGGTAATGCTTTTTCGTTAGATACGGCATCTACAACCAGTAATATTTCCTTACTCATGCTACTTAGCCTTTTTAATCGTTTCTGAACAGTTCAACTTAAATTCATGCAATAAAATTGAACAACTACGTATTTTTAGTTAATTATTATTTTTTGTATTATTTTTTTTTATTATGGTTAAAAACTAAATGAGCCTTAATAATATTACTAAGGACTAAATCATAGTCTTCACCATCAACCGTCACGACTAATGTGTCATTTTCAATGGCAACTAAAACGCCTTTAAATTTGCGACGACCGTTTAAAGGGATAGATAGCTTTGCTTCAATAATTTCACCAACCACTGCTTCATAGTGCGGTTTATCAAATAAAGGTCGATCTAAACCTGGTGATGAAACTTCTAAATTAAACTCACTGCTGATAGGGTCTTCAACATCAAGAATAGCGCCAACTTGCCGGCTAACTTCTGCACAATCATCAACATCAATACCATTTTCATGGTCGATGAATAAACGTAATACAGAATTATTACCTGCGCTAATATATTCAATACCTAATAATTCTTTGCCAACCTCTTCAACAGCAGGACGTAACATCTCTGTTAATTTATGTTCAAACTTAGCCAATCATTTTCTCCAAATAAAATCTTACTTTGATTTCCTGTACCAACATTTGGATACAAAAAAAGGGCTTATAGCCCAGTAATTCTTAAAACTTCTCGTGCTGAAAAATGTTTCAGATACAAAAAAGCCCCATTCCGCGGGGCTTATATCACTGAACCCACGATGTTGATTTAACCTAGTGACTTATAAAATAAGCCGTTAAATCGATACAACAATATAAAATATATTTTTTGATATTACATTTAAGCAATAACCAGAAAATTAATTTCAGTGAAATATTGTTATATTTAAGCAGGGCGAATTATATAGCGACTACAGTTGAATCGCAAGCCTATTTACTAGGATAAGCAATAAAAGCTGAACTTATATTATTGATTCGCTTTCGTATAATATATAGCCCTAAATAACAGCCAGTTAGTAATTGTTTATCAAGCATGCTATAAATTAAGATAAGACTAATTCTGTAGTAAATCGACTCATATATGTATAGCTATTCACAATTATTAATTCGCAACGCCATTTTAGGCGTTTTTTTTAATATCATAATCGCTGCAGCGGTGACTTATTTCATTTCTGCTTCTCTCGCTAGCCAGCAATTAGAAATGCAGCATTCAATTTCCGCTATTATTGATACGTCAGATAAAAACAATCAAATAGAAAACGTAGAAAAATTAATAAACTTATCGAATTTTCATGTGTTTTCGCTAAAGAAAGACACTAAAGATATATTTGACCATAATATTCCTTATGCCAACGTTATCGTCTCTTTGATTTCCCCTAAAGTAGCTGTTCTCACAAACGAGTATAAAACAACCGTTAGCTATCAAATAAACGGTAATAATGCTACGTCGCTCATCTTAAAAATTATAGTAGTATCAGTAATAGCGAGCTTAGCAATTATATTTTTGGCTTGCTCATTAAGTATCAAAAACAGTAAACAGCTCGTTTTCGTCGTGAATAAAAAAATAAAGGATGGTATAGCTCAAGTTATTTCAATGAGTAAGCTTGAACCTGACGATGAAGTTATTGATATTCCTGAGTTAGCTTCAGGCTTAAAAAAAGTAGAAGCTTTACTGTCATCCCATATTAATGACGCCTCTATACTTGAAAAGAAAGCCTATATAGATCCGTTGACCAAACTAGAAAATCGTAATCGCTTTATTCAATTTTTTGCTAATGACGAGAACCAAGTGGGATTTGGTGTTTTAGCCATAACACGTTGTTCTGAATTGCAAACAATAAATCAAATACATGGCTATAGTGTGGGTGATAAGTATATTCAAAAAGTCGCTAAAATAATTAAAGATGTTACCGTAACCTACCGTGGTGCAAGTGTATATCGTCTTAACAGTTCTGACTTTGCTACATTGTTACCTAACGTAACACTAAAGGAAGCAGAAAATGCTGCTGACGAGATATCGAACAAGTTTAATGAATACCAACATGCGTCTGACTTAGACTCTGTTGGTTATACTGGATTGGTTTATTTTGAGAAAGATAAGCCACTTGGAGAATTACTCGCGCTAGCTGACACTGGTATAAGTGTTGCTCAAACGCATCAGATAAACTCTTGGTTTTCACAGAGCGATACTGATATTTTACATAGCTCTAGTGCCAATTACGGTAACCAAAATTGGCGTCAAGAGATAGACAACGTGCTAGCAAATCAACGTGTAAAACTACTCGTTCAACATATCAAACCAAACAGTCGAAATAATAAAGTTTATGGTGAAATTCTTGCTCGCTTTTTAAATTCAGCTGATGAGATGCTGCCCACAGCTTCATTCATTGCCATGGCAGAAAAGCTCGACAAGATTGTTGCTGTGGATAAAATGATTATTGAGAAAGTAATCAGTGAAATTAAAACAAAAAATCTTCATGAACAGTTCTTTGGCATCAACATCAGTGCACGTAGTATTCATGATGAACATTTTTTAATTTGGTTAGAACGTCGTTTATTAAAAGAACCCAATATTGCCTCAAAATTAATCTTTGAAATCACTGAATATGGTCTGCAACAAAACATTAAAACAAGTAAACGTTTTATCGATATGATTCATCGCGTTGGATCTCGTATTACCGTGGAACGTTTTGGCGTTGGTTTAACGTCATTTAAGTTTTTCCGTGATTTAAAGCCTGACTTTATAAAAATGGATAGTACTTATACACGTGATATTGATGAAGATAAAAACAATCAATATTTTATACGTTTAATGGTGGATTTAGCACATAGATTGAACATCACTGTTTTAGCTGAAAGTGTTGAAAGTCAAGAAGAAAAATTCACGTTAGAGAAATTATTTATTGATGGATGCCAAGGCTTTTACTTAGGAAAACCAGAGGCTATATAGCTAAATTTTGCCTCATCGTAAATTATACACAACAATGTGGAAGTATTACGATACGAAGATATTACATATGCAGATAAAATTAGGGCATTGAGCAGTTGTCATCCGACCCATAAAGTCGGATAATAGTGTGAATTATCTTATAAAATTAATTTTCAAATGACAGATTATCTACTGCTGTTAGTTGGCACTGTATTAGTCAATAACTTTGTGCTCGTAAAGTTCTTAGGTTTGTGCCCATTTATGGGGGTATCTTCTCGTACAGAAACTGCCATTGGTATGTCATTTGCTACTACTTTTGTAATGACCGTTGCTTCATTACTCAGCTATATTGTAAATACTTATATTTTAGCGCCATTAGGCTTAGAATATTTAACCACTATGATGTTTATTTTAGTCATTGCTGTTGTTGTGCAGTTTACTGAAATGGTCGTTCATAAAACCAGTGCCAATTTATATCGCCTGCTCGGTATTTTCTTACCCTTAATTACCACTAACTGTGCCGTATTAGGAGTCGCTTTGTTAAATATTTATGAGCAACATAATTTCCTAGAGTCTATCGTTTACGGATTCGGCGCCGCTGTTGGTTTTTCTCTCGTGCTTATTATGTTTTCAGCCATGCGTGAAAAATTGGCTAATGCTGATATTCCGAAACCTTTTAAAGGTTCAGCAATTGCAATGATCACAGCCGGTTTAATGTCACTTGCCTTTATGGGTTTCACTGGATTGGTGAAGTTGTAATGAGCATGCTAATGACCACGTTAATGGCCATATTAGTACTTGGTTCTATGGCACTCTTATTTGGCGCTATACTCGGTTTTGCGTCAGTAAAGTTTCATGTAGAGGGTGATCCTCTTGCCGAACAAGTTGACGCTTTATTACCGCAAACTCAATGTGGTCAATGTGGTTATCCCGGTTGTAAACCTTATGCAGAAGCAGTAGCCAATGGCGAAGCCATAAATAAATGTGCCCCCGGTGGCGAAGACACGATCAAAAAAATAGCGGATTTAATGGGAGTTGAACCACCACCACTTGATGAAAATCATGATGCAGATAACTCACCTAAAGTTGCTTTTATAATAGAAGAAGATTGCATCGGGTGCACAAAATGTATTCAAGCTTGCCCAGTTGATGCTATTTTAGGCACAACCAAACAAATGCACACCATAATAGCCGACGAATGTACGGGCTGTGATTTATGTGTGGATCCTTGTCCGGTTGATTGCATCGTAATGATCCCTGTCGCTAAAACGCCACAAAATTGGCAATGGGATCTTAATAATATACCAGTAGTACAGCTTGATTAGGTGAGGTTTCGTGGGATCAGTTATTGAACGCATAAAGCGTGGACATTTTTGGGATTTTCATGGTGGCATACATCCGCCTGAGCAAAAATCTTTAACCACTGATAAGCCGATCAGAGCGGTTAGTATACCTGAAAAGTTAATATTGCCATTACATCAACACATCGGTATTTCTGCAGATTTACAAGTAAATGTTGGAGATAAAGTATTAAAAGGACAAGCGCTGACTAAAAGTGCACATCCCATGGCGGTGCCCGTTCACGCTCCTACGAGTGGCACTATTAGTGCAATAAAAAACGCTGTTATTGCTCATCCTTCAGGCTTAAGTGAGTTATGTCTATTTATTACACCTGACGGTGAAGATAAATGGCGAAAGCGCCAGATTTGTACTGATGTAACCAAACTTACCATCAATGATTTAATTGATAAAATTTCATCAGCTGGCATTTCAGGTATGGGCGGCGCTGGCTTTCCTACGCAAGTAAAAGTCAGTACTCATGAAAAAATAAAGCTCCTTATTATAAACGCTGCTGAATGTGAACCATATATCAGTGCTGACGACTTATTAATTCGTGAACACAGTCCGTCAATTCTCGATGGTATTAATATTCTTGATAAAATACTCTCACCCGAAAATATCCTAATAGGGATTGAAGACAATAAACCTGAAGCAATAAAAGTATTACAGCAAGTAACAGCTAATAATGACAAAATTCAAGTGTGCGTACTTCCTACTAAATACCCAACTGGTGGTGAAAAGCAGTTAATTCAAATATTAACGGGGCAAGAAGTTCCTGCCGGTGTATTGCCAAGTTCATTGGGGATTGTTATGCAAAACATTGCGACTTGTTTCGCTATTACAGATGCTGTGATAAACGATATTCCCTTAATAAAAAGAGTGGTTACTGTCAGTGGTCAAGCCTTAAAAAAACCACAAAATGTCTGGTCATTACTTGGCACTCCTGTAGGTTTTCTTCTCGAACAATGTGGCTACCCAAATAAAGATAAAAGGCATATTATTATGGGGGGTCCTATGATGGGCTATAGCTTACCCACTGATCAGGTTCCAGTTGTCAAAACAACGAATTGTATATTGGCCCCGAGTGAAAAAGAAATATCGTCACCTTACTCAACAGGTACTGGTGAAGTTGAGTGTATTCGGTGTGGTCAGTGCAGCGATGTTTGTCCCGCTCAATTATTACCTCAAGAATTGCAATGGAGTGCTAAAGCTAAAGATCACCAACAGCTCAATAAATTAAATTTATTTGATTGTATTGAATGTGGTGCTTGTGCATATGTTTGTCCAAGCCAAATCCCATTAGTCAATTATTATCGTATTGCAAAGTCTGAAATTCGCCAACAAACACAACTCGATATAAAAGCAGAGCATGCAAAAGTTAGATTTGAAGCGCGAAAAGAGCGATTAGCCAGAGACAAAATAGCCAGAGAAGAAAAACAGAAGGTTGCAGCAGAAGCACGTAAAGCGCGTATGAACTCTGGAACAACTGAAGCAAAAAGTGAAATGTCAGCCGTTGCTCAAGCCTTAGCACGTGTAAAAGCTAAGAAAGCACAAACGAATAATCAAGCTCCTACTGATGAAGAAGCACCTAAAACTAATGTTGCTCAAAAAAGTCAAGTGGTAGCAGCTATTGCTAGAGCAAAAGCGAAAAAGCTTGCCGCTCAACAAAATATAGCGGTTAAAGAACCTATCGTTGTTAACGAAAACACCGATGCGCCAAAGACAGCTGATGATAAAAAAGCAAAAATTGCTGCAGCCGTTGCAAAAGCCAAAGCTAGAAAGCTTGCTGAAAAAACTCATGAGAAAGTGTTAAATGTTGATAGCACCGTTATTGAAGAAAAAATTGAACAAGTCAGTAAAACAGAAAAAGCGGTTGTTGATAAAAAAACAAAGATCGCTGCTGCAGTGGCGAAAGCTAAAGCTAGAAAGCTTGCTGAAAAAACTCATAAGAAAGTGTTAAATGTTGATAGCACCGTTATTGAAGAAAAAATTGAACAAGTCAGTAAGACAGAAAAAGCGGTTGTCGAAAAAAAAACAAAGACCGCTGCTGCAGTGGCGAAAGCAAAAGCAATAAAACTTGCTAAACAACAAACTACAGTATCTGCTACTTCTAGCAAAGAAATAACAAACGAATAATAAGAATCGATATAATATTATGGCCTTTTGGATAGCAAGCTCACCACATAATCACGTTCAAAGTGAAACCTCTGCATTAATGCGACTCGTCATTTATGCAACTATTCCTGGTATTTTTGCTCAGTGGTACTTTTTTGGCTGGGGAAATATAATTCATATTTCACTGGCTATTATCACTGCCTTAGTCGCTGAATTCACCATTTTATCTTTACGTGAACGCAATATAAAAGCGCAACTCTTTGATGGCAGCGCTATTTTAACTGCAGTCTTAATTGGGATTAGCTTACCTGCCATTGCACCATGGTGGATTTCAGTTATCGGTGCAGCTTTCGCTATTGTTATCGTCAAACAGCTCTATGGCGGATTAGGCCATAACCCTTTCAACCCTGCAATGGCAGGTTATGTGATGTTATTGATTTCATTTCCTCTTCAGATGACATCATGGCAACCACCACTTGAATTAATGGCATTACCTTTAAATTTTGTTGATACACTTTCGGTTATTATCAGTGGTTTTACGATTGACGGATATTCTGTAGAACAGCTGAGAACTCATATCGACGGTTACACTATGGCTACACCACTCGATACAGTAAAAACAAACTTAACACTAGGTTTAACGATAGCAGAAAGTATGGAAAACCCTGTTTTTGGTGATAACTTTGGTTTAGGTTGGGAGTGGATCAATGCAGGCTTCCTCCTAGGAGGCTTATTTTTAATAGCAAGAAAAGCTATACCTTGGGTAACACCATTGAGCTTTTTGAGTAGTTTATTTGTTTGTTCATTCATTGCTTTTTTATTCAGTCAAGACAGTAACGCTTCAACCATGTTTCACTGGTTTAATGGTGCTTGTATGTTAGGTGCATTCTTTATTTTAACTGACCCTGTTTCAGGTGCTACAAGTATTAAAGGACGTATAGTGTTTGGTGCTTTAGCGGGATTTTTAGTATTTATTATCAGAAAGTACGGTGGCTATCCTGATGCAGTAGCATTCGCAGTATTGATATGTAATATGTCAGCACCGCTAATAGATCAGTATACTCGCCCTCGTACATATGGACATAATGTCTCATCAAAAAAAGCGGGGAATGAATAATGGTACTTTCCATAAAAACTGCTGTTAATAGAAATTCCAAAATCCTTGCCCTGTTTGCCATAGCTTGTACGGCAATCGTAGGTTTAGTTCATTCACTTACCAAAGATCAGATTGTATTTCAGCAACAGCAAGACTTATTGCGTAATTTAAATAGTATTATTACCGAAGACAGTTACAACAATGTTATCTATCGAGACTGTTATATTTTATCCGGTGCAGCATTAGGGACAGTAGATTCACAAAAAGTTTATCGCGCCAGAAATAATAAAAATCCAATTGCTGCAGCCATTACTACCGTTGCGCCTGATGGCTACAGTGGTAATATTGAGTTGCTCATTGCCATCAATATTAATGGGAGTGTAAGTGGCGTAAGAACATTAAAGCATCAAGAAACTCCTGGCCTAGGCGACAAAATTGAAGTAAGAAAAAGTGATTGGATAAAAAGTTTTAATACCCAAAAATTAGCAAATAAAAATGATAGCCGTTGGTTGGTTAAGAAAGATGGCGGTATGTTTGATCAATTCACAGGGGCAACAATTACTCCACGTGCTGTAGTAAGAGCAGTAAAAAATACCGTGATTTACTTTAATGAACACAAAGATAAAATATTTGAAAGTGAAAGCAACTGTCAAAATACAGATTCGGTTAAGGAAGCCCTCTCATCATGAAAATTAACGCCGAATATAAAGAATTAGCATGGCAAGGCTTATGGAAAAACAACCCCGGCATTGTCCAACTCTTAGGCTTGTGTCCTCTATTAGCAGTAACCTCCACCTTAACTAATGCCATTGGTTTAGGCTTAGCGACATTATTTGTACTTATTTGTTCAAATGGTACGGTGTCTGCAATACGTCACTGGGTACCTAAAGAAATTCGAATCCCTATTTTTGTGTTAATCATCGCTTCTTTTGTCACATGTGTGCAACTACTAATGAATGCCTACACTTTTGGTTTGTATCAATCGTTAGGTATATTTTTACCCTTAATTGTGACTAACTGCGCCATAATCGGTAGAGCTGAAGCTTATGCCTCTAAAAACCCAATAAAACAGGCGACCTTTGACGGTTTAATGATGGGGCTAGGTTTTCTATTAATATTGATGTTATTAGGGGCGGTAAGAGAAATACTTGGACAAGGCACATTATTTGACGGCGCTAATTTATTACTCGGGGAATGGGCAAGCATATTACGTATTGAAGTATTTCATTTAGACAGTCAATTTCTCCTCGCAATATTGCCTCCAGGTGCTTTTATCGTAATGGGCTTATTTATTGCCTTAAAAAATGCGATCGACGATAGAGTTACTGCAACTAAACCTAAAGCTCAAAGTGAAGAAATTTCTCGTGTTCGTGTCAATTTTGATGAAAAATAACAAAAGAACAAACACTCATGAATAAAGCAAAGCGGATAGAAATATTATCCCGATTACGCGACAATGATCCGAATCCAACCACTGAATTGAACTTTTCTTCACCTTTTGAATTGTTAATCGCCGTTCTCCTTTCTGCACAGGCTACCGATGTCAGCGTCAATAAAGCGACTGCAAAGCTTTACCCTGTTGCTAACACAC
>Ga0307492_10000545_pt1 | contig 15904 bp, 16 predicted proteins | sample SI3LmetaG_FD_202365 | JGI IMG/M metagenome (GOLD analysis project Ga0307492, IMG submission 202365) | Sea-ice brine microbial communities from Beaufort Sea near Barrow, Alaska, United States - SI3L | ecosystem: Environmental > Aquatic > Marine > Coastal | place: USA: Alaska | collected 2017-05-06 | reverse complement strand
GGTTGAGGCAACAACAATCCGCACGCTCTACGATCTTTATGAGGAGCACGGTAATGTGCGGGCTGTGAAGGAACACGCGGATAGCTTGTGTCTAAAGACAAAGACGCGTGGAACAAAGAATACCAACTCCAGCGGCGGTGGCACGTTCACCCGCGGTCATATCCATCAGATCCTGACCAACCCGCTTTACGCAGGCCGCATCCGGCATCGCAAGGCAGTGCACGAGGGCCAGCACCCTGCGATCATTGACCCGGACCGTTGGGAGCAGATCCAGCAGAGCCTGCAGGAGGGCGCGGCGCGCAACCGCAGCGCAAGTGCTGCCAAACAGTCCTCACAGCTCTGTGGCAAGCTCTTTGATGAGGCAGGCGATAGGCTGACGCCGTCGCACAGCAAGACCAAGGCAGGCAAGCGGCTGCGCTACTACGTCTCACATCGGCTGATCGCCAAAAGCGGCGAGGCCAACCAAGGCGGCTGGCGATTGCCCGCACCGGAACTGGAGGAACAGATTGTAGTATTGATCCGCAAGGCGCTCTCAATGCCTGCTGCGGTATCGCATCTCGTGCCAAACTTATCTGCCGATGCAATCGGCCGTATCCGATCGGCACTGTCGGATTGGCTGCAGGAGGCAAAGCCATCAGACACACTCAAGTTGGTTGAGACCATGACCGTCGCGCCAGGGCAGCTCAAGCTGCGGCTAGACGCATCTGAGGTTGCTGCGCTGCTTGGCGTAGAGCCTGCATCAATCAACGATGACGCATGCCAGTTCACCGCACCTTTCCAGATGCGCAAACGCGGGGTTGAGACCAAACTCATCATAGGAGATGCACCGACGGGTCAGGATGAGACACTCATCCGCAATATCGCAAAGGCGCATCACTGGTTCGCACAGATCAAATCTGGCAAAACCTTCACTGAGATCGCTGCCAGCGAGGGCGCATCCAAACGGCGCATTCAGCAGATGATTGACCTCACCTTCCTTGCGCCAGACATCGTCCGAGATGTGCTGGACGGTAAGCAGCCGATTGGATTTACCTCCGACTGGTTCAAGCAACATGGATTGCCGTCGAACTGGGCTGCGCAACGCCAGTTGCTCGCGACGCTCTGATTCCATAATCGGGGATACTGTCCGGTCGCCTACATCAGACCCAGCCAGAAGCACATCAAACCAGCATCTTTGATAAGCAACCTGCTACCGTGGAAACAGGGCGCGCAGACTTTGGGCTATCTATGGGCTGAAATTGGCATGCTCACCGGTCTGCGCCATTCCGCATCTCGCGCAAGCCTTTGAAACTTCAACACTATACCAAAGTAAACGCGACAAGTCTGGGTTAGGGGAAGACGCTGGCTGGGGTGGTAGGATTCGAACCTACGGTACATGCTACCAAAAAGCATTGCCTTACCGCTTGGCTACACCCCATCAGCGTCGCAGTGATTACGATGAAGTGGGCAGCGGTTCAAGCCCTGAAATCGTAAAAAGCGCTATTCCTTTTGAGCATCTTCACGGAGTAGGTCATGGGTGCCAGTTTCGTTGCGCTCTGCTTCGACAATACGGGCAAGGGTGGTGTCAGCTTTGGTGGTTACTGTTGTGACTGCTGCTGTTTCCGGCGGGACAGGCCGCGTGGTATTGGCACGTTTTACGATAACTGTTTGCGGAGAATCTGGAAGGGCCACATCGGCGAGTAAGAGGGCGCGCTTGACTTGTCGGATTGCGTCACCTTTTGCCAAAACCGCAGACGTATCGATTTGGTCGACCCAGCCCGTCAAAACCATTTTGGCGCCAGTTGTGCCAAGTGTCTCGATCCAGACCGACGCGGCCGGGGTATCCAACACGAACGGCAAATCCTGGAGGTACTTTTTATTAAGGCACGTGCCGCTTGCAAATCAGTGTCGCGATCAATCAACTGCGCGAATTTGAACCGGCGTTCGGCGTTTTGGCTAAAGTTCACAATCCGATTTTTGAATACCTTCGCGTTGGGGATGCGGATGTGGTTGCCATCAAACGATAGCAGGATCGTCGCACGGCTGGTCAGTCGAATAACGCGGCCTTGGTCGCCGTTAATTTAAACGGTATCATTGGGGCGAAACGGCTGGCGGATCGACAACATGATCGATGCAATGAAGTTCTCGACGGTGTCACGCACGGCAAAACCAAGGGCCAGACCGATGATGCCTGCAGCACCCAGAATTGTGGATATTAGCGCGGTTGCATTCATCACGTCCAATGCGATCACAAGTGCGCCGACGATAAACATCAATCGGACCAATTGGCGGTAAAGTTCAGCGATGAACGCATTGGGCGCTATGCGGTTCCACGGTTGCCGCATGCGCGCAATTGCAAAGCCTATGATGACGACGCCTGCAAATATTATCGCCCCAATCAAATCGAGCAGAATGAACGCTATAAGCTGTTCAATACGAGTCCGGAGCCGTTCAACGGCGGGTCTAGTCTGTGGCCAATTTCGTTGGTCTTGGTCACTTCATTGCGCACGGCGACAACGCCCTCAAAGTGGCCTGCCACACCGGTTGTTTGGCTGATTTCAGGGGCGGAGTTGGCCGTGCCGTGCAGAGTGACCACGCCGTCGTCGACCATCACCGTGATGTCATCAGAATGCCCAAGGGCGTCTAGAATGTCACGAATACGGATAGCGATTGCAGCGTCTTGCCCCGTGCTGGACGACGCTGAGATTGTGCTGCCTTCGTTTTGCGCGAAGGCGGGCAAGGCAATCAGCAGAGACAGGCAAATGATAAGGATACGCATAGGTAAACATTTGTCACCGCTCAGGGTGTGTCAATCAAACGCGCAGTGGGTCGGCCTTGGCCAAGGCGTCAAACGTCATCAATGATTTCACCAACGCGCCCATCTGATCGAGTGGGATCATATTTGGACCATCTGAGGGGGGCAGTATCAGGTGCCTCGTGCGTCTCAATGAAAACTGCGGCAATGCCAAGCGACACGGCTGCGCGCGCCATGACAGGGGCAAATTCGCGCTGGCCGCCGCTCGATTCGCCCTGACCGCCGGGCTGCTGAACCGAATGGGTTGCGTCCATGACAACCGGATAGCCGGTCTTAGCCATGGTCGGCAGACCGCGCATGTCGGCGACTAGCGTGTTGTATCCAAACGATGTGCCGCGTTCGGTCAATAGGATGCGTGTATTCCCTGCGCTTTCAATTTGGGAAACGACATTGGGCATATCCCACGGGGCAAGGAACTGGCCCCTTTTAACGTTGATCACAGCGCCCGTTTGCCAGCCGCAATCAGCAGATCAGTCTGGCGGCAAAGGAACGTGGGAATTTGTAGGATGTCACAAACCGCTGCGACATCAGTGCATTGATCCGCAGCATGAACGTCGGTCAGCACGGGGTACCCAATCGCATCTTTGACGGCCTGCATAACCCTTAAACCTGCATCGATACCCAAGCCGCGTTTGCCCAACAGGGATGTGCAGTTGGCCTTGTCAAAGCTGCCCTTAAACACAAACTGTGCCCCCGCCGCCTTACAATTTTCAGCCATTTCACCCGCAATCATCTGGGCGTGGTCAAGACTTTCTAGCGGGCAGGGGCCAGAGTTCAACAATAACGGCGCATCATTGCTGATCGCCAGATCTTCAATTTAAACGATATGCATTTAGGCCGTGACCTGTTCACGCAAAATAGAGGACGTGAGCGAAATCATCAGATAAATGCCCGCAAAAATGAGGAACGCGAGTATCGTATTTTCAAACGCACGCGGATATGTGGCCTCGTCTGGGGCAACCGGTTCTACGCCCAGCGACAGATAGCGCACCTGCCTGCTGGCCTCGATCTGGGCGGCCTCCATTTGCGCAAGGGACTGCTGCACGATGACCAATTGGAAATTGTAGTTTTCCTCGGCGATACGCAGCTCTGTATTGCGAGATGCGATTGACCCGTTTTCCGACACCGACGTCATCTGATTGCGCAATTCCAAAATCAAATTTTCAAGACTGGCAATCTGGGCGTTCAAGCTGGCAACTTGGGCTTCGTTTGGGCGACGCACAGATGTTTTCGCCGCGAGGGAAAGAACAAGCTGTTGGCGTTGCGTCTCCAGTGCGGACACCTGCTGAATGATCGCATTACCCTGACTTACAGGGTCCAAAATTGCGGTATCTTCCTGAATTTGCAGCCATGCGGCCAAGGCCTCAGAACGGCGTAATTCAGCACTTTCATACGATGAACGCGCACCCGCCATTTGATCTTCGCGCAGACGTCGGGTCAACTGGTCAACCTGTTCTTCTGCATAGCCGATAAGGGCCTCGCTGAATTGCTGGCTTGCTTGTGGAGACGCGGCGATTGCCTCCATGCGCAAGATACCCTCGGTTGGGTCATAGCTAATTTTGACACGCTTTTTATACACGTTGAAAACGTCTTCGTTACTTGCATCAGGGGCAAGGCGCTGAATTTCATCAATGCCTTCGCTACTGAAATGGGTACTAAATCCGTGATCTTCATTAAGACGGACCAGTGCGGCACGAGACGCTAGATATGACTGAACGGTAATACTGTCTTGTTGGGTCGCCATTGATGTGCCGGCAAACATGTTTCCAAACCCACCTGCACCTGATGATGGTTCAGCTTGTTGGATGACAAACTCAGAATTTGTGGCAAACATCGGAGTGGCTAAAACGGTAAAGTAATAACTGACCAAAATCGTGGGCAGAAACACAAAGAACGACAAACGTGTAAGGAGTAACACCAGCTTGCGGCGGCGGCGTTTGGCGATGTCGCGCTGAATGTTGTAAATGTCGCGGGCACGCTTGTCAGTTGGGCTCGCGACACGGTCGGTCGAAGGCAGAGTTGAACCGGGCGTATGGATCATCTGCGGCAACTGGATGCGGCCAATTTCTTGGGGTCCAGCCCCAGCTTGGCCTGTGGGACCACCCTGACCCGGAACGCCGCCCTCGGGGGCGACAAGTTCTAGGATCGTGTTGCGTTGAAACGGGTCGATGCCAGCGGCGCGCAATTGGCGTACGGCGTCAAAATCAGACGTCACCGCAAGCCCCTGCTTTTGGGCGACGCGGCGGGCCATACGCAATTGACGACCCGTCAGGCCCTCACGGCGGATCGCATCCAAGTCAGTTGGTCCCAATGCCGCCGGCGCGGGCGACCCGGCAGCTGGCGCTGTGGCGTTGGGCGCGCTGGTCTCACCGGCTTGGCCCATCGGGCTGTCGCGGCGGATACGGAATTTCTTAGCCTTGGGTTTCGTAGTCATACAGAACTTTCGCTTCTTTCAAAGTGTTAAACATATGAATGCGCCCGTCTTTCAGAACAGCTGCCGATTTGGCAAACTGTTCTAGAGTTGCAGGTTGGTGTGACACGATAATCACCGTCGTACTTTCAAGCCGCTCTCGCAGGATTTCCCCTGCCTTTTTATTGAACTCGGCGTCCGTGGTCGAGGGCATACCCTCGTCGATCAAGTAAATGTCAAAATCCAGCGCCAGCATTAGCGAAAACGTGAACCGCGCCCGCATTCCGCTGGAATAGGTCCCGATGGGCATATCGAAGTATTCTTTTATACCACACAACCAACGGCAAAACGCCTCGATATAGTCGGGATCAAGGCCGTACAGACGCGCGATATAACGGCTGTTTTCCTTGGCGGTGTGCTTGTGCACGACCCCGCCCATAAACCCAAGCGGGAATGAAATGCGGCAGCCGCGATGAATTTGCCCTTCGTCAGGCTTTTCAAGACCTGCCATCATATTGATCAGCGTCGTCTTACCCGTGCCATTTGGGGCCAAAATCCCCAATGAATTTCCCAGTTCCACGCGAAAAGAAGCGCGATCAAGGATTACCTTGCGCTGCGTTCCGGTCCAAAAGGACTTGCTGACATTCACAAACTCTAACACGGCTTACCTGCTCTTTACCCATATGTGGGCACCGCCATTGATGACGGCAATAGGTTAACACCACTTTGGCAGGTGCTCCCTTTGTTGTGACGATGCCCGATTGACGCAACTAAATATAGGCGGATTCGAAATTGGGCCCTAAATTAGCCACCCCTTGTGTCGCCATTGCATTGACCTAATGTCAGCACATGTCACTCCTTTCAGACATTGATGCCTGTTCCTTGTGCGCTGATCGCTTTACTGCGACGGCGACGGCCCACTCACCGCGCCCTGTGGTGTGGTTTATTAGCGGTGCCCGCATCCTAATTGCTGGCCAAGCGCCTGGCGCACGCGTGCAGATCAGCGGGCGCCCGTTTGCTGACCCTTCAGGCGACCGGTTGCGCGATTGGATGGGAGTCACAGACGACACATTCTATGACCGGACCCGCGTGGCGATCTTGCCGATGGCGTTCTGCTTTCCAGGCTACAACGCGGCGGGAAGCGACCTGCCACCGCCCCCGATCTGCGCCAAAACATGGCGACAACCCGCGATAGACCATATCGGTACGCCAGCCCTGACGTTATTGATCGGGGGCTATGCACAGAAATGGCATCTTGGGGGCAAAGGTACGGTGACCGACCGCGTTGCAGACTGGCAGAACTTTGCACCAAACGTGTTCCCGCTGCCGCATCCATCTTGGCGCAACACGGGCTGGATCAAGAAAAATCCGTGGTTTGAAACAGACCTTCTGCCCGCATTAAAGGCCAGCGTCCAAAGTGCACTTGCTGAGCAGACCCGCACCGCATAGTCAGGCTACATGACTGATCTAGACCAAGCCCACGCCGCCATGGAAGTGGCCCCCGATGATGACGCAAAGCGCCTGCAATTCTACGAACGCTTGGCCGATACCGAGCTGTTTATGTTGCTCGGCGCCGAGGCGGATGGCGACAAGATTACGCCTGAGCTGTTCGACATCGAAGACCAGCAATTCGCTTTGATTTTTGACCGCGAAGACCGGCTGGCGCAATTCGTTGGCCGTGAAGCGCCCTATGCAGGCCTGTCAGGCCGCGTTTTGTGCGATATGCTTGTGCGCCAAAACATCGGCTTTGCGCTCAACCTAGATGTGGCACCATCTGCAATGTTGATCCCCGCTGAAGCGGTCGACTGGCTGCATGCCACCCTTGATAACACACCCGAAGAATCCCATGCGCGCCTGACTGAAGTGTCTGCCCCGCGCAGCCTTCCGGAGGTGGTGGTGACAGGCCTCGATCGGAAACTCGCCATCGCAGCTGGGCTGGCGCAAACCGCTTATCTGGCGGCCGCGACATACGAGGATGGGGCAAAGGGCCACGTATTGGCCTTTATTGATGCGGTTCCGGGTGCACAAGACGCGCTGGCGAAGGCTGCTGGCGAAGCACTGACATTTTCAGGGATTGAAGCGGGCACAATGGATGTGCTGTTTGCACGTAGCGACGATCAACTGACAGCGCACCTTGAAAAAATCGGTTTGCGGTTTGACTTGCCAGCCCTGCACGACCCACAAGCGCCCTCCGCACCCGGAATGGACCCCGATAAACCGCCGCGTTTGCGTTAGTATCTGGCCGCGCGGTCGACTTGGTTTTCAAACTGACCGCCATTTTGATGCCGCTGAATATTCGCGGCAATAATGCGGCTGGCGGTATCTGGGCGGGTGGTCGACGCAATATGCGGGGTGACCGTAACCGAAGGATGTGCCCAATAGGGGTGATCGTTTGGCAACGGCTCAACGCGGAAAACATCAAGCGTGGCATGGGCAACCTGACCGCTATTCAACGCCGCCAACAACGCGCCATCATCAATCAACGGACCACGGCCAGGATTAATAACAAACGCACCACGAGCCAGAAAACCTAGCGTTTCGGCATCCAGCGTGTTTTCGGTCGCGGGGGTATCGGGCAACAACAACACGACAATTTGGGCGTCCGTTAATGCGTCTCGCAAGCCATCAGCACCGTGCAAACAACGAATGGAATCAACGGATTTCAGACTGCGGCTCCAACCGGTCACAGGAAAGCCCAACGCAGTCAACGCCTGCCCACAAGCGGTGCCAAGCGCGCCCAACCCAAGGATGGTCACAGGTCGGACACGTGCCAAAGGCGGATAAACAGTATCACGCCATACGCCATCTTGGCCGGCGATATGGGCATCCATACCCAAATGATGACGCATCGCGTGGCCCACAACCCATTCGACCATGCCTGCGGTCAAACTATCATCCACCATGCGCATCAGGGGCTGGGTCAGTGTGGCATTATCCACAACAGTTTCGACGCCCGCCCAAAGGCTCAGTATGCCGTTGGTATTCACGTATGGGGTGAAATCTGTGACTGGTCCGTTCGGGGCAAACACGATGTAATCCACGACATCAGGGGCATGATCAGTGGCCAGTGCAACATCCATACCCGCGTCGGCAAAAGCAGCCGTCAGTGAAGCACGGTATTCAGCCCAAGCCGCGGGCTTTGCAGAAAATAAAACGTTAATCATTAGCGGGGCCTATGAACATGGGCGCTTTGGACTAAGCCAAACGCAATTAAAAGCACCAGCATGGCCGATCCACCATAGCTGACAAGCGGAAGCGGGACGCCCACAACAGGCGCGAGCCCCGTGACCATCGCCATATTAACGGCAAAGAACAAAAAGAATGTCATCGCGACGCCAAGGGTCAAAAGAGACGCAAAACGGTCCTTATTGCCCATGGCCGACGCAACACAAAACATGATGATGAGGACGTAAAGGATCAACAAAGTAAACGCGCCAACAAAGCCGAACTCCTCGGCCAATGTGGTAAAGATAAAGTCGGTGTGCTTCTCGGGCAAAAAATTCAGGCGGCTTTGGGTGCCTTGCATAAACCCGCGCCCTGTCCAGCCACCTGACCCAAGGGCAATCTTGGCCTGCGTAATATGGTATCCAGCACCCAACGGGTCGTTTGATGGATCGAGGAACGTGTCAATCCGGCGATACTGATAGTCCTTGAGGAGCTGCCAACTTGTGCCTCGGCCCTGAAAAACAGCGACAAGCCCAGCAACACCAGAGGCAGCCACAGTCGCAAAATATGCCCAATGTACGCCTGCCAAAAACATGATCGTCGCACCGCCCATTAGCAGCAGTAATGCTGTACCAAGGTCAGGCTGACGCAAGACCAGATATGTGGGAAACAGGATGATCATCACCGGAACAAGCACCCATTGAGGGCGCGATGTCTTATCGGTCGGCAGCCAGTCATAATAGGCGGCCAATACCATCACGAGGGTGATTTTCGTGAGCTCAGACGGTTGCAAGCGCATAAACCCCAGATCAATCCAGCGCTGGGCACCCATGCCAACCGCACCGAAAAATTCGACAGCTACCAACAGCAATACTGATACACCAAATGCAACTGCCGAGACATTGCGCCAGAACCAGATTGGGACCATCGCGACACCAACAAGCATCACCATGCCCAGACCAAAGCGTTTGACTTGGGCGGACATCCAAGGATCGGCTGACCCGCCAGCGACCGAGTACAGCATGATGAACCCGTAACCTGCGACGGCCGTCAGTAAAACAATAATGGGCCAGTTAATGAACATCAGTTTGCGCAAACCAGTGGGGACATATTTGGCGTTATACTCTAGATAACTCATGCGCGATTCTGTCCCTTTGAGCCGGGGGGAACACGTTCGCGGATCTTCTGCTGCTGTTCGGCAATGCGGCCACGGTCGGATGACGGATAGGCGTCCAGCGGCGGTTCACCGTCATACAAGGCTTGCAGCATGATATCGCGGGCAATCGGGGCTGCAGCGGTGGACCCACCTCCACCATGTTCAACGATGACTGCCACAGCAAAGCGCGGGTTTTCAACGGGCGCGAAACTGACAAACAGCGCGTGGTCACGGCGTTCCCATGGTAAGTCTTCGTTGCGTGTCACACCGGCTGCGCGTTCCTCTGCAGTGATGCGGCGCACTTGAGACGTGCCGGTTTTACCGCCCATCTTCATCTCGGGCGCATTGATGCGCGACCGATACGCAGTGCCACGGTTGCTGTTTGATACATCGTCCATCGCCGCACGGACACGGCGCAGATAGTTCTCGTTCAGACCAATGTCTTCACCAGCACCGCTTGGTTCCTCCTTGCCGTCAATGGCACGCACCAATCGCGGGGTAATATCGCGCCCCGTTGCCAAGCGTCCTGCCATAACGGCCAACTGCAAAGGTGACGACAGTACATACCCCTGACCGATAGACGCGTTGACCGTATCGCCGATGCGCCAATCTTGATCGCGAACGCGCTTTTTCCATGCTTTGTCTGGGGCCAACCCTTCTGCCACAGCAGACAGAGGCAAGTCGTGCCGTGTACCGAGACCCAACTTGCGGGCCATAGCCGCGATTTTGTCGATGCCAACACGTTGGCTGATCTCGTAATAATAGCTGTCACAGGACTGCTTCAGGCTTTCATGTAGGTTCACATTTCCGTGGCCCGCGCGCTTCCAGCAATGGAAACGGGTGCCATATACGTCGACCCAACCCTTGCAACGGATGGTTTCCTCTGGCGTGACCTTGCCGTCTTCTAACGCAGCAAGCGCCGTGACCATCTTAAACGTGGATCCGGGCGGATAGGTGCCTTGCACTGCTTTGGCCGCGAGTGGGCGGAATTTATTCTCGTTCAGGTCGCGCCAATTGGCCACGGAAATTCCGCGTACGAACATGTTGGGGTCAAACGTTGGGGCAGAGGCAACCGCACGCAAATCACCGTTCTCGAGATCAAGCACAACTGCACCTGCGCTGACGTTGTCGAGTCGGGCTTGGGCATAAGACTGAAGGCGGGCATCAATCGTCAGTTGGACATCCGCGCCAGAGTTACCCTCTTTACGGTCCAATTCGCGCATGACGCGACCCAAGGCGTTAACTTCAATTCGCTTGGTGCCTGCGGAACCACGCAGGCGACGCTCTAGCTTATTTTCGGCCCCAGTTTTACCGATTTGGAATTTTGGGATTTGTAGCAACGGATCTTGGTCGTCAATGCGAGACAAGTCGTAGTCAGACACAGGACCAACATAGCCAACGACATGGCCCAAATCAGCGCCCCACGGATAAAAACGAGACAGGCCAACTTCGGCGGTGATCCCTGGTAATGCAGGGGCGTTCACATTCACACGTGCCACGTCTTCCCATGTCAAACGATCGGCGATGGTGACCGGAACGAAAGGTGACCGGCGGCGCATCTCCTCCATTGCACGGGCCAAATCTTTGGGATCAAGTGGGACAAGTTTGGTCAATCGCTCTAATATTTCGCCGACGTCGCCAGCATCTTCGCGGACCATAACGACGCGGTAGTTTTGTTCGTTTGCGGCTATCGGTCGGCCATTAAGGTCAAAAATTAGACCACGGGCAGGCGGAATTAGACGAATGTTGATGCGGTTTTCTTCGGCAAGAAGGCGAAACTGATCGGCCTGTTCGATCTGCAATTGTTGCATCCGTACGCCCAGCGCACCGACGATTCCAAATTGAACGGCCCCGACGATCAGCGCACGGCGCGTGATCCGGCGGGCGCTTTCATCGATGTCTTTGGTGTAGCGTTTCATAGGCGGTGCCCTCGGCTGTCGACTTCACCGAGAGCTGGGCGGGTGATACCAAATACAAATTGGGCGATGGCGATAACGATGGGGAAAAATGCAATCGTCATAATCATTTCGATTAACGTGAGCGCAAGTGGCTGTTCGGGTGACATCGCTAATATAAGAACGGCCCTATTTATCAATGTGATCGCGACGATACCGACGGCGATTGTACCCCATTCCAAAAGCAACGGTAAATCGCGAAGGCGTGCTGTGCGAGTGCGCAACATTTCAGTCAGAATGACGACCAAAGCAGTCCATAGACCCGGAGGGCGCTGAAACAGCAGATCGGCCAGCAGGAAGATTCCAGCAATAACAAAAACGGGAACATAGTCAGGGCGACGGGTGATCCACACGAGCGTAATCGCCAACAGCCAATTGGGGGCGGCCCATCCAGCGGGACGAGTATCAAGCGGTAGCAATTGTCCAAAGATTAAAATCATCGCAAGCGCAATAAACACCAATCGGCCAATCCAGACTCGGGTTGAAGGGGCGTCAGCCATCAGATGCGACCTCGGCGGGATCAACCCGTGGGGCGAGCAGGTTGCCTGGATCAACGATGTTTTCATGGGCCCTTGACCGCAAAACCCGCAGGAATTCGAGCCGCTCATAGTCGGCAGACAGGCGCACGCGCAGGCGGCGGTCATTACCCAATGCAACTTGGCCAACCAGCAAGTCGGCAGGAAAAACGCCGCCGTCGCCCGACGTGACTACGCGGTCGCCAGGGCGGACCAGATCGGCGTTCTCAAGAAACTCGATAGGAGGGTTCAACGTGTTGTCGCCGCCCAAAATGGCCGGCTGGCCGGATGGTTGAATAGTGATTGGAATGCGGCTGGATGTGTCGGTCAGCAGAATAACGCGGGCTGTCTTTTTACCCACGCCACTGATCCGACCGACAAGACCGATGCCGTCCATAGTGGGCCAGCCATCCGTAATGCCATCGCGTGCACCCACATTCAGCAACACTGACTGGCGAAACGGAGATCCGCTGTCGGTCATCACAACTCCTGTGACATAGGTTAGCTTGGGGTCAAGACGGACGTTATTGAGACCCAAAAGTTTGGCGTTTTCCTGCTCGAGCTGAAGTGCGGCTTCTTTCCATGCTTTCATCTGTTGGAGTTCGCGGCGCAGATCACCATTTTGGGCGGCAAGCTGTTGATAGGATTGAAAATCACTGATCAAATTGGCGACACCAGTGACTGGGGCCATCGCCCAATCAAAGGACGGGACAACACGGTCAATTACCGCCAAACGAAACCGTTCTACGCGCGGGCTATCAATACGCCAAACGATAAATATACCCAAGAGCACAAAGACAAGGAGCCCGACCAGCAATCTGCGGATCGGGCCGAAATAATCCTCGGTATTGCGGTCATTCGCCAATATTGGACCCGCCTTAGGTTAGCTGTCGTAGTCAATCACGTGGCGCAATTGCTTTTCATACTCGAGCGCTTTGCCGGTGCCCAAAGCCACACAGTTCAGGCTTTCGTCAGCGACAGAAATCGCCAGACCGGTCTGTTCGCGCAAGGCCAAATCAAGTTGGCCTAACAATGCACCGCCACCGGTGAGCATGACACCGCGATCGACAATATCAGCGGCCAAATCTGGCGGGGTTGCTTCGAGTGCGGTCATTACCGCTTCGCAAATCTGCTGCACGGGTTCAGCCAATGCCTCGGCCACTTGGGCCTGCGAAATTTCGGTTTCTTTGGGGACACCATTCAACAGGTCTCGACCACGGATCATCATCGACTGGCCGCGACCATCGTCGGGCATACGGGCTGTGCCGATTGTTGTTTTGATACGTTCGGCCGTCGCTTCGCCAACCAAAAGGTTATGCTGGCGGCGCAGGTAGTTGATGATCGCTTCGTCCATGCGGTCGCCACCGACGCGCACCGAACGGGCATAAACAATATCACCCAGTGACAAAACAGCGACCTCGGTGGTGCCACCGCCGATATCAACAACCATGTTGCCGGTTGGATCAGTGATCGGCATACCCGCGCCGATCGCCGCTGCGATGGGCTCGGCGATGAGGCCGGCGCGGCGGGCACCGGCGGACAAGACTGACTGACGGATTGCGCGTTTTTCAACGGGTGTGGCCCCATGCGGGACGCAGACGATAATCTTTGGCTTAGAGAACGTGGACCGTTTGGCAGCCTTGCGGATGAAATGTTTGATCATCTCTTCGGCGGTGTCAAAATCGGCGATCACACCGTCACGCATCGGGCGAATGGCCTGAATGGAGCCGGGGGTGCGACCCAGCATCAACTTGGCGTCTTCACCAACAGCCAATACTTTTTTGACGCCATCCTTGATGTGATACGCGACCACAGAAGGTTCGGATAAAATGATACCCTTGCCTCTGACGTAGACCAACGTGTTCGCGGTCCCAAGGTCAATCGCCATATCTGACGAAAACAAACTTCCGAAAATCGCCATATTGCAGATTGTCCTTGCGAATTAAAATGGGGATGCGACTCCCCGCTATAGCTTGGCCTTTATATGAAAGGGGGACACTTTGCGAAAGGGGCAATCATGCATTCGCTTGGCGTGATCTTGCCACCCAAGCGGGTTAGGGCGACCGCACAGGCCGCCCGGTCCTAGTTATGCGTCTTTATAGCTGACGCCTTTTGTGTCGTAACCGGGTTGGGATTGCTCGCGGCGCACCATCAAACGGTTGAGCGCATTGATGTAGGCCTTGGCACTGGCAACGACTGTGTCGGTATCGGCAGATTGGCCCGTAGCGATGCGCCCGTCTTCTTCCATACGGACAGACACGGTCGCCTGCGCATCGGTGCCTTCGGTCACGGCGCTGACTTGGTACAATTGCAAGCGGGCGCTGTGATCGACCAAGGCTTTGACGGCGTTGAAGGTGGCGTCAACCGGACCGTCGCCGGTGGCGGATGTTTCAACAACAACGCCATCAACTTCCAAAGCCATTTCAGCCGACTGCGGGCCTTCAGTCCCGCACACTACGCGCAATGATTTCAGACGCACGCGATCTTCTTGCCCGTCGTTCTGATGAACCAATGCGATCAGGTCGTCGTCATAGACTTCTTTTTTGCGGTCAGCCAATTCCTTGAACCGGACGAACACGTCCTTGAGCTGATTGTCCGCCATATCAAAACCAAGCTCAGCCAATTTTGCGCGCAGCGCGGCACGGCCTGAATGCTTGCCCAGCGGCAAAGACGTCCCAGCCAAGCCAACCGATTCAGGGCGCATAATCTCGAACGTGTCTTTATTCTTAAGCATACCGTCTTGGTGGATGCCGCTTTCATGCGCAAATGCGTTCTTGCCAACAATCGCCTTGTTAAATTGCACCGCAAAGCCGGACACAGTCGCCACTCGGCGGCTGATATTCATAATCTTGGTCGTGTCGATACGGGTTGTGTAGGGCATAATGTCCGCGCGGACCTTCAACGCCATGACGACCTCTTCCAGTGCGGTATTGCCTGCGCGTTCGCCCAAACCATTGATTGTGCACTCAATTTGACGCGCGCCACCTTCGACAGCGGCCAACGAGTTGGCCGTCGCCATGCCCAGATCGTTGTGGCAGTGGGTTGCGAACACCACATCGTCTGCGCCCGGTACCGTGTTGATCAAACGACGGATCAGATCGGCGGATTCCACAGGCGCAGTATAACCAACAGTATCGGGGATGTTGATTGTGGTCGCGCCAGCCTTGATCGCAATTTCGACGGTGCGGCACAGGTAATCCCATTCGGTGCGGGTCGCATCCATCGGAGACCATTGCACGTTGTCACACAGATTGCGGGCATGGGTGACAGTATCGTGGATGCGCACAGCCATCTCGTCCATCGTCAGGTTCGGGATCGCGCGGTGCAGTTCAGACGTGCCGATAAACGTATGGATACGCGGGGATTTGGCGTGTTTGACGGCCTCCCAGCAGCGGTCGATGTCTTTGTAGTTGGCGCGGGCCAAGCCACATATTGTGGCCCCTTTGGACCTCAACGATATCTCGGACACAGCCTTAAAGTCGCCTTCAGATGCAATCGGGAAGCCAGCTTCGATAATATCGACGCCCATTTCATCCAGAAGTTCTGCGATTTCCAATTTTTCAGCATGGGTCATTGTTGCGCCGGGGGATTGCTCGCCATCGCGCAAGGTGGTGTCGAAAATCAACACTTCATTCGTCGTCATTTTAGGTATTCCTTGTTGTCCTTAAGCTGTCTTGGTGCTGGTCTCCTCTGGGCGGTCGCACCGATATGGCACGCTCAGAGGCAGCTAAGGAGAAGCAGCGCAGATAGGCCAAGCCCGATAGGGGCGGCAGATGTGATATGTGCGGTTGCGTTCATGTGGGTAACTATACGCTGATCAAAGTGAATGAAAACCCCCGTTTTTCGGGGGCCTGCCCCCGTACCCCCGACATATTTATGCTCGGAAAAAATCTATGGGGTGGTTATGTG
>Ga0307492_10000544_pt1 | contig 15913 bp, 13 predicted proteins | sample SI3LmetaG_FD_202365 | JGI IMG/M metagenome (GOLD analysis project Ga0307492, IMG submission 202365) | Sea-ice brine microbial communities from Beaufort Sea near Barrow, Alaska, United States - SI3L | ecosystem: Environmental > Aquatic > Marine > Coastal | place: USA: Alaska | collected 2017-05-06 | reverse complement strand
GAAACCAGCTACCACCTACATCAGGATATAAACCAATCGACGCTTCTGGCATTGCCATACGAGTTGAATTGGTTACTATCCGATGACTGGCACCATTACACAACCCCATGCCACCTCCCATGACAATGCCATGCGCCCAGACTACAATAGGCTTTGAGTAGGTATGAATATGGTAGTCTAGCTGATATTCGCGGGTAAAAAAATCAATGGCGTAGTGATTCACTGCATCATCACTTGCCGCCATAGACTGATAAAGTTGACGTATATCGCCTCCAGCGCAAAACGCTTTCTGACCTGCACCTTGTAAAAATACGCAGGTAATACTTGAGTTAGACTCCCAATCGTTTAGTTGCGCCTGTAATAGGTCGATCATGTTTAGGCTAAGCGCATTCAACGAGCTTTCTGCGTTTAGCGTCGCGACTCCAATGTGCTTGCCTTTGATGCTGGTGACTTCTTCAAACAGTACCTGATTTTGCATTTTTGTCTTTCCTTAAACTTGATTCAGTTGGGTAGTTTATAGGCAACTGCCCATCATAATTAAAAATTTTCCATTCTGGTTTACGCTTTCCGATGAACTCAGTGACAATTTTCTTTTGCTCTTGAGAGGCCCAGAGCTTTACAAATAAATCCGCAGTCGAGCGCAAAGTAACAGACCAATGGTTTCTTTCGAGCTAATACAATACCGTACTTGGCGTTAAAACAGTAAGAATGAGGCCGAAGCATTGTGTAAGGCACTACCGAATCACCTCGAAGCTATGTGCCGTTTTAGTCTGGCAACGGGTCTGCGTGAATCGAATGTCTCGGGTCTGGAATGTTCACAGGTGGATTTAGAGCGACGTGTAGCATGGATACATACCGATCAATCTAAGTCCGGTCAGGCCATTGGTATTCCGCTTAATAACGAAGCGGTGGTTGTATTGCGAAAACAATCAGGGCTACACGAACGACATGTTTTTACCTATTTTGGTAAGCCCATATTAAAGGCCAACACAAAGGCTTTTAGAAATGCTTTAACTAACGTCGGTATCGATAATTTTCGTTGGCATGATTTGCGCCATACATGGGCAAGCTGGCATGTTAAAAACGGCACACCGATTCACGTGCTGCAAGAGCTTGGCGATTGGTCTGATATACGAATGGTGCAACGTTACGCCCACTTGGCTCCAGAGCATTTATCGGCATATGCCGGAAACATAAGCGGGCTGAGGGGTGTCACTGGTACATTATCAACTACACCTGACAAAAAGGTGTTGGGAGCCAGAAACTAAAAACCCCTGCAAGTCATTGACTTACAGGGGTTTGAAGATGGCGCACCTGGAGAGATTCGAACTCCCGACCGCTCGGTTCGTAGCCGAGTACTCTATCCAGCTGAGCTACAGGTGCTTAATTGAAGGCAGGATTCTACGGACAAACCCTTCATTTTACTAGTCAATTTTGAATAATTATTCGCCTATATTGATATATTCTCGTTTGGTGTGCGCACCGACATTACAAAATATTTCATAGGCTATTGTTAGTGAGTCGTCTGCTATGTCTTCGGCTTCAGGATTTACACCGAATAAACAAACTTCGTCTCCTACGTTGACTTCTTTTAAGGCGCTAATATCGACGGTTATCATGTCCATAGACACTCGACCTACAATATTGCATAGCTGACCTTGTATATTGATTTGGCTAGCTTTGGTTTTTAGCCTGGGATAACCATCGGCATAACCAGCTGCTATTACGGCGATACTCATCTCTTCTGGGCAGGTGTAAGACCCGGCATACCCAATGACATCCCCTTTGTAATGCTGATTGACTGCTAGCACTACTGTCGTCATCGCCATTGCTGGACGGAAGTGCTGGCGTACTTGCTTTCGGTTTGACATAGGGTTGGCACCATACATGGCAATACCCGATCGCACCCAGGTTTTATGCGACTCTGGCCAGCCAATAATACCTGCTGAATTTGATACTCCCCATTCGTAAGACTCTAATTTCAGATTGCTAATAGTCTTCATTTGTTTTTCGGTTTGGTCGTTATCGATCTCATCTGCACTGGCAAAGTGAGTCATCATTCGTAATTGACCGAGTGTTGGAATTTTTTCCAACTGCTCTATGCAGTCCTTCACTGCATCGACTGAAAAACCTAAGCGTCCCATACCGGAATCGACCTTCATCCAAATTTGCATTTGTCCCAGTGCCGGGTTATCACGCAAACAATCGATGTGGAATTGCTGATGAATAACAGGGTCGAGTTGCAGATCGATACAGGTTTGTAGGTCGGCGGCGCTGATAAACCCACCCATGACGAGAATTTTTTGGGTGATGCCTCCTTCTCTTAATGAAACGGCTTCGCCGACGGCAGCAACCGCAAAGGCGTCGGCATTGCATAGTGCGTTTGCAACCTGTATTGCACCGTGACCATAAGCGTCGGCCTTAACCACTGCTATCAGTTGGCTATCGCCTGCCAGCGCTTTTAATTGATGATAGTTGTATCGTATTGCATCGAGGTCAATAGTGACTCGTGCGTGACGATTTTGGCCATGACTATTCAAAGTCGCCGCTCCCATATGCATCTTCGTTTGCGAGGTTTTCGAAACGAGTATATTGTCCCAGAAAGGCTAGTCTTACCATTCCGATAGGACCATTTCGTTGTTTTCTAATGAGTATTTCTGCCGTACCTTTGTCGGCACTGTCGGGGTTATAAACTTCGTCTCGATAGATAAACAAGATGACGTCAGCATCCTGCTCGATACCACCTGATTCTCTTAAATCGGACATGACTGGTCGCTTATCAGGCCGTTGCTCAACACTACGATTAAGCTGAGACAGCGCGATCACCGGCACTTCGAGTTCTTTCGCGAGTGCTTTAAGCGACCGTGATATTTCGGATATTTCTGTTGCTCGGTTTTCTGCGTTTCCACCCGTTCCCATGAGCTGTAGATAATCGATAATAATTAGGTCGAGGCCATGCTCTCTTTTTAGTCGTCGTGTTCTGGCACGCAATTCGGTTGGCGTCAGCGCTGCCGTATCGTCGATAAACAACTTCGATTTCGATAGCATATTGACCGAAGAAATCAGTCGAGGCCAATCGTGGTCTTCGAGCTTTCCGGTTCGTAAATTATGTGAATTAATACGCCCAAGCGAAGACATCATACGAATTGCCAATTGCTCACCAGGCATTTCCATACTGAAAACGGCAACCGAATTACCGGTATTGAGCGCAGCATTTTCAGCCAGATTCATCGCAAAACTGGTCTTCCCCATCGAGGGTCGGCCCGCGATAATAATTAAGTCACCTTTTTGCAAACCTGAGGTTTTTTCGTCAAAATTAGCAAAGCCAGAGGAGATACCAGTGAGCGCCTCATCACTTTTGTACATTTCTTCAACTCGTGCCACTGCCTTTGTCAGCAAGTCGTTGATTGCCTCGAAACCTTCTTTATTGCCAGCACCTTGCTCTGCAATTTTGAAAACTTTTCGCTCTGCTTCATCCAGTAATTCTTTACTGGTACGGCCATCAGCATTAAAAGCACTGGCTGAAATTTCATTTCCGACTTGAATCAATGCGCGAAGAATTGCATATTCCCGAACAATATTGGCATAGGCTTTGACGTTAATCGCGGTTGGCGTGTCATTAGCCAAAATACTCAAGTAGGCCAGTCCGCCGATAGAGTCAAGTTCATTTCTAGAGCTAACCCATTCGGATACTGTGACTACGTCATAGGGTTGGTCATTTGCGGCAAGATCATGGATGGCGCGAAAAATTAAAGCATGATCATGACGGTAAAAGTCATTTTCATTGATGACATCAGCTATATCATCCCAGGCTCGGTTGTCTAGCATTAAACCACCAATCACCGACTGCTCAGCTTCCAGCGAATGCGGCGGTACTTTGAGGTCATCAACGCGTTGGCTTAGCTCAGCTACACGGGAGGTTATTTCAGACATGTCGATTTTTAATTCACGGATCTATGGGCGCACATCATAAACTTTTTGCGCTTACGATTCGCTCATTAAATTACTTTTACGGCTAGAATTTAGTGTCATGAATAATGAAGGGATTTGAAGCCAGCCACTCCAGACCAGCCATGCCCCCGTAACATACGACCGCCATGGATGGCGGAAGTGTCATTTTGGCATCGTTACATGGATGTAACTAATTAGAACAATGCATTAGGACAGGATGTCCGTAATTAGAATAGCGTAGGAGCTGTTATCGAGGAGCATAAAACCCGCCCAGTTCATCCTGAACATCGTCACCCCTCGCATCCATACGCCCGTGACATACCGTTCATCCTGAACATCGTCACTCCTGCGCATCCATGCGCCCGTGACATACCGTTCATCCTGAACATCGTCACTCCTGCGCATCCATGCGCCCGTGACATACCGTTCATCCTGAACATCGTCACTCCTGCGCATCCATGCGCCCGTGACATACCGTTCATCCTGAACATAAAAAAGGCTGTCAAAAATGACAGCCTTTAAACAGGTAACCCATAAAACCGTTTTGCCATTAGGGCAAGACGATTTTAATTTGGATCTTACTCTTCGCCTACAACAGAGATTGTAATCACTGCATCAACATCGGTGTAAAGGTGAATATCGATAGCGTGCTCACCTGTTGTGCGGATAGTGCCTTCTGGCAAACGAACTTCGCGTTTTTCAACAGCGCCACCAGCTGCAACGATTGCATCGGCAATATCACTTGTACCAATCGATCCAAATAATTTGCCTTCTGAGCCAACTTTAGATGTGATAACAACCGATCCTAGCGCTTCAATTTTCGCTTTACGAGTTTCGTTTTCAGCTTTGGCTTTAGCAGCCGCTGCTTCTAAGTCTGCACGTCGCTCTTCGAACTGAGCCAGGTTATTAGCTGTCGCCATTTGCGCTTTGCCATGCGGCACTAAAAAGTTGCGAGCAAATCCCGCCTTAACTGAAACTTTGTCGCCCAAAGAACCCAGGTTTTCAATGTTCTCCAATAGAATAATTTCCATTCGAATATCCTCTCTTAACTTACGTTTAGGTTGATTTTGTTTTCGCAGGTTTGCGCAAATTCAACCAGTTATCTAACAAGCCCACTAACGCTGTAATAACAACAGCCTGCGGGAAAATGAAAAGCAACACGTAGAACACAGTGTTTAACAACCTGGGTCGCTTGCTTCTCGATACTTTCGTATGTACTACCGCTATGCCCTGAAATAAAAATGCCGTCATTAACAATAACGCCATGCTTGAAATCCACGGCTGGTCTACCCAAAAACTAACTGCCAGAAATATCACTGCGACTAACCCGACACGCTTTCCAAATGAAATGGCACGTAATTCTGTGCTAAAGCCATCTGATTCTGCTAGTCGTGCTTGCATCGAGCGTGCCAACAGTAGTATTCCTATAAATAGTAAATACATGGCCGAACCCAACGCTAGCACCATAAAATGCACTAGCAAGCGTGCGTTATTGGCAATATCAACTTCCTGGTACTCAGGAAACTCTTCCAATTGAACAACCGATGCTTCGATCACCCTAAGCCAGTTAGCTTCGAGATCGGGCCAAATCAAGAACTGCAATGCGACAGCGAATATCGCTATTGCAAGCCCGCTCAACATCATCAATGCTAATGATTTTGTCGATCGCAATACCTGCGCCAAAATCACGATAGGTAACCACTGGGCGAGCCCAATAGATATACCAACCATGGGCGCTTTGAGTGCGATGGTTGCCACAATTGTTATTCCGATAATCGAAACAACCACTGCTTTCAACCCTGACCTTGATCCTTCAGTTAATATGACCAATCCAACTAAAGCACCAGAAAACAGTGTTAAAGCCGCGGTGATGATCATGGTTACGAATGGGCTTCCACCCATTAACGGTAATACAACGGCCACAATAGCCAGTAACCCAACTATTGTGGCGGCTTGGTACGGCCCTTTTAGAGCGTATCTAGCGAGTGCCAACATGTGACACGACCCTCTATTATTTCAGCTTGTGCTGATCAGTGTAAGGTAACAACGACAGAAAACGCGCACGTTTAATCGCTGTAGCCAACTGACGCTGATATCTTGCTTTTGTACCTGTAACACGGCTCGGTACGATTTTGCCAGACTCAGTCACATATTCTTTCAATGTTTCAAGATCTTTATAATCGATCTGGACTGTGCCTTCGGCAGTAAATTTACAAAAACGCTTACGACGGAAATAACGTGACATGGCTATTCAGCTCCTTCGGTTGTGGCAGTGGCAGCTTCAGCAGCAGGTGCTTCAGCAGTTTCAGTTTCGACTCTTGGTGCAGGAGCAGGCTTTCGGTCAGCAGTTTTAGCTGACTCTTCACGCTCTACTTCTACCATCATCGGTGACATTTCAGTGACAGCGTCGCTGCAACTTAGTGTCAAATGACGTAATACTGCGTCATTGAAACGGAAAGCACTTTCCAGTTCTTCGAGGATTTCCTGTGAACATTCGATGTTCATCAGAACATAATGCGCTTTGTGGATTTTTTTGATTGGGAATTCAAGCTGACGACGACCCCAGTTTTCTTCACGGTGAACAGCACCGCCAGAATTAGTGATCATAGTACGATAGCGTTCAGCCATCGCAGGCACCTGCTCACTCTGGTCAGGGTGGACCAGAAACACAATTTCGTAATGCTTCATATTGTTTCCTTATGGATTAGAAGCCCCCAGTGCTATGACATGTTGCCGATGGCCTGTGGAGCAAGGATTTCCACTACTACAGCTGCTTAAATCACCGAGTCGTGGAAAGTCGCGGATTCTACCGTAGCGGATGCCTAGCTGCAAGCCATTCTTGAGCGCATAATCTCATACAGACAAACGCCTGTTGCGACCGATACATTCAAGCTTTCAACTGACCCTTGCATTGGCAGTTTTAAGAGATGATCGCACTGCTCCATAGTTAAGCGGCGCAATCCATCGCCTTCCGATCCCATGACGAGTGCCACCGGGTTTTGATAGTTAAAATCGTATAGCGAGTCATTGGCGTCACCACTAGTACCATAAATCGACACACCTGCATTTTTCAAATCCTTCAGGCAGCGTGAAATATTAGTTACTTCTAACAATGGTGTTGATTCGGCAGCGCCAGCTGCCACTTTGCTTACGGTTGCATTTAGCTTGGCGGAGCGATCTTTGGGAATAATCACTGCATCGACACCTGCGCCGTTGGCGGTTCGTAGACACGCACCCAAATTATGTGGGTCTTGCACTCCATCAAGTACCAGGAACAAAGATTGATTATGCATTTCAGCGAGGCATTGCTCTACGCTGGTGATGCCCGAGGTGGATGCCACATAACGCATCACACAACCCTGGTGCTTGTCACTATCAACTAATCCGTTCAGCACTGCCTTCGGTTCAACTCGAATCGCTAACTTGAGTTCTTTTACTCGTGCGATGAGTGAAATCAAGCGCGGGTTCTTTGAGTCAGTACAGATAAACTCCTGACATGACTCAGGCGTGTGTTGCAGCATTTTGGCTATGGGGTGAAATCCATAGATATACAAATCACTCATGTCGTTTACTGTTCAGACTTTGGTTTTTTGCTTGCTTTAGGTTTTGCCTTTGCTTTAGGTTTCACTTTAGCCTTCTGAGTCGATTCCTGAACCAATTTCGGCGCTGTTTTTTTGACTATTTTTCTGGTTGGCTTCTTGGTCGATTTTTTAGCTGCTTTCTTAGCTGTCACTTTAGCTTCTGACTTATTAGTCTCTTTGCTAGTTGATTTCTTTCCTTTTTTTGCCTTGGCTGAAGGCTTGTCAGCTGACTTTTTTACTTTCTTGCCCTTCTTAGGTTTAACGTCATCATCACCCAAGTTTGCTACCAAATCGAAATCAATTTTCTTTTCTTCCATGTTGACGCCCATGATTTGAATCTCTAATCGGTCGCCTAGCTGATAACTGCGATTACTCGACTCACCTACCAAACGATGTCGCACCGCATCAAAGTGATAGTAGTCACGTTTAAGCGAGGTGATATGAACCAGGCCATCAATCATCAGCTCTTCGAGCTGAACAAAAAGACCAAAACTAGTGACGCCTGAGACAATTCCACTGAACTGTTGACCAATACGCTTTTGAAGGAACTCACATTTTAACCAGTCGGATGCATCGCGTGTTGCATCATCAGCTCGGCGTTCATAACGTGAACAGCTCTCACCCAGACCGGTAATTGCAGCGAGGTCATATTCGAAACCATTATTGCTGCCATGTCGAATCCACTGCTTGATACCGCGGTGTACCAAAAGATCAGGATAGCGTCTTATCGGTGAAGTGAAATGAGCATAGTCTTTTAATGCCAATCCAAAATGACCAACCTTAGTGTCTGGACTGTAATTGGCTTGCAACATCGAGCGTAAGACCACCGTCTGAATCATCGAGAATTCAGGCAATGGTTTGATTTGCTCAATGATTTTTGCATAGTCGGTCGGTGTTGGTTTTTCTGCCGTGAAAGCAATACCAAAGCCCAGCAGAAACTCAGCCAAATTCGGCAGTTTATCGGTATTAGGTCCTTCATGGTTTCGATAAAGGGTGGGTATTTTATTCTTCTTCAGTAAACGTGCGGCACTGATGTTGGCAGCTATCATGCACTCTTCGATCAGCAAATGGGCCTGATTTCTCACGATGGGCTGAATGGTTTCAATTTTGCGCTGTTCATTGTATATAAAGATAACTTCATTGGTATCAAACTCAATCGCATGACGTTTTTTACGTGCCTTAGCGAGTGCTTGATACACCTTTTTAAGATTTTCGAGATCAGCCCTTACTCGCTGTAACGCAGGCGCACCCTCTTCCTTTTTCTCAAATATAACGGCTGCGACGTCATCGTAAATCAGTCGAGCATGAGAATGAATGATTGCTTCAAAAAAATCATGCTGCTTGATGACACCGTTCTGGCTGATATCCATGCAGCACACCATACAAAGACGATCGACATCAGGGTTAAGAGAACACAGACCATTCGATAGCACCTCGGGCAACATAGGCACTACTTCACCAGGGAAGTAAACCGAAGTACCACGATCGATTGCCTCTTGATTCAGTGCGGTGCCGGTCTTGACATAATGCGCCACATCCGCAATCGCGACATATAATCGGAACCCCTTATCGACCGGCTCACAATAAACCGCATCGTCGAAATCGCGTGCATCTGATCCGTCAATCGTCACAAAAGGTAGGTGACGAAAATCTTTTCTGTTTTGTTTATCTGACTCTTCTACCTGATGAGTAAAATCCTTGATTTCAGCCTGCACATGCTCATTCCAATGATGTGGAATGGAATGGGTATTTAACGCGATAGTGACTTCCATGCCCGGCGCATTGTCTTGCCCTAGCACCGATTCAATAATACCAATTGGCTGGGTATGCTGAGTTGGGTAATCGGTAATTCGAACGACGGCAATATCACCCGGCTTTGCGGTATGCCCAACATCACGATTGAGTAGAATATCGCGAGTTAAACGCTTGTCATCCGGGATCAGAAAATCGATACCGCCTTCTTTATGATAACGGCCTACCACGCTTTGATGCGCTCGTTCTAATACTGCTATTAACTCGCCTTCCGATCGCTCACGACGTTTGTCGTAACTTGCTACTTTTACTGCCGCTTTATCACCATTCATTAACTTACGCATTTGGCGTTCAGCGAGGAAAATATCTTTGCCACCAGATTCTGGCTTTAAAAATCCGAAGCCATCCGGATGGGTTTGCACGATCCCTTTTTCGAGGTCCATGTGATCAAAACTTAAATAGCCATCCCGTCTGTTACGAAATATCTGTCCATCACGCGCCATTGCACGCAAGCGCCGGCGTATCGCCTCGATGCTGTCTTCATCTTCGTATTGAAGTTTTTCTGCTATGTGCTCATGGGAGACAGGGACTTTCTCTTCATTGATCAATTGCAGTAGATAGTCTCGACTGGCGACAGGCCGGTCGTATTTAACACTTTCGCTGGGCAAATTAGGATCTTCGGCAGGTAATTTTGATTTTTTTGGCATAGGGGGTTCCGTACTAAGATCGCGAGTATATAGAATACCGCGATAACGCACTAGATATTATAGATGGGTACTGAATAGAGGAACAGTAGAATACAATGCACATGCAATGAAACCACCATCATCATAATGTCTTTAATGTGTGGATGAGATTTTTAAAACATCTTAATATTGCTCTGCATCGGCTAATTTATGACATTTCAATGTTTGCAGGGGTGACGTGAGTTTGATCGAGGCTCGACTGAGACTTGCGGCGTTATGACGCTTCCACCTAATACGCCCTAAGATTCTGCACCTCATTTCGTCATCGCGGTGGCGGTCGGATAGTCGAACAGCAGTCCGATAGATGCCTAATGAATAACAACCCATCCTTTTTTTATCCGCTTCCTTCCATGGATTCCGTGGCCAAAACGCCTTTGCTTTTGCTCATATGGTTTAGTACCTGTGGAAGCCTTAACTATTAACCGTTATTCCCACTCAATGGTGCCGGGTGGCTTGCCAGAAATATCATAGACCACGCGCGAGATACCTTCTATCTCATTCATGATTCGGTTCGACACATGACCGAGAAAATCATAGGGTAAATTCGCCCATCGAGCGGTCATAAAGTCGATAGTCTCGACTGCGCGCAACGACACGACATGGTCATATCGACGACCATCGCCCGTCACACCGACCGATTTGATTGGCAAGAAAACTACAAATGCTTGCGACACCTTGTCGTATAAATCATGACTACGCAGTTCTTTAATGAAGATATCATCTGCCAAACGCAATACATCGGCAAATTCCTTTTTCACTTCACCCAGAATTCGAACGCCTAAACCAGGCCCTGGAAATGGATGGCGATAAACCATTTCACGTGACAAACCAAGTTCCATTCCGATCTTACGAACTTCATCTTTGAACAATTCACGTAATGGTTCGACCAGGCCTAACTTCATGTCATCGGGTAATCCACCGACGTTATGGTGAGATTTTATCAAATGTGCCTTGCCGGTGGATGCGCCAGCCGATTCAATTACATCGGGATAGATAGTGCCTTGTGCGAGCCATTTGGCATCGATTTGTTTTTCGGCTTCTTCTTCGAATATTTCGATGAACAAGTTGCCAATCGCTTTGCGTTTAAGCTCTGGGTCAGACAAGCCTTTTAGTTTATTAAGAAAACGCTCTTCAGCATTCACCCGAATCACCTTAACACCCATGTTTTGGTCGAATAATGCCATGACCTGATCACCCTCTTCATGACGCAACAACCCATTATCAACAAAAATACAGGTTAGCTGTGTTCCGATCGCCTGATGCAGTAAGGCGGCCACGACAGAGGAATCAACGCCACCTGATAGCCCTAAAATGACATGGTCTGTACCGACTTGCTTTCTTACATTGGCAATTGAAGTTTCGATAATATTGGCCGAAGTCCAGTCCGAGCCGCAGCCACATATATCATGCAAAAAACGGCTATAGATCGCGACGCCTTGTGTGGTGTGGGTCACTTCTGGATGGAACTGCAAGCCGTAGATTTGACGTTCTTCATCGGCTATACCAGCAATTGGCGCACTTTCGGTACTCGCCATCAGTTTAAATCCTGGCGGTATTTCTGATACTCGGTCGCCATGCGACATCCACACGTCGAGCATGCCATGGCCTTCGCTAGTGGTATCGTCTTGAATATCACGCAATAACTCGGTATGGCCACGAGCGCGAACCTTGGCAAACCCAAATTCACTTTTACCGCAGTTTTCTACTGCGCCGCCAAGCTGGCTCGCAATGGTTTGCATACCGTAGCAAATACCCAGTACTGGCACCTTCATATCAAAAATTTCGATTGGAGCTGCGGGTGTATGATCAGCCAAAGTCGATTCTGGGCCACCAGACAAGATAATACCTTTAGCACCAAAGGATTGAATTCGTGAGAACTCGATATCCCAAGGATAGATTTCGCAGTAAACACCCGCTTCACGAACTCGACGAGCGATGAGTTGCGTGTATTGCGAACCGAAATCCAGAATCAGAACTTTGTCTTGATGAATATCCATCGATTTTATACTCTTGAACGCTTACAGGTGACTGATTTATATACGGTAGTTAGGCGCTTCTTTCGTGATTTGCACATCATGAACATGCGATTCACTCATACCCGCACTGGTGACTTTGACAAATTCTGGCTTAGTACGCATGTCGTCTATCGTGGCACAACCCACATAACCCATGCTCGAACGCACACCACCCAGCAATTGGTGAATGGTATCGTTAAGTGGCCCTTTATAAGGCACTCGGCCTTCGATGCCTTCTGGTACTAGTTTTTCATCGGCACTATCGGCTTGAAAATAACGATCGCTAGAACCTTTTTTCATCGCCGCTATGGAGCCCATGCCACGGTATGACTTATATGATCGACCCTGAAATAGTTCGACTTCGCCGGGCGCTTCTTCAGTCCCTGCGAACATGCCACCGATCATGACTGCATGCGCTCCAGCAACAATCGCCTTCGATATATCGCCCGAGAATCGAATGCCACCATCGGCTATCACACCCACACCTGAGCCAATCAAAGCTTCAGCAACATTACTGATTGCTGTGATTTGTGGTACGCCAACACCTGCGACAATTCGAGTTGTACAGATAGATCCAGGACCAATTCCAACTTTCACCGCATCGGCACCAGCCGCTACTAAATCAAGTGCCGCAGCAGCGGTCGCGATATTGCCACCAATCACTTGCAAGTTCGGGTATTTTTTCTTAATCCAGGCCACTCTGTCGAGCACGCCACGTGAATGTCCGTGGGCCGTATCAACCACGATCAAATCGACTTCTGCCTCGACCAACGCTGCCACTCTATCCTCGGTATCAGCGCCGGTACCAACCGCAGCACCAACCCGCAAACGCCCCTGATCATCCTTACAGGCCATCGGATGGACGGTTGATTTAGTGATATCTTTGACTGTGATCATGCCCTTAAGATTGCCTTTTGTATCAACCACCAAAAGCCGTTCTATACGATGATTATGCAGTAACTCCAGTATTTCAGGTTTTGTAGCTTTTTCGCCAACAGTTACTAACCGATCTAATCCAGTCATGATCGATGATACCGGCTGGTCTAGATTAGTTTCGAAGCGCAAATCCCGTTTAGTCACAATACCCACTAATCCGTCAGCGCCGAGTACCGGCAGGCCAGAGATTCGTTGGCTATTGGTCAATTCGATGACATCGCGCACGGTGGTATTTTCGCTGATCGTAATCGGATCTTTGATCACGCCACTTTCGTATTTTTTAACCTTCGCAACCAGCTCGGCCTGTGATTCAACTGATAAATTTTTATGGACAATACCGATACCACCTTCCTGAGCCATTGCGATAGCCAGCTTTGCTTCAGTCACTGTGTCCATCGCCGCCGAAATCAACGGGATATTCAGCTCGATATTGCGCGTTAAGCGTGTTTTAAGGATAGCCTCGTTAGGCAAAACGTCTGATCTGGCAGGCACTAATAGGACGTCGTCGAAGGTGAGAGCTTCCTGAGTGATACGCATGGGGTCTCCGAGGGGATTTTTCAAAGCGCGATTATAGGGTATTGCGGCTCTAAGCGTAAGCCTGTTTGCCAATTTTGAGATGCTATAAAACAGTTTTTTTTAGTTAATACTCTCGGCTAGAGATGATTCTTTATCAGACATTAAAAATCATTCATGGTTTGCCGCGTCGTGCTATAGAATACCGCTCCGAAAACAGATACCAATCATGCTCAAAATGAAATCATCGTCCAAAACCGAACAAGCCATATGGACCATTTCAGCACTCAATTTTGAAGTCAAAACCATGTTGTCTGAGGGTATCGGAACCCTTTGGATAGAAGGTGAAATATCCAATTTTGCCTGCCCTGCTTCCGGTCACTGGTACTTCACGCTTAAAGATAAACGGGCACAATGTCGTGCCGCCATGTTCAAAGGCAAAAACAATCGGGTTGGTTTTTTGCCAAAAAATGGTCAGCAGGTATTAGTCAAAGCGCAAGTCACACTCTACGAGGCTCGGGGTGAATATCAGCTAGTCGTCGAGCATGTCGAAGACGCGGGTGTTGGCGAGCTCATGCGTCAATATGAAAAACTCAAAAGTGAACTTGATAAGGAAGGCCTGTTTAGTAAAAGCCTAAAACAACCACTTCCAACACACCCTAAAAAAATTGGCATTATCACTTCCGCCACGGGTGCCGCGATACGCGATGTCATCAGTGTTATTAGCAGACGTGCACCGCACATACCGGTATTAGTGTTTCCCACTATTGTGCAAGGTGAACAGGCATCTGAGCAAATATTGAAAGCACTTCAGCTCGTTAAATCCAATGGCGAATGTGATGTTTTACTGATGGTACGTGGTGGCGGTTCTTTAGAGGATATGTGGTGTTTTAATGACGAACGAATTGCGCGTGAAATTGCCCATTCCCCAATTCCCGTGGTTACTGGCATAGGCCATGAAATAGACTTTACCATTGCCGATTTCGCTGCTGACTTTCGAGCACCCACACCATCGGTGGCAGCGGAATCGGTAACACCGGATCGTTTCGAATTGATGCAAAACATCGACTACCAGGTCAGCCAGCTAGTCTTTCAAATGACATCGATGTTAACCCGCAATAATGACTTTTTGACTCAACGCAATAAAAGGCTAACGAATCAGCACCCCACTCGCCAGTTTGATCAACTCGCGATGCGACTGAAATTTCACACACAAAAACTCATCGAGCAGACTCAAAATCAACTGTCTACTGAGCAACATCGTCTGCAACTATGTCAATCGTCGATACGCCAATCAACACCGTTACAGGTCATCAGTAAAAAACAAGATCATCTCAATCAGTTATCGAACCAAAAAGTCAATGCAGTAAAGCAGCACCTATTACTAGCCGAGCATCAACTCGCCATCCAGGCCCGATCACTCGACACACTTAGCCCGCTTAAAACACTATCTCGCGGGTTTGCCAAAATTGGTCACCAGCAAAAGTTAATCAGCTCCGTCAAACAATTATCAACTGGAGATTCTATTGAAATAACCTTAAGTGACGGCAGTAAACAGGCAACCATCACCTAGGGCACCTCTAAGAACACACTTTTTTAGAAAAGCCTACAAAACAGAATGCCAACTGTGTCATAAAATCAGAAGCGTAGGTTGGGTTAGTGATTGAGAACCCAACCGGTTTAAAATTGGCATTAGGTCAACATCACCTAATGCCTCGTACTATAAAAACCTATCGAATCATTTTAAAACAACTGAGTAAAAAACTATGACCATTATCAGACATCACACTAATGAACGCTCAAGCAAAATAGTCATTCACAACAAAACCATTTACCTAACAGGCCAGGTGGCAAAAGATCGCGATTCAGACATTACGACTCAAACACAACAGGTTCTCGATAAGATTGAAGCGCTACTAGAAGAAGTTGGATCTAATAAAAATAGAATTTTGTCAGCACAGGTATGGCTTTCAAATATAGCGCATTTTGCTGCAATGAATCTGGTATGGAACAAGTGGATTGACGAAGGCAATCAGCCAGCACGAGCCACCATTGAAGCTCGTCTGGCAGCACCTGAATTATTAGTTGAGATTAGTGTTATTGCTGCCGAGTAAGTACTGACAACCCATACTTGAATCATGCCTGCGCTTGTAAACTGTATAGTTAAGCGCAGGCTAACCCTGGCAGTAGGCACCGATTGGAAAATTATTTAACAAAAAAACTGTTAGTACAGAATCATAATTTCAATCCAAGTGCAGTTGCCAGCTTGATCACACCGCGTTCCATGGCAGGCTCTGCCGTTCCAGCATAGCCAAGATACAATCCTTGTTTTATAGGTTCGGTAATGTATAAACTCGATAGCGAAGGCGCTGCAATTCCCAACCTGAGCGCACTTACCGAAACCTCCTTGTCATTCGTA
>Ga0307492_10000543_pt1 | contig 15927 bp, 11 predicted proteins | sample SI3LmetaG_FD_202365 | JGI IMG/M metagenome (GOLD analysis project Ga0307492, IMG submission 202365) | Sea-ice brine microbial communities from Beaufort Sea near Barrow, Alaska, United States - SI3L | ecosystem: Environmental > Aquatic > Marine > Coastal | place: USA: Alaska | collected 2017-05-06 | reverse complement strand
ATTGTTTTACAGTCCCTGGTTCAGAACCTGCCCTTCCCGGTCTGGCTCAAGGATCGACTCGGGCGATACCTGGTGGCCAACCATGCCTTTGTCCAACAATGGGCTAATGGCATTGAACCCAAGGGTCAAACCGATGCCGACCTGCTCAACGCCAAGCTGGTCAAGACCTTTATGGCCGCCGACCAGGCCGCCCTGAGCACTGGCATGGCGCAAAAACTGGACCTGCGTTTGGATTTTAGCGGGCAAACACCCAAGTGGGTGCGAATCGAACGCTACCCACTGCAGGGCGAGGCCCATCAGCCGGTTGGCGTGTTAGGTTTTGCCATCGACATCTCACCTTTTAAAACCGAGTCTATGGACCAGCCGGAGGCGTTCCGGGACCCGCTCACGGACCTGGCCAACAGCAGAGGCCTGAGCCTGCATCTTGACCGCTTTCAGTGGAGCGATCAGGTGTCCGTCTGCTGTGTCACCATCGATATAGATCATTTCAAGGTCATGAATGACTCCCTGGGGGCGGACTCGGGCGACCAACTGTTACTCCAGGTGGCCCAGCGCATCGAGCAGACCAGTCAGAGCGGCGACTTCATGGCGCGGCGCAGCGCAGATGAGTTTATCCTGTTTTGGCATAGCACCGAGCAGTCCGAGCTGGAGTGGCGTTTGCAGGAACTGCACAGCCAGCTCAATCAGCCCATGACCGTTAATAACAGTCAATTCAACTTTACCACATCGATAGGGGTCGCCAAATCGCCCGAACACGGCGATAGCTTACGAATCCTGAAACAGCACGCCAGCGTCGCGCTCTTTAATGCCAAAAAACTGGGCCGAAACCAGGTCCATTGGTACCAGACTGCATATCACGATCAGGCCTTGCGACGCCTAAATAAAGCCCAGGCCCTGCACCAGGCGACCGTCGATCACGACTTTACCATCCAAGTTCAACCACGTATCGATTGTCGGACCGGGGCCATAGAGGCCCTAGAATGTCTGGTGCGCATAGAGCTCCCCGATGGCAGCCTGCTCTACCCGGATCACTTTATCGCGCTGGCCGAGCAAAACGGCCTGGTTCGGGAAATAGACAGCTACATACTCGACCAGGCGCTAAAGACCATCGATACCTGGCTCGAACAGGCTACCGACCCTATTTGTCTGGCGGTCAATTTGAGTATTCAGAGTATTAATAGCAACCTGATCAGCCAGCTACAGGTCTGGCAGCAACGTAATCCGGCGGTGTTTCAATATCTGGAATTGGAGTTGACGGAACACCGTTTACCAGTGAACGATACGGAATTCTTGGTGTTTTTAGGCGTCATTCGAGACTTGGGTATCCACCTGGCACTGGACGACTTCGGGACCGGCTACTCCAATCTGTCGCGCTTGCCCGAATGGCCGTTTCAAATTCTTAAACTCGATCGTAGCTTCATCGTCGACCTGCCCAATTCCCCTAAGCAGCAGGCGGTTGTCAAGTCGGTTATCGATCTGTGCCGGGCTCTACAGATTAAAGTGGTGGCCGAAGGCGTGGAAACCGAAGCCGAACTGACCCTGATCGATCAACTCGGTTGCCACAGTATTCAGGGCTTTGTCTACGCCAGACCGAAACCTCTAGCCGATGTGGGTGATTGGCTAGTCCAACGAAAAATTGGGGTTCAGTAAGAATATTGGCGCAAGCGCTTGAATTGTAAGATAAAACTATTTACTATGCGCTATCTCGTTCTGTGCGGACGTGGTGAAATTGGTATACACGCCAGATTTAGGTTCTGGTACCGCAAGGTGTGAGAGTTCGAGTCTCTCCGTCCGCACCACTTACACTCTCCGGTAAGTGATCAATGGCCCATCTCGGTCACCAACAGGTCGAAAACCCGCCTAACCCTTAGGCTGGTATGCAGTTCCCGATGCACCACCAACCACAGCGGTATCTCAATTAGAGCCCCCAGATGTTCAAAGGCCCTGACCAATGATGGCTCTGCGTCCCCATTGCTGGCCGGCAGCATGCCAACGCCCAAACCCTGCTTGATCAAGCTCATTTGCATCAAGTAACTGGGCGAGGTCATGGCCAGGTTCTTCAAGGTCACCGGAAAGCCCATTGTCTTCACTAAACTTAGCATCGATTCGGTCTGCTCATACCCTATTATCTGCAACCCGCTCAGGTCAGCAGCTGCAGCGCAGGCCGGGAAATTCTCAAGATAGGACTGGGTGGCATATAACCAAATATTTTCGTCCCTTAGTTTCCTGATAATCAGGTCGGGTTGATTGGGCCGAAAGTTACGCAGGGCAATATCGGCGTCGCGCTGTTTTAGATCACTGACCGAATTCGATGACTGTATGTCAATTTCGATGCCCGGCTCCTGTGCGCGCAGCTTGGCGACAATTGGAGGCAGATAGTGGATAGCGTGCAACTCGCTGGCACTGATACACACTCGGCCCTCGAGTTGCTGCGACTGGCCCGACGCGCGCAAAGAGAACTCGGTGGCAGACTGACCCATCAGCCGAACGGACGCGAGCAGCTGCAAGCCAGACTCGGTCAACTCCAGGCCGTGCGCCATGCGCTCAAATAGGGTCACGCCCAGCTCCCGTTCCAATGCCGCGATCTGCCGCCCAATGGTCGGCTGAGTGGTCTCCAATGCGCGCGCCGCGGCAGACAAAGAGCCCTCTTCTGCCGCAACCAAAAAGGCTCGGGCGCGGTTCCAGTCAAAATTCATCGATTTCCAAGCCATACAAATACGCATACCCGTTAGCCGACTTTAGAGAATACCTCAGGTAAATGCGCATAGGTATAGTCTGTTGACAACTTCTGGCCGGTGGCCGCCCTTTCCGATGCAAGGATCTGAATGATGACTCAAACTGCGAACCCAACGACTCTCGCCCGCCGTGCTGGCTGGCTATACTTACTGCTGGTGCCATTGGGTGTCTACGCCCTGCTCTATATCCCTGAGCTTATCTGGGTGCCGGGCAATCCCGAACAGACCGTTAGCCGGCTCGGCCAACATGAATCGGCTTTTCGCTGGAGCATCCTGGCCGCCTTTGCCATTCAAATCACCCAACTCTTCGTGGCCCTAGCCCTCTATGACCTGTTCAAGGCAGTGAATAAGCGGATGGCGGTGCTGATGGTTCTGTTCACACTGGCGGCAATGCCCATTGCCATGTTCAATGAGCTGTTCCATGTTGCGGCCCTTTATTTGGGTGCCGGTCAACTGGCATCAACAGAGACGGTACAACAGGTAGCCTTGCTGTTTCAGCTGCATGCCGATGGCATCATGATCGCCCATGTATTTTGGGGCTTCTGGTTGTTCCCCATGGGCTATCTGAGCGCGAAGTCGGGCTTTGTCCCTAGGCAGATCGGTTGGCTATTGATGCTAGCGAGCCTGGCTTATGTCATGGATTCCATCCTCTGGTTTGGCGCTCCGGACCTAAGCGTTGGCTTTGCCGAGTACATTGGCTGGGCCGAGATTTTCTTGCCATTGTGGTTAGTGACCCGTGGGGTGAGAAACCATCCCAGAGCAATGGATGCAGGGTCCAGCGAGCGGAGCCGCGCCTAGAACCTAACTGCCTCACCCCCCGTGCTGCCGGTAACCCCGACCTTGGGACCACTTTGTCTCTGCGCGGGTCTCTAAATGGTAAGCTGGCGTCCAAGCCTGCGGCTTTGTTAACAACGCTGGCTCGGTCGGTCGGGTATTGGCCTGTGCCGGCCCAGCCATACAATGCTCCAGCATTGACATTGGTTAGCCCCTTGGTTAGCTTAAAGGTGATCATCTGCCGAATCGAATCTATATGATGCCTGGTTTCTTTCAGAATTCGACCCAACCGGTCGCCGTTTTCTTGGAAAACACCGCTTTGGCGATTGGCCAAAGCCCTACCGAAACCTACGACCTGAAGATCAGCCTCGATCCCAGCGCACAACACCTGCCCTTTGAACCCTTTGTGTCGATTATCCGTTTTGCGGCCCGTCAGGCCGACGCCGACATTGAACAGTTATTGCAGCTACCCAATCTTTTTACAGTACTCAAGCCGGTTTTACGCGACTTTATCCTGGACCAGGCACCGACCCTGCGTGAACCCCTGAACACCGATGAGGTCTCTTATGAACAGATTGAGGTGCAAAAAGCCTTGGCCTACCTGTTGGAGAACTGTTTTACTCAGCCGGTGTCCATTGCGGTGACGCATGCCCAATATTTATCGCCGTCCGCTTTGAAGCTACTACAACAGGAAGACTACCGCTTTGCCGGCAATATCCAGTTACATCTATATCTCTCGACAACAGCCTTTACCCAATTAAAAAACACCCAAGGCTTTGCTCAACAAATAAAACGTCGACATGTTACAGCAGCCAACAAGGCTGGCCTCTCTATTAGGAGTCGACAACAGCATCAGGTGCGACTCGATGACAGCCGGCTCTGGCACAATCTGAACAACGCCAAGGCGCTCTATTGCTCCGATGAGATATTGACCCTGGCCGAGCGCATCCACGATGAAAATGAGTTCGCCTTCGAAGATAAGTCAGCCATCATTAGTGCCCGGATGTATGCCTGGATGCTCACCAATGATCCGGAGCGCTGTCATATCCATATGCAGGAGCTTCAGCAGATCGATCTGGCGGACTTAGGGCAGCAGGCCGGCTTGGCCAACTTGACGGCGATCTGTGTGGGCTATCTCTGCCTTCAGGATTACCCGGCGGCCACCGAGGCAGCACAAGCTCTCAGGCTCTATGCGCAACAGCAACAACTGGCGCGAGAAAGTCTTTTGGCCGATTTCTATATTTTTTTCAGTGTCTCAATGAGCGGCAAGCTTGACCTGGACGCCCTTCAGCTCAACCAACTGGAGAGGGCGCTGAGTAACCAGGGTTGGCCGAATCTGGCCGCCTTCGTAAAATGCTCCTTATGGTTTAACGAGACCCTGATGGAACAGGAACCGGAGCGCTTAATTGGCCTCTGTTTGTCTGCCATCGAGGACTTTGATCGGCTGCACAACCTAATTGGTCAGTCTACCGCGCATCATCATATTAGTATCGTTCTCGGTTCCACCGGTCGGGCCAAAGAGGCCGTTTCAAATATCCACAAGGCGCTCAACCTGACCAAGCAATGTGGCTTGTCGGTACGCATACACACCACCTTGAACGGCTTATCCTTCTTGCTCAATGGTTTGGGGCAAACCGCACCAGCGCTCGAAGCGCTCGAGGCCGCCTATCCACTAGTGCTGGCCGATGGCAATTTCGATCAGATTTGCACCACCCTTTATAATTTGGCCTTAATCGCCTTCTATGCTGATCACTTACAAACCACCATCTCCTTGTTAGACGATATTTTTTCGATTATGGAATACCGTAATATGAGCGGCACCCGGTTCCGAACCAAGGAAGAGATGCTGGCCCTACAGGCCATTGCCGCTTACTTGGACGGCGATCGTCGCTTGCCCTTGGCGATACATCAGCAACTGCAGCAAACTCAAACACGATCGCACGAGGGTGAAGCCTTTATTCTCTGTATCGGCTTAATAGCGCAGGACTCTGATGCCGATGCGGCCGAACATTTTTTTATTACCCTGTCCGAACGCTTTGGCCGGTTAAGACAAAATGTGCACTTGGAATTGCTGGCCCTGCGCCTGTTGGTGGTTTACCTACGCGCTATAGATGAGCCCGACCGGGCTAATGCCTGGGCCCAACAAGGCATCAAAAAGTGTCAGGCCAATCAACTCCAAGGTTGTGAAGTCTGGTTTAAACCGGGCCGTCTGCAAACTCTGATGCAGACCACCGTCGAACCTCGTCAGGCGATCAATTTGGCCCAACGCCAGATGGGCATCGATGCACTAAAATTCGAAAATGGCCTATTGCACACCCTAGTGGCCTTTAGTGACTCGGCCATACGCAGCTCTACCCTTGAGGAACTGCTCGATGCCTTTCTGAAAAATCTGCAAACATTCATCACCATTCACCGCTCAACGGTAGAACTGAGCCTCGGTGATGGCCAACTATTGCGCCGCCAAATCAACAGAGCCACCGCCCGGGGCCAGCGCATCGACCTGCAAACCTTAACTTATCCGCTGCACTTCATTGGTGGGACGGGCCAGTTGCGGGTGAGTTTTGTTAATGACCTGGCCAGTCAATCCCATGACGCGGGCGCTATTATGCAAAAAATCTGCGAACGCCTGTCGCGTTCGATCGAATTCATCCTCGATCGGATGGATTCCCATCGCCTGGCCTATCACGATGCCCTGACCGGCGCCTATAATCGCGCCGCCTTTAGTGAAGATATCCAACGTTTACTAACACCAGACAGCAAACAGTCGCTCTGCCTAGCCTTTATCGATTTGGATAAGTTCAAGTTGGTCAATGACACCTATGGCCATTTGGTTGGTGATGAATATCTAAAGACCTTTAGCGCCGACCTGATGTACCGCATCCGTGCCACGGACCATCTGTATCGATTAGGTGGGGATGAGTTTCTGGTATGTTTTCAGGGCCTCAATCTGGCCGAGACCGAAGCCATCTTAAATCGCTTTATTGATGCCTTCTTCCAGCCCGACGCACTGCAGAAAATCGGCGTCGGTAGTGACCTTGCCCTGGGCTGCTCGGTGGGCCTGGTAGAGTTCCAGCCAAGCACAACCCACTCCCTTAGCCAAGAACAACTGATCGAGCACGTCGACAACCTGATGTACCAGGCCAAACGGTGCCCTGATAAGTCAATTGTCAGCCAGATCCTATAGTCGACCGGCACGTTGTATCGACCCAAGGGCATGTTCGGCGAAGTGCTCAGCACCGGGTTCATCCAAGTAACCATCGATCTTCTTATGAGCGCGTAAATACTGGTAAACCGACACCAGCAGGGTCAGTCGTTCTGGCTCGGCGAGGTCGATTGTCTCGCCGGCTAGGCACTGCTGGGTGATTCGGCTAGCCGCTTGCAATGCCGCCTGATCCACCACTTCGGCTTGGCGGTACTGATAACCACAACCCGTTGCCAGCCATTCTAGGCTGACATTGACCTTACGCGCGATCTGATCGGCGCGCGACAGGCTTGGCTCAGAACCCTTCAGGTATTTACGGATCAGACTTTCATTGAGGCCGACCTTACGGGCGAAGGCCGACACAGTACTTGGCGCAACCAGAATTCGCAGACGCGTGGCAAAGGTCGCGCCCGGGTCGGATTTTTCTTCTTTGGACAAATGTGAGTGCAGCGTCATGAGGAGCCTAGTATCTGACAGGAAAGAGGTAGATATTATGAACAATATGTTACTACGCGGTCAAACTGCACCGCTAAACTACCAGCCGGGACAGCAGATTGGCCTGGTTCATGCGTTGGGAAATCGGCTCACGCGAACTTTACCGGCAGAGCGGAGTTCAAGACAAATAGGGGGCCGAAAACCGCCAGTACGCCATGAGTCTGCTAGACTTGCAACTAACTCTGAGGAACCGACCTATGCCATTGTCTTTTACCATCCCACCGGTTCAGTCGCCCGCCGGTGATCGCATAGAGGCGCAGATTGAAACTCTCGGCCTACCGCCCTATTCACTGGGTCTGTTGGGGAACGTTGTGCGCAAGCTTGCTTGCATTCAAAACACTCAGGAAATCGAGTTACAACAGCTCCGCCACCTAGTCTTTTGCGCCGACCACGGGGTCTATGATCGATCCCATAAGGCCAGTATCAACCGCATGTCGTCGACCGAACACGTGCTGCGCATATTGCACGGCCGGGCACCGGTGGCCATCGGTTGTCGGCAGCATCAGGTTGAGTTGTCAATTATCGATTGCGGCCTGACAGGTCCGGAAATCGATCCGCAGGCCATATTCTATAGGCACAGGATCGCCGCCGGTACCCGAGATTTTTCGATGATGCCGGCCATGGCGGCAGCGCAATTGGATCAGGCTGTTAGCCTAGGTAGCGACCAGGCCGCCCTGCAAATGGCAGAAGGGGCTCGCGTGCTGTCCTTCGGTGCCTTGGGCCTGGGCAATACCACCAGCGCTGCAGCCATCAGCATTGCGCTACTGGGTTTGACACCGGAAATGGCGGTGACCAATCAAAGTCGTCTCGAGCCCCAATTACAGCGCGACAAAGTCGACGTCCTAACCCAAGCCCTGGCCTTACATCGCCACCATTTGACCGATGGTTGGGCCGCTGTGCGTCTCCTAGGGGGCTTTGAAATAGCCGCAATAATGGGCGCCATGGCGCTCACGGCGGAATTAGGCGGGATGTTTTTGGTTGACGGTTTTGCCTGTTCCGCCGCCCTACTGGCGCTACACAGCCTCTATCCGAATATCATCGACTATGCACAATTCAGCCATCAATCATCCCATATAGCTCAGCACGCCATTATGAAACACCTGGATCAGCGACCCTTGCTCAACCTGAACCTGGGTCTGGGTGAAGGCACCGGTTCCGTATTGGCCTGGCCATTAGTGATCTCCGCCGTTAGCTGTCTAGACCCCTAGCACCGGTGCAGCCTATTATAGGCTTAACACCCGGTTGCGCCCGGCATCCTTGGCCCGATAGACCACCTGATCTGCGTCGCGCATCATGCTTTCAAGCGACTCGGCCGGCATCTCAACGGCCCCACCGCTGAAGGTAAAACTGATATCGCCCGCCGCGGTTTCAACAAATTCCTGTGTCATCTGCTCGCGCAGCGCGTTAAGCATTTGCGCCGCCTTCGCGGCCGTCAAGCCAGGCATTACTATGCAGAACTCCTCACCACCGGTGCGCGCCACGACAAATCGACCGAGTGACTTGGCTAAGGCCTGGGCGAAATAGACCAGGACCTCATCGCCGACATCGTGACCGTAATCGTCGTTAATGTGTTTAAAGTGATCGAGATCTAGGATGGCTAAAGCCAAAGGCGTCTTAGCGGCCGTGGCCTGACTCAGCAGGCTGCGTGCTTTCTCCACCAGGAAACGTCGATTACCGATCCCGGTCAAGACATCGGTGTAGGCCATTTGGCGTAAGGTCTCCAACCGCTCCATCGATTCAATGGCCTGCAATATTCGACAGGAAAACTCTTCGTGCGTGAAGGGTTTGTACAAAAAGTCATTGGCACCGTTTTTAATGAATTTGGCTGACAGATATTTGTCGCCGGCCGACGATAAGCCAATAATCACCAGGTCTTCTTGCTCATGCCGATGGCGCAACTCGTGGATCAGTTCAAAGCCGTCCCGATTGGGCATGTTATAGTCGGTGAGCAGCAATTTAATTTCGGGGTCGGCCAGAATGGCCTCGAGGGCCTCTTGGCCATCCGTCGCCTCGACCACTTGAAATAGGTGCCGGGACAGCATTTCAACGATGAATTTCCGAGTAATCATTGAGTCTTCGGCCACCAGAACCTTAATACCCTGGTTACGATGTAATCGATTTACCAGGTTGACGGCATATTGATAGCTGTAACGCCCCTCTTTTAGGACGTAATCCACAATGCCTCTGCGGCTCAAGGCATCGCGCTTTTTATCATCTACGCTACCGGTCAAGACGATGGTCGGAATACCTAAAGCCAAGACATCATCGACTAACTCCCCATTAGGCGCGTCGGGTAGATTAAGATCGACTATCGCTGCCAACCAGTTGTCGCCTTCCTTCAATTTGGTCAATGCTTCAGCCCGACTGACGGCAAAAACCAGTTTGAAATCCAATAAGCGCTGGGCCGTATGGCGCAGTACCTTCAGGACCACCTGAGAGTCTTCTACTATAAGTACCGATTGCACACGCCTACCCTCTTTATCAATAATTTCACTGTCGCAACAGTTTAACAGGCAATACGCGCAGCGCAGCCGGGATTGTAAGCTTTAAAACAACATTTTCAGTAGATGTTGCGTGAAGCGCACACCAAAACCGGTCACGGCAGTGGGGACATGCGCCAGCCCCGACTTATGATGTGCCGCTGAGAGGTCGACGTGCACCCAAGGCACATTGGCCTCGATAAATCGACTGAGAAAACGCGCTGCATCGATATGGTCCGAGGACTCACCCAGGCTACACTGGGCAACATCGGCCACCGTGCTACTAATGTGCTCGTCGTAATCGGCATCGATGGGGAATGGCCAGACCCGCTCGCCGCTCTGCTTGCCGGACTCGATCAGCGGCAGGAACCAAGCTTCCCGATTAGTAAAGACACCGGAGTAACGGGTTGAGAGGGCAGCCACACAGGCCCCCGTCAGGGTGGCAAAATCGATCACGGCCTTGGGATGTTCGCGCGATGCCAGGGTTAGGGTATCGGCCAAGACCATACGACCCTCGGCATCGGTGTCGACAACCTCGATGCTAGTGCCATTCAGCGCTCTGATCAGCTCATTGACATGATAGGCCGCAGGCCCGATATGGTTATCGGTAATGGCCAACCATCCGGTCAGATTCACCGCAGCACCGAGTCGGCTGGCGGCCAACAGATTACCCAGCACGATGGCACTGCCATTCATATCGGCATTCATGCCAAACATGCCGGTGGTCTTCAGGTTGTATCCGCCGGTGTCCATGGTGATCCCCTTGCCCACCAGCGAGACGGTCTCGACCGAATCAAGGTTACCATGGTAGTGAATTCGCACGATCGACGCCTCTTTATTAGCAGAACCGCGGGCTACAGCCAAAAAAGCCCCGGCACCCATCTGTTCCAACTCTTTGTAACGATATACCCGACAATCCCAGCCTTCCGCTTCGGCCAGTTCCTCGACCAGTTCCCGATAGGACCAGGGATTGAGTTCATTGGCCGGTAATTCGGTTAGATAGCGTGCATAGGCATTGCCCTCGGCCTCGGCGAGTCGTTGCGCGACCAATTCGGCCGTAATCGGTCCGATCAAAACAATGCGTAGATCCTGCTGCCGACGGGCATCTTTTTTGAAACTGGGCAACCGATAGCAATCCGCCAATAGCGCACTGAACAGGGCGTCCAACAGTTCAGTACGATCAGCCACCAGAGCGACCTTCTGGTCTTGGCCGCGCACCGCGCCGGTGATCTGCGTGCGAGCCAACGTGAGATATTCAAAGGTCGAGAGTTCGTTCGGGGCCGTGCCGTAGGTCCAGTAAAGGCCACTCGGCAACATCGCCTGAAGACGCTTTTCACCCTTTAACTGTTGATTGATCAGGTCCTGGCCTGATCGCTCAGCCCATTCGATGCAGCTGTCGAGATCCGATCCGAGAGTAGTCATCTGCTCGATTTGAAACAGTGGATAATTGAATTTTTTCATCGTTGATCCTGTGCTTTGGGGTCAATGACCCACGATCTGGGAACCTTCACAGCACCCAGCGGGTGCCAAAACTGTGGCAAACGGGTGAGTGTCGTCAATTATAGACTGAAGGTTCGCCTTCTGGGCGGGTTTTGAAGCGCTTGTGCAGCCACAGATATTGCTCCGGATGTTCGGCAATGCGCCGTTCCAGCCAGGCATTTACGGTACGGGCGTCGGCTGCCTCATCGCCACTGGGGATGTCCAGCGGTGCCTCAATGGTGGCCACAAAACCGCGTCCGTCTGCCCGCCGGTAGCCGCTTATGGGCACAACTAAGGCATTGCCCGCCTTGGCCAGTTTGCTGGTCATGGTGATGGTTGCCGTCGGCACGCCAAAAAACGGCACAAAGACCGAAGCCTCACGACCGTAATCTTGATCCGGTGCATACCAGACCGTCCCCTTCCCTCTGAGGGCCCGCAATATACCTTTCATATCTTTGTGGGCTAGGGTGGCAGTGCAATAACGCTCTCGGGCGCGAGTGGTAAAATAGTTAAACAGCGGATTGTCGTCTTTGCGATAGACAAAGGTTAAGTCGGCATGTTTAACGATCAGCGAACCAGTAATATCGATGGGCCCGAAGTGGCCGCTCAGCAGCAAAACGCCTCGACCGGTCGATTGCGCCTGGCGCAGATGCTCGAGGCCTTTGACTTCCAATTGCATCGAATGATTCGGTCGGCACCAGGCCAGTGCCGTTTCAAAATAGTTCAGGATATTGGAATAGAACACCTCTCCCACCAGGCGCCGCTGGGCACTGGCATCGAGTTCTGGAAAGCAGAGGCGAATATTGGTGTGCGCGACTTTGCGCCGACTCGCCACCAAACGATAGAGCAGGCGGGCCAGGCCCCGGCTGATCACCAGCCGCATGCGCAGTGGCAACCAGGCCATTAGATAGAGGCCGGCAATGGCCAACCAGGTCGGCCAAAAAACCGGTGCTAAAAAATCCCGAAACCGATCCTGTTCGGTGACCCGGGAATCCTTTTGGTTTTTTTGTTTAACTGGCTTGTTACTGGCTTGACGCATGCAGTAATAACTCATTAAATAACATAGGCTTAGTAGTATGCCGTGCGCATCCAGCGACGGCAATTTAAATGCCTTGAGGCCACCATGACAAAAGCGCTACCAAAGTTCCTAACCCGCCGCACGGCGGCTCATCGGTCCATCGCGAAACTGCAGCAGTGGCGCTTACATCTGCGGGGTTGGCGGGATGCGCGCGCTGCCTCTAAAGCCCGCAAAGTTACGAAAGCCGGCCATTAACCGCCGCGCGCTAACCCAGCACCAGAACACCGTCTATTTCCACCGCCACGCCTTTGGGCAGGGCAGAGACTTGGACGGCGGCTCGGGCCGGGTAAGGCGGGCTAAAATAGGTCGCCATTATTTCATTGACCAAGGCAAAGTGGCCCAAGTCAATAAGGAAGATATTGACCTTAACCAGTTCATTCATCGAGCCACCCGCGGCTTCGCACACGGCACTCAGATTCTTAAACACCTGATGGATTTGTGCCGCCATGGCGTCATCGAGCACGGTCATCGAGAGCGGATCGAGCGGTATTTGGCCCGACAAGTACACCGTCTGGCCGACTTTAACCGCTTGGGAATAGGTGCCAATGGCGGCCGGCGCCGAGGCCGTTTTAATAAATTCTTTGGTCATTTTGATTCTCCTGTAAAAAAAGCTATTCATCGGGATATATTTTCATAAACTAACTGTCCCCGTGCTGGGGTTCCACTAAATCATCTTGATCTAGGCAGCAACAAGACAATGCTGGATCATCACGCATCCAACCGGTGTCATGACTGGCTGATTCATAAGCAATTTAGAGGTATTCCATGAGCTGGACTGTAAAAGATGCGATCGAACTCTACAACATTAACCGCTGGTCTGAAGGGTTTTTTTCGGTAAATGAAGCCGGCGACACCATCGTTAATATAGCCAACAAGATCTCCCTCAAGGAGATAGTACTGGCGGCTCGGACCAGGGGCTTACAGTTGCCGCTACTGGTGCGTTTTCCGCACATCCTGCATGATCGTGTCGCGCAAATCACCACGGCCTTTGCCAATGCTATTGCCAATGAACATTATCAGAATGAATACCAACCCCTCTACCCGATCAAGGTCAACCAGCAACGTCGGGTGGTGGAAGAAATCATCAATGGCCAACGTCTCGCCGGCACCTCTCAGATCGGCCTGGAGGCCGGCAGCAAGCCGGAATTAATGGCGGTTCTCGCTGAGGCATCGAAAGGCCCTACGACCATCGTCTGCAACGGCTATAAGGATGAAGAGTACATCCGTCTGGCACTGTCGGCGGAGAAGCTCGGCCATCACGTTTATTTGGTCGTGGAAAAATCGAGTGAAGTCGATTGGATTCTCCTTATTTCCGACGAAATGAAGGTCCTGCCTAGAATGGGTGTACGCGCACGCCTGGCCAGCACGGGCAAAGGTAAATGGCAGAACACCGGCGGTGAAAAGTCGAAATTCGGTCTAACAGCCTCAGAAATAATAGCCGTCACCGAACGCTTGCGAGCGGTCGATAAGCTCGACTGTTTTCAGCTGCTGCATTTTCATCTGGGTTCCCAGATTGCCAATATTCGAGACATCCAAATTGCCTTGCGCGAATGCTCACGTTTCTATGTTGAGTTGCGCAAGTTGGACGTACCCATTGCCATTGTCGATGTCGGCGGTGGCCTCGGCGTAGACTATGAGGGTACGCGCTCACGCGAGTCCTGTTCAATGAACTACTCGACCCAAGAATATGCCAATAATGTGGTCTACGCCTTTCGCCAGGCCTGTGAACTGACTGAACTGCCTCACCCTAAAATCTTTAGCGAGTCGGGCCGAGCGGTGACCGCACACCATGCGGTGTTGATTGCTGATGTCGCCGAAGAAGAAACGCCCGATGTCACAGTCCCGGATCAGCCGCTGGACGATGCACCCAGCATCCTCAAGGAGCTCTGGTATTGCTACCAGTGCAGCCTGATTCACGAACGCCCCTATGCCGAACTCTATCACGATGCCTGCTCGTTTCTGAACGACGTCCACGATGCTTATAATCACGGCACCCTGACGCTACAGCAGCGCGCCCACGCGGAAGAAATTAACCGTTCGATTAATCACATCATCCGTCGGCAACTGAATCCGGCCAAACGGGCGCATCGTGATATGGTCGACGATCTGAATGAAAAGATGGCCACCAAGTTATTTGTTAACTTCTCGATGTTCCAGTCTCTGCCAGACGTTTGGGGCATTGATCAGATTTTTCCCATCTTGCCCTTGACCGGACTGGATCGGGAGCCCTCTGTACGCGGCATCGTCCAGGACATCACCTGCGACTCCGATGGTAAGATCGACTTTTATGTCGATGGTGAAGGGGTCGAGTCGACCCTGCCCTTACCGAACTGGCAGCCGGATGAGCGTCCCTGGTTGGGCTTTTTTATGGTCGGAGCCTATCAGGAAATTCTCGGAGATCTGCACAATTTATTTGGCGATACCGACAGTCTCGATGCCGTCTTTGCTGAGAATGGCGAGCTGATCCTGCAAAATACGCGCAAGGGCGATTCGATCGAGCAGGTTTTGAATTCGGTTGGCTACAGCCGTGAAATGATGATCAGCGCCTATCAGTCCCAGCTGCAGGCCAGCACGATGAGCCTGGCGGAAAGGCAGTACTTGCTTGATCAATATCGTAAAGGGCTCAATCAGGTGACCTACTTAGAGCCGCGCCAGAAGGCGGCAGAGTAGTTCTGTATCGGGTGCCCGGAGCACCCGATACCCTTTTGCCGAGGTATGGGCCACCAATGGGCCCTGCAATTAAACTCCGTTATTGCTAAGCAGATCGTTTAACACCACCCGAGGCACGCCCAGGGCGCGCAAGACACTGCCCACCACCCCCTTGATGGACGCTTCTAGATTGAATTTCGGTCCCTGCTCGGTCGCATCAAACACAGGCTGATGGGCATCGATCAGGGCAACTCGGTCGGACCCCAGCTTGGTTTTCATAAAATCCACGCTCGGCTGTACGTTTTCGATATAGAACTGAAAACGCTTGTGCAGCGACTCTTTGTCATCATCTTCACGGCCACGGGCCTGCGCGCGAGCCATCATCTCCTGTCGACTGATACTCAGGTGCAACACCTTCAACACCGGGATATTCATCGAACTCAAGAACGCTAACAGATGTTCGGCGGCACGTTCAGTACGCGGGTAGCCATCCAGGATAAAGGATTCTTCTCGGGTCGAACGGGCCTGTTCAATATGGGCCGCGACAAAATTTTCGGTCCAGCGATTGGGCACCAGAAGACCGTTCATGGTACAGAATTCCAGCCACTGCAGTTGTGAGGTAAAACTAGCCATATCAGGCTTCTGGAAGTATTTTTCCAGTGCCGCCTGATACGACAAGACCTTTTTAGTCAGGCTGTCGGTGGTATCAACACAGTCGAATATATTGGTCTGGTCACTCAAATCGTATTTAGTGGCCAGTAGCTCGGCAAAGGATGGATCCTCCTTGGCCCCTCGAAAGGTACTGCGCAGAATTTCACCCATCGACAAATGCGCTTCCGGGCGAATCGACAGAGTTCGGCACAGGGCACTGGCGACCTCACCCTTGCCACAACTGGACGGCCCGGTCAGAATAATAACCCCCGGCTCCCGCACTCGGACCTTGTCGACGTGCACCAATGACGTTATTTGACTCTGCATTTCCATATCTCCCTCACTATAAAGCTGTATGGCCACCCAGTCGGGCAGTTTTTGAAT